>CAJDVC010000036.1_pt1 | contig 17869 bp, 16 predicted proteins | sample 7391211 | NCBI WGS metagenome assembly CAJDVC01 (sample SAMEA7055683, study PRJEB34461) | soil metagenome | biome: terrestrial ecosystem; feature: Peninsula; material: soil | place: Antarctica | collected 2016 | reverse complement strand
CGCACTGGCCGAAGCGGTCCGCGACTCGCACGCGCAATCCGCGGCGAAGACGCCATGATATTCAATTCCAACATCTTTCTCTTCGCGTTCCTGCCGATAGTCTTCACACTGTTCTGGATCGCCCGCGGGAAGCAGCAACGCTACGTCCTGCTCGCGGTTGCTGGCTACATATTCTACGGTTACTGGGATTGGCGGTTCTGCATCCTGCTCGCGTTTTCAAGCACCGTGAGTTTCATAAGCGGCTTGAAGATCGACGCCGCAAATACCGAACGCGGCAAGCGCGCGTGGGTAATCGGAGCTGTTTCTCTCGACCTCGCACTGCTTGGATTCTTCAAGTATTACAATTTCGTCGCCGCCAACCTTGGGATTGCGCTCGACTGGTTGAACGTTCGCGCTCAACCGCCGGTCCTCCACATCATCCTCCCGATCGGCATCAGTTTCTACACGTTCCACACGATCTCCTACGTCGTGGATGTGTCGAAAGGCAAGGTCAAGGCGACTCGCAACATCGCCGAGTATTTCACATACGTCAGTCTATTCTCCCAACTGATCGCGGGACCGATCGTGCGTTACCGCCAGATCGAAGCAGATCTGGAAACGATAGACGGGCCTCCGCGGAGTGACTGGATTGCCATCGGTATCGGATTCTTTGTCGTCGGCCTGATAAAAAAGGTGATAATCGCCGATCACATTGGTGCGGGAATCGATCCAATACTTGCAGCGTACGCAAACGGCTCGATTGCAGCGATGTCGTTCGCTCAGGCGTGGACCGCCGCCATTGGTTACACGTGCCAACTGTACTTCGACTTCAGCGGATACTCCGACATGGCTGTCGGACTTGGCTATCTATTCTCGCTCAGAATCCCGCAAAACTTCGACGCTCCCTATCGATCGCTCGGGATCCAGGACTTCTGGCGCCGGTGGCACATCAGCCTCTCCACATGGCTGCGTGATTATCTCTACATCGGACTGGGCGGCAATCGAAAGGGCAAGCGCCGCATGTACGTCAACATCATGATCGTCATGTTGCTCGGCGGTCTCTGGCACGGTGCGGGCTGGACGTTTTTGATATGGGGCGGCTACCACGGCATCCTGCTGATCATCGATAGACTGGCGAATCCGTACTTCAAACGACTGCCACCGATCCTCTATCGTGCACAGACGTTTTTCCTTGTCATCATCGGATGGGTGTTCTTCCGCGCTACATCGTTCCGGATGGCAACTGGCTGGCTCCGCAGCATGATCGCTGCCGGACCTCAGGCCGACACCACCATGCCACCGGCGCCGATGCTGCTGGTCTGGATCAGCATCGCACTGGCTGCGGTGATGTTTCTTCCGGAAACGTGGAATTTCAGATTCGGAAGAACACGCCGATGGGCTGCGGTCTATGCTCTTGGCTTCGTCGTCGCCTATCTGTTCATGAACGGAACCAACTCGCCGTTCCTGTATTATCAGTTCTAGAGGCGATGATCAGCCGCCAAGCACTTCTGCCAGCGGGCCAACCTTGCCAACGTAGAACGGCCCGAACTCACCGTACTCCGCGCTCGCAACGTCGAATCGCATTTCGGAAACGATCTTCTTGAAATCAAGCGGATCCCCGGCGAACAGCGTCACTCCCCACTCCCACGCGTCAAATCCGATTGCTCCGCATATCACCTGCTGCACCCGGCCAGCGTAGCGCCGCCCGCTGAGCCCGTGCTCGTGCATGAGTCTGCTGCGCTCAGCGATCGGCAGAGAATACCAGTTCTGCCCGACAGCACGGCGTTTGGACATTGGATAGAACGACACGTACGGCATCACGTCGGGACGCCGCGGATATAACCTGCGCTTCACGTAAGGATTATCTACTTCCGACGCGGTTTTTGCCTTTACAGCAGCAACATGCTCTGCGTCACCTGGCGCACCGCCGCGTGCAACCGCTTCTTCAGCGAGTTTCGCGGTCATGTGATAAAGGCCGGCTTCCGTCACACTCAGGAATGAATATGTGGGTTCGAGGCGGCGCATCCACGGTTGAGAAGCAAGTTCGCGCTGCACTTCGCCGATCGCATCCAGCGTCGGTCGAAAATGCATGAACATCACGTCGGAGGTCGAGCCAATCAGCGTTACCGCTTCACTCCACCCTTCAGTGCCTTCGCGCTTGCCGAACACTTCGGACTCGGCATTGCCGGCGGGCATGTTGCGTTCACGATCAATTCGAAATATCTGATGCAGAGCGTACCACCCTTCCAGTGTTTCCGGTGGCATCTCGGCTGTCTGGTCTTTCATCTACTACCTCCAGACAGAAAGCTATCGACTTGCGGCGGCGATTTGCACGGCTGTCGCGCGGTTCCGCCTCAAATTCCACTCGTACCACTGTGGAGTCCGCGTTTTGCTCGAGTGCACCGCGAAGCGTTTTGCCAGCGCGAGGCTCAATTGCTGTTGTTCAGCCGGACCAAGGCGGGGCAACGCTTCAACGAGGGTCGGATACGCATCGAGTGACAAGCCGCGGGCAAGGTATTCAACGTCCAGCTTGCCGGTCTGCGCATACCTGTCGACGTTCGCCCGAGCGACCCATGCATCCGCATTCCAGAACATCAGTACAACAAGTGTGCTGAGCGACACGGCCATCACGCCGCGCGCAAGCGCACGAACGTCGAAGTTACGCAACACATGCCAGCCGACGATTGCAATGACACCGAGCGTCAACACCATGTACGCCTGGGCGTAAACTCGCGCGGTCGTATAGCCATAGGCGTCTTCGTAGAGTGACATCCGATTTAAAGCGGAAAATAGAATGCACACAACCGCGCCGAGGAGTGCCAGCGAGGGCCACATAAGCGCAGAGTGCGCACGGGGCTCCTCCGTAATCGAAAGTTGCTGGCGGGCGGCGACGATCAGCAATACAACACCGGTAGCAGCAACGGTAAGCTCGCCGAAACCACGACGCGCGTATTCGGCAAACGTGATTCCGGATCCCGCATTGGCCGGGTGAGTTGCGAACAGATAGCTGACCTGCAGCAGCACAAACAGCCACGACGTTGCCGCGGTGGCAAACAGAACGATGCGACGCTCGGTCAGCCCGATCCGCGCTCCGGGAGACACGGAAGCCTTGAGGGGAACGCTGCGAGTGGAACCTCTTCGCGATGCCAGATATGCGCCCACGACGAAGAGCGAGAGCATCACGCCGAATATTATCCGAGGCAGCGCGTCCAGCATGCCAAGCGCGTCGAAGATCGCGTCGCGTCCGCGTGCCAGGAGTGGATCCGCACTTGCAAACAGGAGTGCGAGGACGACAACCACGGGCGTGGCCAGCAGGGCACCTCGAAGCACCGGTTTCTCGCGCGCGGAGCCAGCCGCGTCGACGACCGCAACGGCCGCTGCGACGGCACCGGCAACGGTGCGGGCGAGCCCAACGAACGGTGCCGTGATTATGGAGACGGCGCCATAATCGCGAGCCGGAGTCTGATCAGGCGCGACAATCAGCGCCAGTGCCAGCAACGATGCGACCAGGAGCGGGATGAAGGGGGTCAGAATATCCGCCGTGGTGACACTGGCTCCAGCGGCGAGCACGGCAGCGAAGCCGAGTGGCAGGGCGAGCGCCTTTAGCGTGTCCGAACCTGGTCGCCTGTAGATAAGCAGGCCGGTGATGGTGACCCAGGTCCAGATGGTCCAGTTGATTCCCGGCACTGCGTCGAACAGCACCAATGCACCGAGAGTACCGGACAAGATGCCCAGGGTTACAAGAAGACTGAGTCGCATGTTTCAGAGAAGTGAAGGGTCGCCATCGATCCACCTGCGTGCCGAGAAGTTAGGCTGCGATCAAATTTCTGTCAAGTACTTTATGGCGCAAAGGCCATAAGATGGATAAATCGGCCGATGCTTTGCGATATGTTTCTCGGTTGCGTTGGCGCTCGCCTTCGCAAAGTTGGCCGGATTGTTCATCGGCTTCCCTTCAGTTGGTTATGCACTCTACGAATTCACGAGTAGAACGTCGGCTCGTTGGCCTTTCCCCGGCCGCACAACGTCCAGAATCCGAGGCACTTGTTTGCAACTCCCACCCGTCGGGTCAAACCGGCGCAGGACGTGGGAGCGTGTTCGTTTAATGTCGGCGCCCGTTGTCTCGGAAGTGGCGCAAAAAGAACCACCGGCAGGCAAACGCCTCGGTAAGCTTTCCCTGCTAGCCCTCGGCGTCGTCTTCGGCGATATCGGGACCAGCCCGCTCTACGCGTTTCGCGAATCCTTCCGCGCCGAGTACGGCCTCGCGCGTACACCGGATAACGTGTACGGCGTCGTGTCGCTGATTCTCTGGGCGCTGATTCTGACCGTAGGCATCAAGTACATCGTCTTCATCATGCGTGCGGATAACCGCGGAGAGGGCGGTATTCTCGCCCTTCTCGCGCTCATACTTCAGCAACGCGAAAAGCTGTCGCGCCGATGGCGCGTTACGCTGATCATGACCGGACTGATCGGATCGGCGCTCCTTTACGGTGACGGCGTCATAACTCCCGCGATCACGGTTCTCGGCGCTGTCGAGGGTCTTGAGGTACTGGCGCCAACGATGAGTCATCTGGTGGTTCCATTCTCGGTGATTATCCTGGTGCTCCTCTTCCTCGTGCAGAAACGAGGAACCGGCCACATCGGCTGGGTATTTGGACCGATCATGCTCGTCTGGTTCGGGGCAATTGGCGCCCTGGGTACAGTAGCAATCGTGCGGCATCCACACATCCTCCTTGCAATCAGCCCGGCGTTTGGCCTGCAACTGTTCCTGAATGACGGACGAATCGCGTTTCTGCTGCTCGGCGCCGTTGTTCTCGCCGTTACCGGCGCCGAAGCTCTCTACGCCGACATGGGGCACTTCGGCCGGCGTGCGATTCGCATAGGATGGTTTGGGATTGTCCTGCCATCGCTGGTACTGAACTATTTCGGCCAGGGTGCGATGGTGCTGGAAAATCCGGCCGCCGTTGAAAATCCATTCTTCTCGCTTGCGCCCCACGCGCTGCTCTTCCCTCTCATCGTACTTGCGGCGATCGCCGCTGTGATCGCCTCGCAAGCACTGATAACGGGCGCCTTTTCGCTGACACATCAGTGTGTGCAGCTCGGCTACAGTCCGCGATTCAACATCATTCATACGTCTGGTGAAGAGGCGGGCCAGATCTACGTTCCCGAAGTAAACCACGCATTGATGGTCGGATGCGTCATCATGGTGCTCGGGTTTGGCTCGTCCGACGCGTTGAGTGCCGCGTACGGGATCGCAGTGACCGGTACCATGGTCATCACCACGCTCCTGTTCACTCAGCTTGCAAAGATGAAATGGGATTGGAAACCGTGGCAGTACCTGTCGTTCGCGGTGTTCTTTCTGACGATCGACCTCGGCTTCGCAGCATCCAACGTTCTCAAGATCGAGTCCGGCGGCTGGGTGCCTCTCGCGATTGCAGCTGCAATCTTCACCTTGATGACGACGTGGCACACGGGAAGGCGCATCACGCGTACTCTTCTGCGCAACGCCAGCCTGCCACTTGATTCGCTACTCAAGAGTCTTTCGGAGACTCATGTTGTTCGCGTATCCGGGACCGCTGTGTTCATGACGGCCGATTCCAGCGGAGCGCCGATGGTGTTGCTGCATCACCTCAAACACAACAAGGTGCTGCATGAGGAGGTGATCCTGCTCACGATCCAGGTGCAGGAAATCCCCGAGGTCGCCGAGAGCGACAGGATGACCGTCACCAAGCTGCCGCTTGGATTCTGGCGCGTCGTTGCTCAGTACGGTTTCATGGAGCAGCCGGATGCGCAGCGTCTGCTGGCCGCAGCGCGATCATCCGGGTTGCACGCAAAGCGGATGGAGACTACCTACTATCTCGGTCGCGAGCAGCTGTTGCCGGTCGGAAGCACGAAGCTCGCCACCTGGCGCAAGAAACTCTATGCATTCATGGCGCGTAACTCGCTGTCCGCAACGGCGTTCTTCGGATTGCCACCGAATAGAGTCGTTGAGTTGGGCGCTCAGCTCGAGATCTAGCAGAAACAGGCTCGGGCGGCCCGCTTAGTCTTTCACTCTGGCGGATGTCGAAACAATCGCACCGTTGGAAAGATGCATCGCGATGCGAACCATGGCGCCAGGCTGCAGGCTGTGGGTTATCCCTATCAACATGAGATGATATCCGCCAGGCCGCATCACGACAATGTGCGACGGAGCGATGACAAGCGTGTCACGTCTGTCCATGCGAGCCTCACCGTTCGCATCGATCGAGGTCTCGTGAAGCTCCACCACCTGCGCGTCATCTGATGAGAATTTCGAGACGACCACAGTATCGGGCGTGCCGTTTACGAATCGGATGTAGGCCGCGGTCGTAGATCCGGAATCCGGGTCGGATCGCACCCACGCGTCGTGGAGTTCGAAAGACGTTGCCACGGTTCGCGTGTCACGACGGCACGCCGCGACACTGAACAACATGACCGCGACGCACGTGCTGGCACATGAGAAGCGCAATCTCGTCATGCGCCGCTCAGGAGTCCACGGATGTCAGACACGACGTCGCTGGTTTTCATTCCGAACGAGTACAGCAGTCTGAGTCTGCCAGCCTTGTCCACCATAAAAGTCTGGGATGGATGCGTGACGACATATCCGGTGGCAGAGCTGCTGTCCTCCCGCGAGGACTCAACATGAAACGACTTCTCTATCTGTGCGAGAGTGGTTGAATCGGCCGTTGCTCCGATAAAATCGGCATCGAAGCGAGAGACATATGCGTGCAAGGTTGCGGGATCGTCGCGTGCCGGATCGACGGATACGAAAACAAATTTTACCCTCGACGCATTGTGACCGAGCTCCCGCTTCACGCGCTTCCAGTCTGAAAGCGTTGTCGGGCAGACGTCCGGACAGTGCGTGTAGCCGAAAAAGAGTAGCACGACAGAGCCGTGCTGATCCGCCAGGTCGAACTTCCCGCCTGCCGCATTGTCGAGAACAACGCTCGGCGCCGTTTCCGGCGGCTCGTAGGCTGTTCCGTGAAACGTCACCGGCTTGCAGCCAGCTGCCATGGACGCAAATGCGAGGGCCGCCGCCAAACGAACGACTGGCCTGAATGACGAATCGGCTGTAAATCGTTGCATAAATGAGATGCCGTGTATTATTCAGTCCGAATGGAGCAATCTGGGGAAGTTGACGCAATAATCATCGGGGCCGGCGCGGCTGGCCTCGCCGCTGCCAACGAACTGCGGGCAAATGGCCGCACTCTCGTGGTCATTGAAGCGCGTAGTCGCGTCGGCGGCCGGATCCTGACCTATCGCGATCCGGACGTCGCAGTTCCGATCGAGCTAGGAGCCGAATTCCTGCACGGCGCCACCCCCGACACTGATACGATAATACAACGCGCAGGGTTGACTGCGATCGACGTGGTCGGCGACAGCTGGCAGGCGCGCGACGGCCATTTCCGGCAAATCGATTTCTGGAAGAAGGTGAATCGAGTACTGCGGAAGCTGGACGAGCACCGGGTGCCCGACCGAAGTCTTGCGGATTACCTCGCGGAACACGCCGGCCGAAAAAAGAAATCGAAGCACGCCAGAGCGCGCGCTCTCGCGTTGGAATTCGTGCAGGGGTTCCACGCAGCGGACGCTGCCCTTGTGAGCGAACGTTGGCTCGCGCGGGTCTCGAACTCCGGCGAAACCGCCGGGTACGAACGGACGGCGCGGCTGCTTGACGGCTACGACCGCGTAACAGCTTGGCTCGCTCGAGACGTATTCGATACTGTGGAGTTGAATACCATCGTTACCAACGTGGACTGGGAGCGCGGCAGAGTAACGGTCACCTGCCGGGACGCTGATGGATTCCTCCGCACGTTCGAAGGCAGCACACTGATTGTGACCGTGCCGGTTGGAGTACTCAAGGCGGCGAGTGGCGAGCGAGGCTCGATCGAATTCAGCCCGGAGGTACCTGGCATGGCTGACGCAGTGAACGGCCTGGAAATGGGCAGCGCGCTGCGAACTGTGTTCTCGTTCAGTGAACGCTTCTGGGGGAGCACGCTGCCACACGCACGCCGCAAGCGCGCTCGCCCTCACGATCTAAGCTTCCTCCACAGTCCCGGCGCAAACTTTCCAGTGTGGTGGACGCAATTCCCGGTTCGAGCGCCTGTTCTGGTAGGTTGGGTTGGAGGTCCGCTGGCCGCACAGATGGGTATGCAGCCGGACGTTGAAATAGAGCGGCTCGCCCTTCATGATCTCGCCGGCCACCTCGGCACGACGTACGAATGCCTCGCCGGCCTCGTGCGCGGTAGCTGGATGCATAACTGGGATTCAGACCCTTTCTCCCGAGGCGCTTACAGCTATCCCGGCGTGGGAGGAAGCGGGGCGGCACGTAGGCTGGCTCGACCCGTCGAACAGACGATTTTCTTCGCCGGCGAGGCCACGGATACCGAAGGCCGAAGCGGAACCGTGGAGGGAGCGCTGGCCAGTGGATCCAGAGCGGCACAAGGAGTGCTCCTGGCACTTGGCATAGCATCTCTTCCCAATCAGTGAGGTCCATTAGTGCATAGCAAACTCGTACCTGCGTTGATCGTCGCGGCGTGTCTGGCACTGCCCGCGGTCGCGACTGCGCAGAAGGCTTCCAAAGCAAAAAAGACCGCAGCGTCGACAAAGTCATGGACGCCGTCGGGGGCATGGCGAAGCGTTTACAGCGACCCCTCGGTCCGTGTAGCCGTCGACACTAGCCAGACTCGACGACAGAGCGACGGCACGTACAAGGTTCGCCTTCGCTGGCAATATGCCAGCAACCAGGCGATCGGAACCAAGCACGCATACCGCACGATGGTCGATCGTAAACTTATCGACTGCGCAACTCAGGGGATCAAGCCGGTATCGGCCGAGACGTATGATGCAGTGGGAAAGCCGGTCGCTGGCTACGACACGAGCGACGCACAGGTGAGCGAACTCGACTGGGCGAAGCGGCCGCCAGGAAGCAGCGCGGGAAAGGCGTACGCGGCTGTGTGCGGAGTCATCAGGAAGTAGAACGATTGGAAGGATGGCCGTCAGCCCAAGGCGGCTATCCTCCGTTTCCATTTTGCGTCAGCTAATTCTCGTCACCATCGATGGACCACGTGGCGGAACTGTCCGCTGTCATAGCTTCACGCAGCGCTTCGGCCGCACGAACGCCGCTTTCGGGATCAAGCCGCAGTTCGCCGCTGGCGTCGTCGTACGCGAACAGTTCGGCGTAGCGACCCCAGTCCACGACCGTCTCAAATTGACGACGCGCCTCGCCGCCGGAGAACGCCTCTTCCAATTCCTCCATCAGACGGTCGGAGTCAAGAGTTGCCGATGGTGATGCGTCGAGTTCGCGTACGATATGACGCAACAGCGAAACGTGCGCGAGGGCGTAATGCCGGAACATCGCCTTCTCCGCATCAAGTTCCGCGTCAGCAAACTCGACTCCCGGCTGAGTGAGCACTACCGCGCGGTCCTGCAGATCCGCGAAGCCAAGCAAATCGCTTGCTTCGACGATTGCGAGCACGTCGTCGCTCCGAAGTTGCAGATCGCGTGCGAGGTCGTGGACGTTCGCCCGGCCACCGATGCTGGAGAGATACTGCACGAATCCGGTGAGATCGTCGATCCCCACATCGGGAAGTACCTGATAACGTCGTGGCCGCTCGGGGCGCGCGGGCACACTTGGCTGGCCAACGAGCATGGATGCGTCCTCGCCGGGATTCGTCATGACCCGGTAGATGGCGTCGACGAGATGCTGGCGTGCAGGGCCGTGATGCATGCGCTCGTGCGCTGGCAGCCCTGGTAATTCAATCCTGATGTGACCCGGGTTTGCACCAAAAACCAGAATACGATCAGCAAGTGTCACAGCTTCGTCGATGTTGTGCGTGACGAGCAGCACAGCGCGGGTTGGCATCGACTTGGAATTCCACAACTCCTGCAGTTCCGCACGCAAGGTCTCGCCCGTAAGCACGTCGAGCGCTGAAAACGGCTCATCCATGAACAGCACTTCGGGCTGCACTACAAGTGCACGCGCGAATCCCACCCGCTGTTTCATCCCTCCGGAGAGTTCCTTGGGGAATGCTTCTTCGTACCCGTCGAGTCCGATCAGATCGATCGCAGCCACCGCGCGCTCCCGGCGCTCCTCCACAGGAACGCCAGCCGCGAGCAGTCCGAGTTCAACGTTCTGAAGCACCGTAAGCCACGGAAACAACGCGAAGCTCTGAAAGACAATCGCTACGTTCGGGTTGATTCCGGTCAGTTCTTCACCATGCGACAACACCATCCCTCCGGACGGTGGCATCAAACCCGACAGGAGACGCAACAGCGTCGATTTTCCCGAGCCGGACGGACCCAGGAGTGCAACAAATTCGCCCGAGTGAAGCGCGACACTCACGCTATCGAGCACGGGAGTTCGATCGTCGCCATAGTACTTGTCAACCGATCGAGCTTCGAGTATCACCTCGCCGCGTGCCGCGGAGGGTGGCGCTTCCATTACGATAGTCATTACGTTGGCCTCATCCAAGCCGATAACGCGATTCGGCGACTCGATACAACTTGCGCCACACCAGCCGGTTACCGAGTATCACCACAGCAGCCATCACGAGAGTCGATGCAAGCAGCAATGCAAAGTTCCGCGCATCGGCGGCCTCAGCAATCAGCGCTCCAAGTCCGGTAGTGCTGATCTTGCGACCAGCAAAAATTACGTATTCCGAAACTATACTGGCGTTCCATGCGCCACCGGTCGCCGTGATCAGGCCGGTGACGAGATACGGAAAGATCGCTGGTATGATCAGCAGCTTCCATTTCCTCCATCCAGACAGGCCGTACACGCCTGCGGCTTCCTTCAGATCCGAAGGAATCGCCATCGCGCCCGCGATCACGTTGAACAGAATGTACCATTGGGTGCCCAGCACCATCAGTGCCACCGCTGCGATGTTGAGGCCGCCAGGCAATTCCAGTAGAACGAGAAGCAACACTGAGAACAGCGCCGTCGCTGGAATGGATGCTATCACCTGTACCAGAGGCTGCAACCGGCGCGACCAAGTTGGGCTCATTCCAACGGCGACGCCAAACGGAACGGTCCACGCCGTCGCAATTATCAATGCGGCAAGGGTTCTGCCAAACGTGGCAAGCGTCGCGACGGCGATCGTCCACCAGGTACCGGCTGTGAGACCGGATACCACATGAAACGCGGCAAACCCGCCCCAAATCACGATGACCGCTGCCGCGATAATCGCAATAACCCCTGCTAGCACGCGAGCCCAGCGTGGTACGGCGAACTTGAAATGCACAAGCTCGAGTGGGTCGCGCGGCCTGTTCAGTGATTTCTCAATCGGCGCAACCGCATGATCGTGCAGCCACGCAACCAGCGTCGAATTGCGCAGCAGATCCAGCATCCAGGATTCAGACGCATCGCCGCTCGACTGCTCGAACTTGAACTTGTCTGACCACGCAACCAGCGGCCGCCACAAGACCTGATCCAGCGCGACAATCACAGTCACGAGTGCGACTATTCCCCAGATTATTGCGCGCGTATCGCCCGCATCAGCTGCGGCGGCGAGATAAGAACCTAGCCCAGGGAGCCGCAGGTTTTTGTCTCCCAGTACGAACTGCTCTGACGCCATGAGAAAAAACCAGCCGCCAGCCCAACTCATCATGCTGTTCTGAATCAGGGCAATCGCGCCGAATGGAAGCTCCAGTCGAGTGAACCGCCGCCAGATGCCGAGGCGATATACGTCTGCGACCTCACTCAATTCTTTTGGTATCGTCTTGAGCGACTGATGGAAACTGAATGCCAGGTTCCACGCCTGACTCGAAAAAATCAGCAGGATAGCCGCGAGTTCGAGGCCGATTGTGCGCCCGGGAAACGCCGCTGCGAGAGCCAGCACCACGCCAGGCATGAACGACAGGATCGGAATGCTCTGGAGTACGTCAAGCACCGGCAGCATCACGCGCTCCGCCGCTTCACTCGCCGCTGCCGCGCGCGCGAAAAGGAGGCTGAATACCAGCGACAGGACGTACGCAACAGCCATCCGCAGCGTCGAAAGTCCAGCATAGAGGGGCAGCTGCGAAATCGACGTATCGATCCGGACGTTTGGAGATAGTGGCGTACTCCAGCGCGCCGCCGCTCGCGCAATCCCGAACGCGATCGCTGCGACGAAAAGCACCAGCATCACATCCAGCCACCATGGCGTTGGACGCACCCCGCCCCTGCGGTCGGACGCGGCTGCCTGCGCTGGGATGGGCTGTGTCTGAAGCATGGCGAGTGTGGTGGAGCGGGAGAATACTCCACCGCGTCGTGCCCCGTCAACCTCGGGGCAGGCTCACTCTCAGCTTCGACGCCACGTTCTGACCGGACAAACCCTTGGACCGGCCAGTGTGACAGATGATGTAGACTGTGCCGATTTGGCGCGGGTGATGAAACGGAGGTTCAGTATGTCGTGGAAGAGCAGCTTTACAGATCGGGCTGAGGAGACGCTCGAATGCGCCATGTTGGCATTGAAACGCGCACCAAACTCTCTCTCGACCGGCCAGTTGCTCAGGGCGATGGAAGATGCAGGGCCTTCGCTCGCGCGCGGGATCCTGACTGCTCTCGAGGTACACGTCCCTGAAATCCTCAACCGTGCCAACAGGATCGCAGATGAACGTGGTTCTGAACTGGCTCTTCGACGCCTGCGCAGTCAGCCGGCGTCGCTTGAGATGATCGTCCGTCGTGCATCCGAAGAGGCCGCAATGCTCGGCCACCGCCAAGTCGGTACGGAACATCTTCTTCTGGCCATACTATCTGCGCACGATGACCCGACAACTTGCGCACTCCGGGCAGCCGGCGTGACGCAGGACACGGCTCGTGGAACGCTGCGGCGACTTCTGGTATCATGGACAGATGATGGATGCCCGAAGCCACGAGTCAACGTCGCGTAGCTTTCCTTGAGGAAAGCGCGCGAGGCCTGCACGCGGTCGCATTGACGTATTAATGCGTCAGAGGGTCACGATCGAAGATTACCGACGTTGCCTCGTCAAGACACTTCGACGCGAGCAGCGATCGCCTGGATCTCGATCAGCATACCGTGCCTCAACTCGCCCGTCGGCACGATCGCCCGAGCAGGCCGATGATCTCCCATGATACGCGAATAGACAGCGTTCACTTTTCCCCACAGGCTTACGTCTGAGACGTAGATCGTCATCTGTACCACGTGGTCGAGACTCGTACCAGCTGCAATCAGTATCGCGGACACATTGGCGAGCGCGCGACCTGTCTGATCCTCGATGTTTCCGGGTGGCCGGGACGGGTCTGATGGATCGATAGGAAGCTGGCCCGCCACGAAAACGAAATCACCGTGCACAACCGCCTGGGAATAGTGCCCCGCCGGTGTCGGAGCATTCGGGGTTGATATGAAATTCATTTCGCCTGTCTGGTGAGAGGGTTCAGCTTCGCGCTCCGCGATTCAATCAGTGCTGCGATGAGCTGAACTGCTTCTTCGATTGTGATGCGTGCCGTGTTGAATTGCGCATCGAACATTGTCGGGTCGGTCCAGAGATGATGGTAGTAGCGCTGAACGTACGCCTGACGGTGTGCGTCTATGCGGCGAGCAGTCACAGCGGCGTCAGCCTCCGTACCGCCATCGCGCGCGACTATGCGCCGGGATCTTGTTTCTAGACTCCCAATCAATCGCACCTGGATCGTCCCAGGGCGGTCCCTGAAGATGTACTGAGCCCCGTGCCCGACTATGATGACGGGCGGCGCCTTGGCGGTTTCAACGATGACCGCGTGAGCCGCCATCGCTATCGAGTCAGGCGTCATTACCCCGGACGTTTCCACCTGCATCGGAGATTCGGGTGGAGAGATCAATAGCGTCGACGCGATCCGCTCGAGCCAGCCCGGCGTTTGTTCATCGCGCTGCCTTACGACACCCTCCTGAAGATTCAGTCGTTCGGCCACCAACCCAATTATTTCGTAGTCAAGCACCGGCCAGCCAAGCCGCTCGCCCAACTGCTTCGCGAAGGCACTGCCGCCGGCGCCATACTCACGCGATACGGTTACAAGGTCAACTGGCTGTTCCGGCATTCTCCCTTTGCTCCAGGATGCGAGGGTCCTCCACCAAATTATCGCGGCAGCGGTTATCCGAAAGCACCCTTGTATTAACCGACGCCACGGCGTATTAATGTCAGTAAAATGTCGCAAAAAGCGAAGCGATCATATTCCAGCCCGGTCCGCCAGCAACGGGCGGCGGTAACCCACCGCCGGATAATCGATGTGGCGATCGCCCTGCTCGCTGATCGCCCTGGGGCCGAAATCTCGCACGAAAGCATTGGCACGGCCGCGGCGATCGCGGTCCGGACGGTCTACCGCCACTTTCCCACGCGAGCGGACCTGCTCGACGAAGTTTGGGAGGCGTTGGACGATCGGCTTGGCTTCAGCAGGTTGCCAACCACAAGCGGTGCGGCGGCGGTTATCGACTTCGTTCCGCAACTGTTCAAACGCCTGGATGCCAATGCGGCCATCGTCAACGCGCTTGTGACATCCAACACAGGCCACGAGATGTCGCGCCGCACCGGCGAACGCCGAGTGCAGGCAATCCGGCAAGCCCTGACACACGAGACAAAACATCTATCGCAAGCTGAGCGCGACCGCCTGATCGGCCTTGTGCGTGTGCTCACGAGCCCAATGACGTGGCACATTCTCAGTCAGAAGGCTGAAATGTCGCATGACGAACCAGCGGAGGCAGTAACCTGGGCGCTGCGGCAGTTATTTCACGCGGCCGAACGCCGCTAGCCGTCACGTGACTCTGCCGTCTGCTGCAGCCGGTCGCGGTAAGTGGATCATCGCCGCGACGGTCATGATCGGAAACATCATGGCGGTCCTCGATTCCAGCATCGTGAATGTTTCGCTTGCCGACATGGCTGGAAACATGGGCACCACGATCGAGGAGATCACGTGGGTCGTAACCGGCTACATCCTCGCCAATGTGCTTGTTATGCCCATAATCGGCATGCTCAGCTCGCGCTTCGGTCGCAAACGACTGTACATGACGGCCATCGCAGCATTTACGGCCGCTTCGATGCTTTGCGGGATGTCTCACTCGCTGAGTACGATGGTCGCGTTCCGGATCATACAGGGACTCGCCGGTGGCGTCCTCGTGACAGTGCCACAGGCGATTCTGCGCGAGAGTTTTCCGGCCAACGAGCAGGGACTCGCGATGGGTATCTACGGCATGGGTATTGTGCTTGCTCCAGCGATCGGGCCAACACTCGGCGGCTGGATCACAGATCAATACACATGGCCATGGATTTTCTTCATCAATGTCCCGATCGGTATTCTGAACCTGCTGATGGTGCAGCGCATCATTGAAGATCCTCCATACCTGGTCCGCACGAAGGCTCCAATCGATTTCACCGGACTCGCATTCATGATCGCGGGACTTGGCGCATTTCAACTGATGCTGGAGGAAGGCGAAGACAACGACTGGTTCGCATCGACGTTCATTGTCCGGCTCGCAATCATAGCCGCCGTCGGAATGCTGTTGTTCATATGGCGAGAACTCAGGACGGATCGTCCGGCTGTGGACATTCGGCTGCTCGCGAATGTTCGTTTCACCGCTGCGACGTTTCTTGGCGGGGTGATGGGAATGGGGCTGAACGGCGTGCTGTTCATCCTGCCATTGTTTCTGCAGACTCTACTTGGCTACGACGCAATGCAGGCGGGATTCATGTTGATGCCGCGGAGCATCGCAATGCTATTCATGATGCCCGTCGCCGGCAAGATGTACAATCGCTTCGGTCCGCGACTGCTGGTTGGTGTCGGGCTCGGTTTTCTCGTCTTCGGCTTCTGGGATCTTGGGCAGCTCACAACCTCGGTCGGATACTGGGACCTGGCGTGGCCGCAAATCTGGCAGGGAGTGGGATTCAGCTTCCTGTTCGCGGCGCTGAGCACTGCGGCGCTTGCCGGTGTCCCGAAACCAGAACTTACCGCAGCTACCGGACTGTATAATGTTGTGCGTCAGGTGATGGGCAGCATCGGTATCGCGGTTGCCGCGACGCTGCTTACGCACAGTGAAGCGACGTATCACGCGGTACTCGCGGAGCGTGCTTCAGGCCCCATCGCGCAGAGGTGGATCGAAAGTACGATGGCGGGGCTGCAGCAGCTCGGAGCAACCGCGGCCGACGCGCACGAGCACGCACTCGCGCTGCTGGAATACCTCGTATCACGACAGGCAACAGTGCTCGCGTACAATCATATTTTCGAACTGGTCGCGATAATGTTCGCGGTAGTGGCTCCGTTGCTCTTCCTGATTCCGCGCTCGGGACACTCCGATGCGGCGGAGGTAATGGCTGACTAGGCCTCTCGGCCACAGGCGGATCCGATTGCGGGCCCCTCCCCCGCTGGTGCCGGCGCGGGGTTCAGATGTACTTCGGATCACGTTGTGGTCCGGTTCATGCCATTCCAGATCTCAGATTGTCCACCCTCAACGTTTCGCTGGCAGAGTCGCCGGCGCAGGGAACACTGATGCGATCTCGTCCGATTCTCGTTTCACTCCTGGGCATTGCAGCACTCAATGGATGCGCCATATCAACGCAACAGGAAGTACAGATGGGACAACAAGAGGCTCAGCAAGTCTCGACACAGCTCCCAATGCTTCAGGATGCAGAGATCAATAATTACGTGAACCAGCTTGGCGACCGCATCGCCAAATTGACATCGCGCAACGATCTCGACTGGCACTTCGCTGTAGTCAATACAGACGTCGTGAACGCATTCGCACTTCCTGGCGGTTATGTGTACGTGAACCGGGGAATACTGGAACGTGCAAGCAACACGTCCGAGCTTGCGGGTGTCATGGGACACGAGATCGAACACGTAGTGCTGCGGCATTCGGTTAAGCAGATGGAACAGCAACAAGGCGCCAACGTCGGGCTGTCAATCGCCTGCGCGCTCACCAATGTCTGTGATAGTCAGGTGACTCAGGCCGTAGTGAACGTTGGTGCGACCGCCGTATTTGCCAAGTTCAGTCGGGAAGACGAAATTCAGGCCGACGAGGGCGGCTTCCAGAATGTTGTCCGGGCGGGCATCAACCCGACGGGAATGCTCACATTCTTTCAGAAACTCCTCGCCGAGGAACAGGCTGCCGGCGGCACCGGCAACACCGCGTCATGGTTCGCGGATCACCCTGGCACAACGGATCGTATTGCCGATATCCAGCGCATGCTGAGCAAGATGTCAAAGTCCGATCTCGCCAGACTGCAGACTAACGATCAGGGGTTCACGGCAATGAAGCGTCGACTCGCGCAGTTGCCGCCCGCGCCCAAAGCCGCGGCAAAGTAGCGGCATTCGGCCCGGGGCACTCGAGTTCGATATGAACGGCGCGCGATGGTAAGTTTGGTGGATGCCATCGCGCGTTGTTCTCACTATTTCGACCGCGCTGATCCTCATATCTGCTCCGGGCGCCGCAGCCGGAGCGCAAGCCGTTGACACGCTGACTGTCAGGATCGAACCGAAGGTCGCCCCCTCGGTACCGACAGCCGCCCAAGATTCCCTCCCGTACGTCCCGCTATCGCTGGAGCAGAAGGCCGAACTCTACGCGCGTCGGACCTACTCCGCTCGCGCACTACTGGGCGCATCCTACGCTGCAGGGCTGGCGCAATGGCGTCACACTCCACAGGAATGGGGTAACGGCATAAGTGGCTACGCTCGGCGCGATGCGGCTGCATACGGAGGCGGAATTGTTCGCCGCACCGCAGAGTTCGGATTCGGCGCACTGCTTCACGAAGACCCGCGATTCGAGCGATCAACACACACCGGGTTCTTTCCACGAACAGAAGACGTTCTTCGCAACACAGCGACTGTGCGAACCGACGCTGGCGGTCGACGATTGGCGTGGTCGCGCGCTGCTGCATCGCTAGTTACCGGGTTTGCCGTGAACAGCTGGGA
>CAJDVC010000055.1_pt1 | contig 17972 bp, 20 predicted proteins | sample 7391211 | NCBI WGS metagenome assembly CAJDVC01 (sample SAMEA7055683, study PRJEB34461) | soil metagenome | biome: terrestrial ecosystem; feature: Peninsula; material: soil | place: Antarctica | collected 2016 | reverse complement strand
GTTCGCAAGGCTGGCGTCCTGGAAGAGAGGGACGTCGCTCCGATCGCTGACTTCCTTGCTTCAATCAAGCCGATGCCCGCCGTGTTCGATAACCATTACGTCACGCGGATTCACGGCACCAACGTCAAGACTGGCAAGACCAAGAGAGACCTCGCGGAGCAGCTTCGCCAGGACATTCGCGATTTCAAGGCGAAGAACAAGCTCGATCGGGTTGTCATAGTCTGGTGCGCTTCGACCGAAATCTTCATCAAGCCGGGCCCGCAGCACGCGACCATCGAGCAGTTCGAGCGTGCAATGGACAACAACGACGAGGCAATCGCTCCGTCGATGCTGTACGCCTACGCGGCGATCATGGAGAACGTAGCGTTCGCGAACGGTGCACCAAACCTCTCGTCTGATATTCCAGCCCTCCTGCAGCTCGCTCAGCAGCGCGGTGTGCCGCTATCCGGCAAGGACTTCAAGACTGGTCAGACATGGTTGAAGACTGTCGTCGCGCCCGGGCTCAAGGCTCGCATGCTCGGTCTTGCTGGATGGTACTCGACCAACATCCTCGGCAACCGTGACGGCGAAGTGCTCGACGATCCTCAGTCGTTCAAGACGAAGGAAGAGTCGAAGCTTTCCGTGTTGCACAACATCCTGCAACCCGAGAAGTATCCTGATCTGTACAAGGATTTCTCGCACGTCGTTCGAATCAACTATTACCCGCCGCGCGGGGATAACAAGGAAGGCTGGGACAACATCGACATCTTCGGGTGGATGAACTACCCGATGCAGATCAAGATCAACTTTCTCTGTCGTGATTCGATCCTTGCTGCGCCACTCGTTCTCGACGTCGCATTGTTCAGTGACTTCGCGCAACGCGCAGGGATGAAGGGGATTCAGGAGTGGTTGTCGTTCTTCTACAAGAGCCCGATGACTGCCCCGGGTCTGCAGCCTGAGCATGATCTCTTCATTCAGCAGACGAAGATGAAGAACACTCTCCGTCACCTGATGGGTGAGGATCAGATCACACACCTCGGACTCGAGTACTACGCGTCATGAAGTTGACGACGCTGGTGCGGGGGAGCATGATCGCCGTCGCTACGGCGTCTCTGGCTGCGTGCGGTGGTAACAACCGACCGCCGGAGATCCGTCAGTACACCGACGACATGGCCTTCCGCATCAGCGCCGTTCCCGCTCCACCGGTGGCGGAGGAAATGACTGTGATCAAAGTCGTGGTGCTGGACAAGGCCACGAATCAACCGATCCAACACGGTCAGGGCCGTATTTTCGCGACCAGCCAGGAACATGCACAGACCGGCGACGGTCTTGCAGAAGGCCCCGAGGTCGGCACTTACTACGCGCACATCCGATTCCCGGTCTCTGGTGACTGGGCAATGGGGCTTCAGTTCCGACGCGACTCCGCGAGCAAGTTGGAGCGCACCCAGGACTGGCAGCAGGAAATACTTCCCGCGCCGCCGCTCGGCCAGCGCACAGATACGAATAAACGCTAACAATGCGCCATTTCTATAGATCACACCTCAAGCCGGATCAGGTTCTGGCCATCGCCGACAGTTTCTTTCCGACAATTCTCGAGAATCTGACGGCATCCGCGCCGCGATCGCGCACTTTCTCTGGTCCACTCGGCGTCCTGAAGCTCAGTGTGAGGATGGAAGGTGGACACTACACCTTCGTCGAGATCGATACCGATCAGACTGGCGAGAGTCGCCTCGATCGCAATGCGAAGAAGTTCTACGTCGAGCTGCACCGGGCTGGAAATCCGGAGTATCAGCTGACGGCTTCCTACTAGGAAGCAAGCAATGGGGTTGACGCGCGAGCAGAAGCTCGAGCTGTATTACTACATGCGGCTCACGCGCTCTCTGGAAGAGCGCCTGGTAAATCTTTACAGACAGACCAAAGTCATTGGCGGATTGTTCCGTTCGCTCGGTCAGGAAGCGGACGCCGTGGGTGCTGCTTACGCGCTCGATAAATCCAAGGGCGATATTCTCTCGCCACTGATTCGCAATCTCGGCGCGATGCTCGTCCGTGGCGCCCAACCAACCGAAGTCATTCGTCAGTACATGGCGAAGGGCGACTCGCCGACCAAGGGCAAGGAACTCAATATTCACTTCGGTGGCATCGAGCGCGGATTTGTTGGGCAGATATCGCATCTCGGTGACATGGTTCCAGTCATGGCCGGCGTTACACTTGCTGCGAAAATGCGCGGTGAGGATCGCGTCGGGCTCGTCTTTGTCGGCGACGGCGCAACATCGACCGGCGCATTCCACGAGGGAATCAATTTTGCTGCTGTACAGCGTTGCCCTCTTGTAGTAATCGTGGAAAACAACGGGTATGCCTACTCCACTCCGGTCTCCAGGCAAACGGCCGCGAAGTCTTTCGTGGACAAGGCAATCGGTTACGGTGTTCCCGGAGAGCAGGCAGACGGTAACGATGTCATCGCAGTGTACGACGTAACCAAACGTGCAGTAGATCGCGCACGGCGTGGCGAGGGTGTGACGCTAATCGAATTGATCACGTATCGTCGCAAGGGACACGCTGAGCACGACAATCAATCTTACGTGCCAGCTGGAGAAATAGATCGGTGGGCCACAGAGAATGATCCGATCGACCGGTTTGAACAAGTATTGCGCGGCGAGAAGGTGAAGGCAGCAGAACTGCGCGCCATCGACGCGCGTATTGTTGATGAAATCGATGTCGCGACCGACACCGCAGATGCGTCGCCGATGCCCGAGCCGGCAGAAGCACTTCGCGGCGTGTATGCCGACCCGCCCAGCGCTGCACCGCTGTGGTTCCGTGAAGATGTAAATAGCGCTGTTGAGAAGCACGAACGCGCTGCCGGCTGGGGGACGTACGATGTCTGAAGTAACCTATCTTGAAGCGATCAGGCAGGCGCTGTTCGAGGAAATGGAACGCGACGTCAATGTTTTTTGCCTCGGCGAAGACATCGGCACGTATGGCGGAGCATTCAAAGTCACCGAAGGATTGCAGAAACGGTTTGGGGCGTCGCGCGTGATTGACACACCGATTTCCGAAGTTGCAATCGTCGGCGCGGCCGCTGGCGCGGCGCACATGGGCATGCGCCCAGTCGCAGAAATGCAGTTCATGGATTTCATGTCGAATGCGTACGACATGCTCACGAATTATGTCGCCACTGCACGCTATCGTATCGGACTTGGCTGCCCGATGGTCGTCCGCGGGCCAAGCGGTGGTTACGTTCGCGGTGGACCGTTTCATTCGCAGAACCCCGAAGCCGGCTACTTGCATACCCCGGGGCTCAAGATTGTCAGTCCGGCTACTGCAAGGGACGCCAAGGGGCTGATGAAGGCTGCAATTCGTGACGACGACTGCGTACTCTTTTTCGAACACAAATACCTCTACCGGCGCATCAAGGATGTAATGCCGGAAGGAGACTACGTAGTTCCGATCGGCAAGGCGCGTGTTGCTCGCGAAGGAACCGATGTCTCGATCATTACGTATGCGGCGACCCTCTGGAAGGCTCTGGAAGCGGCCGAAGTGTTGCAGGCGGAAGACGGCGTGTCCGTCGAAGTGATCGACTTGCGCACGCTTCTTCCGCTTGATGATGAGGCCATCGTAGCCACGGTGAAGAAGACCAACCGCGTCCTGATAGTTCACGAGGATACCCGAACGGGTGGGATTGCCGGGGAGATCACCGCGCGAATCAGCGAGACCTGCTTTGAATGGCTGGACGCACCGGTGCTTCGGGTCACGGCCGCGGATACCCCGCTGCCGTACTCGCCGCCCCTTGAGGATTATGTGTTGCCACAGACGTCCGATATGGTTCGGGCGCTGCGGCGCCTTGTAGCTTACTGATGGCTGAAGATCCGGCGGAAAGCACTCGACCCTCGGCTGGCGCGTTTATAGGTGCAGGTTGTTTCTCCGCCATAGCGGGATTCTTCGGCGGTGGGATGATGATGGTGCTCGTCGCAAAGTTTGTGGGATCATATCAAGGCTGCAAACCGATCGAGGGGATTCCGGCTTGCAATTGGGGTAGCTATGCGCTGGTGGGAATGATCGCGGGGGTTGTGATCGTGCCGCTAGTCACGATTATTAGATTGACACGCCGGAGATCATAGATGGCTCGTATTGATGTGACAATGCCGCAGATGGGCGAGTCGATCGCGGAAGGCACCCTGTCGAAGTGGCTCAAGAAGGTCGGGGATCACGTCAAGCGTGACGAACCAATCTTCGAGATTTCGACCGACAAGGTTGACGCCGAGATCCCGTCGCCGGTCGCTGGTACGCTCGCCGAGATCCTGGTCGCCGAGGGGATGACGGTTGCCGTTCAGACGCTTGTCGCACGGATCGAAACGGACAAGGGTGCGGCCGTCGCGGCAACCGCGACTGCACCGGCACCAACCACGCCGGCAGCGGCATCGGTTGCAGCAGCCCCAGCCCCAGCCCCAGCCCCAGCCCCAGCCACAGGCACGGCGGGTGCATCGCCGTCGCCCGTACAATCGAGTCAGCCTGTCGCGGCGGCGTCACTTCCAGTTGCAGCACCGGATTCGTTCGAGGGAAGATTGCGATCCAAGTCATCGCCGCTCGTTCGCAAGATGGCAGCAGAGCACGGCGTGGATATTACTTCACTCAACGGCAGCGGTGTCGCTGGTCGCGTGACCAAGCAGGATCTGCTGAATCACATGGCTGCGGGTCCGTCGGCGCGTCCTTCAATGCACGCTCCGAGTGGTGCCGGTGAATTCCACGGCCCGATGCCCGAGCCTTGGCCCGGCGATCGTGTCGAGGCGATGTCCAAGATGCGCGCGCTTATCAGTGACCACATGGTCATCTCGCGTCGCACATCCGCGCATGTTACATCGTTTATGGAGATGGACTTCACCCGTATTGCCAAAATCCGGGCTGCCAAGCGGCGCGAGTTTGAGGCTGCGACGGGCGAGAAGTTGTCCTACATGCCGTTCATCATCAAGGCAACTGTGGACGCGATCAAGCAGTATCCGATATTGAATTCGTCGGTTGCGGGTACCAACATCATCTATCGCTCGCAGGTCAACATCGGGATCGCAGTGGCGCTCGACTGGGGCTTGATCGTTCCGGTCATCAAGAACGCAGACGATCTGTCGCTCACGGGAATCACTCGTGCGCTCAACGATCTTGCAAACCGCGCGCGCACGAAGAGACTCTCGCCGGCCGAAGTTCAGGACGGTACGTTCACCATAACGAACCCTGGCGTCTACGGATCGCTCATGGGCGCGCCGATCATCAATCAGCCGCAGGTGGCGATCATGGGAATCGGCGCCATCGAGAAACGTGCAAAGGTAGTCAGTGGTGCGGATGGCGAGGACACGATAGCAATCCGTACGTGCGCGTACTTCTCGATCTCGTTCGATCACCGCATCGTCGATGGCGCGGTGGCGGATCAGTTTCTCGCGCAGATCAAGCGCAACATCGAAACCTTTCCTGAGAGCGGAGTGATCTGAGTGGCTCGCTCGCTCATCATTCAGCGGACAACGATCCCGCCAAGTGAGCGAGCGCGCTACGTGGCGCGCCTGGCAGAGCGCGCAGCGTACTACGAGGCCGCAAACTGTCGGTTCTGGGTTTTCGAAGACCCGGGACTCAGGAACGCATTTGTTGAATTTACCGTCGCCGATGATTCGGCCACTCTTGAGGACGCTATCGCGTCGGCACCGGAGCCCGGGACGGGCCCCTTGCGTATTTACCAGCAATTGGAGTTGTAGATGCCGTTTCGCACAATAACAGTAGATGGTGCCGTGTGGCGTGTTCAGCCGTCGGGGTACATCACCGTCAACACGAAGGACGAGTTCGCACTGATCTTCTCACGCGGCGAGGATGCGGAGCGCGAGACCCGCGTGGTGCGCTACTCGCCAGCTGGTGCGCGCTGGCGGGAGCAGTCGTTCGTCGAACTCTCAGACGATGAACTGCGCACGCTCTTCGGACAGTCGCAGCCTGGGGCCACATCGCCCGAGGCCTTCTACGCGCGATGATTGATCGCGGTGGGGAACCAGCCGGCGAGCGTTATGTAGATCTGCATTCCCACTCGACTGCTTCTGATGGTGCGGTTTCTCCAGTCGAGCTCGTCGAGGCTGCCAAGCGTGCGGAGTTGCAGGCCATTGCGATTACCGATCACGATACGATTTCCGGAAACGATGAGGCGGTTGCAACTGGTGCAAGTCTCGGCATCCGCGTTGTTCGTGGCTGTGAACTTAGTGCCTACGATGGCAACTTCGAAGTTCATCTTCTCGCGCTCCACATCCGTGACGCAGGCGCAATAAGGCCGAGTCTCGAAGGATTCCAGCGCGAGCGAACCGAACGCGGGCGGAGCATTGTCGATCAGTTGGCACGCCACGGTGCTCCAATCAGCTTCGACGATGTCATCGCCGAGGCAGCGGGTGGCGCACTTGGTCGGCCTCACATCGCGCGAGTGCTGATTCGTGATGGGTACGCGATGGATAATCGCGACGCGTTCGACCGTCTGCTTGGTGCCGGCAAACCCGCCTACGTTCCCAAACCGCGCCTGGATGTTGCCGACGCAATCGGGCTCGCGCATTCTGCAGGCGCACTCGCAATATGGGCGCATCCCGGTCGCGAGGGGACGCGCGAGCGATTGTCCCGGCTCACTCAGCATGGACTCGATGGCGTCGAAGTGCGGCATCCGGGACATACTCCGTCAGATGTCATAAGACTCGAACGATTAGCCAACGAGCTGGACCTTGTCCCGAGTGGTGGTTCCGACTGGCACGGCGCAACGGAGGGTTACAGAGTGATCGGCAACATGCACATTCCCGAAGCGTGGCTGGATTTGCAGGATGCTCGTCTCGCGACTCGGGTGTCATAGCAGCCATGGAACTGCGCGGACGGGTCGCTCTCGTTACTGGCGGTGCTCATCGTGTAGGAAGCGCGCTCAGTACCGCACTGGCGCATGCTGGAATGCGCGTCGCGATCAACTACCATTCTGCATCGGCGGAAGCCGACGCTCTAGTCGCCCAGGTCGCGACGGAAGGGCACGAAATGCGCGCGTATCAAGGCGACCTGACGCAGCCAGAAGCGCCTGCATCACTCGTTGCGGCGGTGACGCGCGATTTTGGCGGGTTGGACGTACTCGTGAATTCTGCAGCCGTGATGCTCCGTACGCCTGTCGATGACATTACAGTCGCCGAGTGGGATTCGATCTTCGCGCTCAACTTGCGCGCGCCTTTCTTCATGTCGCAAGCAGCCCATCCGTGGCTCCGGAAGGTGAACGGTAGCATTGTGAATCTTGCGGATCTTGCAGCATTCGAAACCTGGCCAGAGTACATACCGCACGGAATCAGCAAGGCCGGGATCGTTCAGATGACACGCGCGATGGCGCGCGTATTCGCACCGGAAGTTCGTGTGAATGCGATCGCACCAGGCGCAGTGCTGCTTCCCGACGACTGGAGCGACGAGACCCGCGCACATTTCGCGAAGACCACTCCGCTTCAACGCATTGGTTCGCCAGATGACGTTGTCGGCGCAATGATGTATCTCCTGCAATCCGACTACGTGACTGGCGATACGCTGCTTGTTGACGGCGGACGTCATGCCCGCGGGTGAAGAGCGACAGTACGGTTCGATAGTCATTATTGGCGGCGGATGCTACGGCTCCTACTACGTCCGCCAACTCGAACGAGCCAGTGCCGCAGGCGCGATTCATTTCGAAAGAATCCTCGTTGTGGATCGATCATTGGACTGTGCCGTCTCGACCTCGGGCTCCGACGTCGAGATGGTTATCTCCGAATGGACCGACTTTTTTGCTCGATACCTCGGCACTGCTGAACCGGACACCGACGACGCAATAGTGCCATCTCCGCTCATGCCACATCTGATGTATCAATGGCTGAGGGATTCTGCGCGTCTCCGCTGGCCGACGCGGACTGTGGAAACACGGCCACTTTCGCTTGAACCCGATACCCCGTGGCGCGCCGCCGCGCCGGATGGCACGTTCTACGGCAGCTATGCCACGTGGACTTGCCCCATAAATTGCGTGGAACCCCGCCTTTGTCCGCATACGGGCGGGGAACGGAGCTGGACCATGCCGAATGCTGCGGCTGACCTCGTGAGGCGGTCGCAGGAGGGCGCCGAGCCACTCCACGGGCCGGTTATATTTCACTGTAGCCACCGCGCGTTCGGAGTCGGAATGTTCGATACGCGCGATGTTGTCGCCGCCGACCGGCTGGTTGAACGAGTGGGTGCCAATGAGTCCGCGAATGTACTTGTCGCGACCGTCTCGCACTGCCACGGTGCGTTCAACGTTCTACACGTCGGCGCGAAAACCTCCTAGAGATTCATGGGACAGACTTTCGATTATGACGTGATCATCGTCGGTGCGGGCCCCGCCGGCATGACGGCAGGCATGTATGCCGGCAGATCCATGCTGAAGACCGTCGTGCTCGAACGCGGCGCAGCTGGCGGTGAACTCCTCAATACGGAAACAATAGAGGACTATCCTGGCTTCGAGCACATCGAAGGCTGGGATCTGGCGCAGCGTTTCGAGAACCACGCCAAGAAATTCGGCGCGGAGTTCCGTCAGACCACCGTCACAACGCTCAGGAAACTACCCGACGGATCGTTCGAGGCTGAAACTGATTCTGGCGACATATTCCACGCTCCCACGGCCATCGTCACCGCCGGTGGAACCCCAATCAGGCTCGGCGTACCCGGCGAGACGGAATATGCAGGGAAGGGCGTATCCTACTGTGCAATCTGTGATGGCGCCTTTTTCAAGGGACACACTATTGCGGTTGTTGGTGGCGGAGACGCAGCGGTTGAAGAGGCGGACTTCCTTACGCGATACGCCGCGAAAGTGTATCTGATCCATCGTCGCAATGAATTTCGGGCTTCCAAGCTGCTTCAGAAGCGACTCCTGGAGAACCCCAAAGTTGAAGTGATCTGGGACACGCTCGTGGATCGCGTCGAAGCGGATGAACAGGGGTTCGTGAGCAATCTGAAACTGCACAACGTCAAGACCGGAGCGGAATCCGACCTCGCGGTCACTGCGTTGTTTGTGTTCATCGGATTCCGACCGAATACCGGGATCATCGACGGACATGTGGACCACGACGAAATGGGTTACCTGCTCACCGACGTGAACATGGAGACGTCGATTGAAGGCATGTTCGCAGCCGGGGATGTGCGGGCACAACTGACCCGTCAGGTAACGACAGCCGCCGGAGACGGAACAACGGCTGCGATCGCAGCTGAGAAGTACCTATCGTCGCTACGCGACTCCAGTGTAGGCCGCGTTGTAGCGACGGGCGGCTACGCGGTTTGAGAGTAATCTCGCGTGAGGTCGGTCCGTTTCGCGAGAACACATATCTCGTGATCGACGACGACACAAAACACGCGGTGCTTGTGGACCCCGGCGATGAGGGAGAGCACATCGTCGAGATGGTTGAGTCATGCGGTGCAAAGCTCGACGCTGTGTGGGTGACACACGCACATCTGGATCACATCGGTGCTATTTCCGAAGTCCGTCGTCGCTTTGGTGATATTCCAGTGTACATGCATCCAATCGATGGCCCTGTTTACGAGGCGGCATCGCTCTTCGCGGAACAGTATGGAATTCCGTTTGAACAGCCCGAAGCGCCGAATCATGAACTGGCGCACGGAGACGTAGTCCACGTTGGAAGTCTCGCGTTCGACGTGATTCATGCGCCGGGCCACAGTCCCGGCCATGTCGTTTTCTTCGGTAATGGAATCGTGCTCGCAGGCGATGTGTTGTTCGCCGGTTCGATCGGTCGCACCGATCTTCCCATGGCCAACCCCGAGCACATGCAGCAAACGCTGGCCGCAATGGCTGACTTGCCACGCGAGACTACAGTATATCCAGGACATGGTGGCACCACCACCATCGGTGATGAACTCGACAGCAACCCTTTCTTGAACGGAATAGCAAATGTCAAACGCAACGCGCACTGAGAATGATCCACTCGGCGAGCTGGCGGTACCCGCCGACGCGATGTACGGCGTACAGACTCTGCGCGCAGTACAGAATTTCCCAATCAGCGGCATGCGTCCGCTCCCGGCCTTCGTGGACTCCGTTGTACGTATCAAGCGCGCCGCGGCTCTCACGCACAAGGAGACCGGCCGACTCGATGCGCGACTCGCCGATGCCATCATCGCCGCCGCCGATGAGGTGCTCGGCGGCAAGTGGCGTGATCAGTTCATTGTAGACGTATATCAGGCTGGAGCCGGCACGTCGCACAACATGAACATCAACGAGGTGCTGGCCAACCGTGCCAATGAGATGCTGGGGAGCGAACGTGGCAAGTATTCGCCCGTGCATCCGAATGATCACGTCAACATGGCACAATCGACCAACGACGTAATCCCGACTGCCATCAGGATCGCGTGCCTCGCGGAGTTGCCGAAGTTGAACAAGGCGATGCAGGCGCTCATCGACGCCTTCGACGCAAAGGGGAAGGACTTCGACGGAATCGTGAAGGCCGGCCGTACACACCTGCAGGATGCAATGCCGATCAGGCTGGGCCAGGAATTCACGGCATTCGGCGGTACGCTTCGTCGCGGACTCAAACGTGTAAACGAAGCCGCTGATTACTTGCGCGACCTCGGCATTGGTGGTAGCGCCGTGGGAACTGGCGTCAACGTGGAGCCGCAATATCCCGCGTTGATGGTAAAGCATCTCAACGAAATGCTCGACGGCAAGCTGCGCGCGGGCGCAGATCGCATCCAGCTCATGCAAAGCATGGGCGACGCCGCAGCGTTCAGCGCGGCAATGAAAGTTCTGGCCATCGACCTCAGCAAGATCGCGAGCGACTTGAGAATAATGGTAAGCGGCCCGCGCACCGGCCTCGACGAGATCACACTGCCCGCCGTGCAACCGGGTTCATCGATCATGCCCGGCAAGATCAATCCATCGATAGCAGAGATGGTGAATCAGGTCTGCTTCCAGATTGTCGGATTGGATGCCTGCGTCGCTGCGGCAACGGAACACGGCCAGCTCGAGCTCAATGTGATGATGCCGGTGATCGCATTCAATGTGTTGCTCGCAGAGCACATCCTGTCCACTGCATCGATCACGTTTGCAGAGAAGTGCGTTGTCGGAATCGAAGCGAACGCTGAACAGTGCGCCTACTGGGTCGAACGCTCCGCCGCGCTGGCGACAGCGCTTGCGCCGCAGATCGGCTACGCAAAGGCAGCGGACATCAGCAAGAGGTCCGTGAAGGAAGGCGTACTGATTCGCGATCTCGTGAAGCGCGAGCACGTGCTTCCTGATAGCGAGATCGACAAGGTACTGGACCTCGCGAAGATGACCGAGATCGGAGTCCCGGGCGCATAGTCCGAGCGCTCGACGACCAGCCGCCGTCATTCCCGCGAAAGCGGGAATCCGTTCGGTTGTCAGTCCCGCGAAAGTGGGAATCCATGTGTGGACATACCGAGATGAAACGACAAAGGCCGGTCAGCGCCCCTTCCCAAGTTTCGAGACTTAGCTAATTTGCTCATTAACTAACTCATCCCCCCGCCCATGCTAATCGCCGTCGTGATCGCCTCAATTGCCGTTGCCTCGCCCGTACCAGCCACAGCGGACAGCGTCGCCTCCCAGCCCATCACGCTCAAGACCGCTACCGGCGACCTCTTCGGCTCCCTCGTCGTTCCGTCTCGACCCGGCAAGCATCCCGTAGTCCTCATCATCGCTGGCTCCGGTCCAACTGACCGCGACGGCAACTCCCCGATCCAAGTCGCCCCCGGGAAGCTGCTCCACCCGGATACGTACAAGATTCTCGCAGCCGATCTCGCTGCCGACGGTATCGCTTCGGTGCGTTACGACAAGCGCGGTGTCGCGGCAAGCGCCGGCGCGATGGCGGGCCGGACCGAGGCTGACTACCGCTTCGACACCGGGATCAACGACGCTGTCGATTGGATCAAGATGCTTCGCGCCGATGCTCGATTCTCCAAAATCATAGTTGTCGGCCACAGTGAAGGATCTCTAGTTGGAATGGTCGCCGCTCAGCGCGAAAAGACCGACGGTTTCGTATCGCTCGAAGGCGCGGGTCGGCCTGCCGCCGTCGTCCTCCGCGAGCAGCTCACCAACAACGGTGCGCCGGTTGCGATGTTCGCCTCGATTCTCGACAGCCTCACGGCGGGCAAGACAGTGGACAGCGTCCCGCCAGCGCTCGCTGCGCTCTTCCGTCCGAGCGTGCAGCCTTATCTCATTTCGTGGTTCCGCTACGACCCTGCGGCGGAGTTGAAGAAGTTGCCGTACGCAACGTTGGTAGTGCAGGGAACGCACGACATACAGGTCTCGATGGATGACGCGAATCTTCTGGCCGCAGCGCCCGGCGCAAAGCTTCTGAAGATCGACGGCATGACACACGTCCTCAAGATCGGCCCGGCGGACGCTCCGGCTCAGATTGCGGGCGTGTACACGGATCCATCAGTGGCAATTCCTCCCGAACTCATTTCAGCAATCGCCGCATACGTGCATTCGGCGCCGCAACCGCGGTGACTGACGCCTTCCGCGCGCTCGCCGATCCGACGCGGCGCGCAATTCTCGACCAGCTCCGCGCCGGATCAAGAACTTCGGGAGAGATCGCCGACCAGTTCGGATCGTCGTGGCCAACAATTTCGCGGCATCTCGGCGTACTCCGGGATGCGGGCTTGATAAACGCCGAGAAGGAGGGCCAGTTCATGCGCTACGAGTTGGCGACGACAGTTTTTCAGGACGTTCTTGCGCGACTTGCTGAGTGGACTCAGGCTTCATCGAATGACGGACAGTCAGATGCGTGATCATACAAAAATCGTCTCGGTCGTACTCGTCGCAGCAGCGTTCGCGATCGCCGCGATTGCCTATCCAGATCTCCCGCCGCAGGTTCCGACGCACTGGAATCTTTCGGGCCACGCCGACGGATTCAGCAGCCGACTCACGGGCGTATTGATTGCGCCGATTGTGATGCTCGTCACGTGGTTGTTTCTCGTTGTCCTCCCGCGCTACGATGGATCGCTTTTCATCAAGTACTCGGATCGCAGTTCCCATTCATCGACGAACCGGCCCGTTTACGGCACCATCGCCATTGTGGTTCTCGCGCTCTTGCTCGCGATCCACGTTTTCACAATTTCTACGGCGCTCGGATACATCGGAAGCAACCGCCAACCACTGCTCCTCGCCGTGATAATGTCGGCGAGTTGCATCGTGCTCGGCAACTACATGCCGCGTGTGACTCAGCGAAATGCGTTCATCGGCTTCCGCGTGCCGTGGGCGTACGCGAGCGACGACGTGTGGCGCCGCACGCAGCGGGCGGGTGGGTACGGGATGGTCTCCAGCGGAGTTATAGGACTAATCGGAGCCTTCGCGGTACCTTCGATGCCGCTGATTGCGTTCGCAGTCGCGACGGTTGCGCAGCTCGTGATTGTGATGGTGTATTCGTACCGAATCGCCCATTCCCGGGATGCGGGGTGAGGTACCACGCCCCCCAACCCTTGCTCCCCGCCGTCCGCCCCGGTATCCTCCATACATGCGGATTACCACTTGGGCTGAGTACGGCGTAATCTGTGCGCTGCACCTGGCGCGTCGATCGGACGAGGGCCCCATTACGGGGCGCGATATCGCGGCGCAGGAACGGCTTCCTGCGGACTACGTCGAGCAGATCCTGCTGCGACTCCGACGCGCCGACGTCATCAAGAGCGTTCGCGGCGCCCGCGGTGGCTACATGCTCGCGAGGCCTTCCAGCGAGATCACGATGCGCGATGTGATCCATGCGTCTGAACTCGAAACGTTCGATCTGCACTGCATCAGCCATCCTGTAGAGGAAGAACGCTGTGCGGCGTCACATAACTGCAGCATTCGCCCGATATGGGTAATGCTCCAGCAGAAGATCGACGACGTACTCGAGAGTGTCTGCCTCGCTGACTTGCTGCAAGACGAGCCGGCTGTGCGCGAACGCGTTGGTCTGCCGATTCTCGAAACGGTCTAGCCGCACCCACGTAGTCATCCTCGCGAAAGCGAGGATCCATGTTGTGGTTGACCGTCGGGCGCCGGAACTGAGACTCGCCGAAGGAAAATGGATTCCCGCGTTCGCGGGAATGACATCTGGTCCGCTTGCGGGACTCGAACCCGCACGGCCTTTCGGCCACAGCGTTCTGAGCGCTGCGTGTATACCAGTTTCACCACCCGAGCGACGCGGCTGAGTGCCGCTATCTGACGCCTTTCGCTACTTTCTACACTGGCCAGAGGGCCAGCCGTCTCCTCAACGCCTTGCAGCCAGTTGCTACACTGACCGGGAGCCTCTCAACATAGCCGAGCCCTCGGGGTGGCGCAACGCCGTCCCCATTACCTAAGTTCCCATCATGCCCGACGTTACCGCCACGCCGGCGCGCCAGTCAATTGCAAAGAACCGCAGGGCGTCGCACGACTACCAACTTCTGGAAACCTGGGAAGCCGGCATCGCGCTCACCGGGACCGAAGTGAAATCGCTGCGCGATGGCAAGGCGAACATCTCCGACGCATACGGCATAGTTCGCGATGGCGAAGTCTTTCTACTCAACCTGCACATATCTCCCTACGAGCGCGGTGGCTACGTCAACCACGAACCCACGCGTACGCGGAAGCTCCTGCTGCATCGCAAGGAGATCCGCAAGATGATCGGTGCCGTCGAACGCCAGGGACTTACTCTCGTTCCTCTCGAACTGTACTTCAGCCGCGGACGCGCCAAGGTTGCACTGGCACTCGGCAAGGGCAAGAAACTCCACGACAAACGCGACGACGCACGCAAGCGTGACGACGAGCGCGACATGGCGCGCGCCATGAGGCGTTCATGATCGTTGCCTGTCTTGCACTGTTTCTGCAGACGGCAGCAACCGTGACTCCGGCCAATTCTCGACGTGCAACGCAGTCAGCTGCCGCGCCGGAATCCGTGATTGTCCGTACGCCCGCGCGCGCAACGTCACTGCGCGTGACCCGGATCGGCGGCGTCCCGCTGATCTCGGCAGATAAACTCGCTGCAGCGCTTGGCGGCAAATTCAGCTCCACGTCTCCAACGCACTATTCGCTCACAGTGGGCGATTCGCATATCAGTTTTACAGACGCCGTCCCGTTCGCAGGCGACGATTCGACGATCGTACCGATGACGTCAGCGCCAACAATGATTGGCAAGGATGTATATCTCCCACTGCTGGTTGTCACGGACCTGGTGCCACGCTTTTTCAGCGGCTACATGTACGATCCGGACTTGCGCGAAGTCAGACAATTCAACCCCGCTGCGCGACGCGTCGTTACAGAGTCCACGGCGACGACGAGCGATTCGCCAGCGACGGCAGAGACGGCAGAGACGCCGCGTGAACGCGGCGAAGCAGCAGCTGTTGCGCGCGTGGCCAACGAGACCGTGCGCATGAAGCGGCCGGGCAGGCGACTCATTGTCGTCGACGCCGGGCACGGTGGCGTCGATCCTGGAATGCACGGCCCGATTGGTGGAGGACCGCAGATCGTCGAAAAGAATATCACGCTCGCGGTCTCCAAGCTGCTCGCCGAGGCGCTGCGAAACGCAGGCGCAGATGTTCTGATGACGCGTACTACAGATACACTCATTGGTCTGTACGATCGCGGCCCGATTGCAAACAAGGCCCATGGCGACATCTTCGTCTCGATACACGTCAACGCGACCGGTCAGCGCGGCAAGGCAGGCGCCGACGATCGGGGATACGAGACGTACTTCCTCGCTGAAGCAAAAACCGAAGACGCGAAGCGCGTGGAGCGGATGGAAAACCAGGCCGTCCGCTTCGAAACTTCCGATGCAACGACGAAGAAGGGTGATCCACTCAACTTCATAATCAACGACATGGCGCAGAACGAACATCTGCGCGAAAGTGCCGACCTCGCGGAGTCCATAGAGACGGGCTTTAGCAAGTTCCATCCCGGCCCCGACCGTGGCGTCCAACAGGCAAATTTTGCGGTGCTCCGCGGCGCTTTCATGCCAGCCGTACTGGTCGAGATCGGCTTTGGGACCAATCGTGCCGAGGCCGCGTACATCAGCGATCCGGCGAATGAGCGCAAGATTGCGCAATCGATCGCGAAGTCCATACTATCGTACATGGACAAGTACGACGCACGTATCGGTGGTGGTGGGGGCGGCAAACGGTGACAGATCTTCGGGTTGAGGTGGCTGGCATCCAGTTTCAGAACCCGATCATTCTCGCCTCCGGAACCGCAGCCTTCGGCCGGTCTCTGGACGGCGTTGTCAATCTCGACGCGCTCGGCGGTATTGTAACCAAGGCCGTCAGCCTGGAGCCACGCGGTGGGAACGCGTCACCGCGCGTTGCGGAGTTTACGGGCGGCATGCTGAATGCGATCGGACTCGCGAACCCCGGCGTCGACGCCGTTTTGCGCGAAGATCTGCCGTGGCTCGAACAGCATGTGAAACGCGCACGGGTGATCGTCAACGTAGTCGGCAGTCGCACCGAAGATTTCGCCGAAGTTGTTCGGCGTCTGGACGATAGCGCGATCATCAGCGCGTTTGAACTGAACGTCAGTTGTCCAAATGTACGCGCGGGCGGGATTGAATTTTGTGCAGACAGTGCTTCGCTCGCGGCTGTCGTTGCCGGTGCTCGCGCCGCAACGCGTCGTCCGATTTTTGTAAAGCTTTCGCCGGTGCTGACAAACATTGGCGAGACCGCAAAGACGGCAGCCAATTCGGGAGCTGACGGAATCACCGTGATCAACACGATTCCAGGCTTGGTGGTCGACATTGAGAGCCGCAAGCCGCGTATCGGCTTTGGTACTGGAGGAACGAGCGGCCCTGGTCTGCTTCCCGTCGGCGTTCTCGCAACGCATCGTGTACGCAGTGCGGTGTCGCTTCCGATCATCGGCGTCGGTGGCGTAACGTCCGCGACGGATGCGTTGCAGTTTGTTATTGCGGGAGCGTCGCTCGTTGGCGTCGGGACTGCAAATCTGCGCGATCCACGCACAGCAGAGCGAATCGCAAAAGATCTCGATCGCTGGTGCAATTCACACGGTGTCAGCGCCGTTCAAAATCTTATCGGAACACTGGAGTGGCCGTCATGACGGCTACGGACGTAAACATGGGGTCGTCCCATGGCGCCGTTCCGATTGTGGCTCTCGACTTCTGGATGGCCGATGCCGCGCTTAGCATGGTCGACGTGCTCGGCAGCCGCTGCGATTTCTACAAGGTCGGCAGCGAGTTATTCACGGTGGCTGGACCGTCCATCGTCCGGCAGCTCTCGGCGCGCGGGAAGCGAGTATTCCTCGACCTCAAATTTCATGACATTCCGAATACGGTTGAGAAGGCGGTAGCCGCAGCGGCGGAACTTGGCGCGTCGATCGTCACGATCCACGCGTTGGGCGGGGCGAACATGATCCAGGCCGCCGTGCGGCAAGCCGGGCCCGATTGTCAGGTGTTTGCCGTCACAATCCTGACCTCGCTGACTGGTGCCGACTTGACGGCGGTCCGGGGCGGAGACGTAATCGCGGATGATCTGACACCTGAGGTCATGCGGCTTGCGGAGCTTTCAGCCGGCTGTGGAGTGGCTGGCGTGGTCTGCAGCGGACTCGAGGCCCCGATGCTCCGGGATCGCTTTGGAGGCTCGCTCAAGCTGCTCGTCCCAGGGGTTCGGCTGCCGGGCGACGACCGTGGAGACCAGAGCCGGGTGGTGACCCCGCGGGAGGCCGCGAGGGCGGGTGCCGCGTACGTGGTTCTGGGAAGAACCGTTACGTCGTCGGCTGACCCTGCCGCCGCGATGGATAGGGCGGTTGCGTCGCTGGCCTGACCGGACTATTTTCAAAGGCTGACCCAAAATTCGGAGCAGTTGTGAAAGTACGAAGCAGCGTCAAGCCGATTTGTGAGCATTGCAAGGTGATCAAGCGCCAGGGCGTGATCAGGATCATTTGCAGCCGCAATCCCAAGCATAAGCAGCGTCAGGGTTAATTAATGGCTCGTATTGCGGGCGTGGATCTTCCACGCGACAAGAAGCTCGAAATCGGGCTTACATAT
>CAJDVC010000034.1_pt1 | contig 18327 bp, 18 predicted proteins | sample 7391211 | NCBI WGS metagenome assembly CAJDVC01 (sample SAMEA7055683, study PRJEB34461) | soil metagenome | biome: terrestrial ecosystem; feature: Peninsula; material: soil | place: Antarctica | collected 2016 | reverse complement strand
TCAGTAGTGGCAGGCAGCGCAGTCGTAGCGCGCCTTGAAAGGCGGGTTCGACTGACCGATATGGCAGCTGACGCACCAACCCATATTCAAAGAAGAGTATTGATAGACCTGATTCATATTCTGAACCGGACCGTGACACGTCTGGCAAGAAACCCCAGCGTTCACGTGACTCATGTGCGGGAAGTGGACGTACTCGGGAACCTTGTGCATCCGAACCCACGGTACCGGCTGCTTCTTGTTCCAGTACGCGGCCAGCTTCTTGATCTCTGGCCTGGCAGTACCGACCAGGGCGTGGCACAGTACAGGCAGTTCATCTTCAACGTCTGTACATGCAGGGGATGTGGGAATCGAACCGGCTGCACGGGGCTGAAACCCTGCGACGTTGAGGCGCCGCTAAATGCCGAGAGCATCGTGGCCGCTGCAGCTATCGCAATGAATCCCGATACCGTGAGCCACTTCCTTCGCAACGCCATCCGCGAATCGTAGTTAAAGGCGAGTGAAACGCTCGGCTTTGTGAAAACGTTCACAAGCCAAGATGTGCGCTTATTATCGCCGCTAGAAGCCTATGATGCAAGGCCGCGCTTGATGCGATCGATCGTACGCAAAACCTCGATCGCCATGGCGCGCATGAGCGCGATCTCCCGCGTATCTGGTGAAGCACGGAACGCGAGTGACCGAATTGAGCGCATAATGCGGTCATGATGGCGTGTCTTGAAGAACTGAACCGAGTCCAGCGCTTGCTCCGCATCCTGGAACATCAACTCGTAATCGGCGGCCAGAGCCGCGGGTGCATCGCGCTTGGGCGGGCGGATTATGCGCGTCGCGTCGGCGGCAGCGACATGCAGTTCGTACAGGGCGAGCAGGACAGCCTGCGCCAGGTTAAGCGAACTGTGCTCCGTTGTGGAAATCGTCACCACAAGATGGCCACGGTCCATTGCATCGTTCGGCAACCCGCTATCCTCCCGACCGAACAACAGCGCCACCTTCCCCTCCTGAGTGGCACTGCGAATGAGCGGCGCCGCCGCCCTGGCGTCGGTGAGTGTCCGCTTGGCCGCACGACGCCTCGCAGTGAACGCCGCGACCTTCACACAATCGGCCAAAGCTTCGTCCAGGGTGTCAAAATGCTCGATGCGCTCAATCACGTCTGCCGTACCGTGGGCTATACCGGCCAGCCGGTACTCGGTGTACTCGCAAGGGCGCACCAACCTCAGATCAGTCGCCCCCATGTTTTTCATGGCGCGAACAGTCGCACCTATGTTGACGGGGTCCTGCGGCTCGTAAAGCACGACCACAACGCGTGTAAGGATGGATTCTGGCACGGCGTAAGGTAGCAGAAAACCCTGCTGACGCGTTACGAGGCCGGATGATTGCGGCGAGAAACCGATCGCCACGCTTGTGCACCGACATACCATCCGGGTCGAACGTCGCGGCTCACGACACAGACTCCCCGGAAGCGACGCGTCGCCAGAAATTCGGCAGGTACCCCGCCTCAAGCAGCTTGGCTGCGATGCTCCGATCGCCAAGTGCTTCGATCATCGAACCGATAGTGACTCCATGCGCCGGACGATGCGTGACGGTTATCTGGTCGCCGGAGGTAATTTCGCCTTCTACGGCAACGCGAAAGTACACCCCGAGCCGGCCAGCAGCCTGAAATCGCGCGGGAAATGTTGCGTCGCCCATCCGAATCCCGAGCTTGTAACACGGCAGCCGCGGCTGCGCCACTTCCAACTCCGCGGTTCCGATTCGCCAGCGTTCGCCAACCAATGTCGCGCGGAGATCCACCCCCTGCACAGTAAGATTCTCGCCGAACGCCGCCGATCGCATGTCGACCCCTTCGCGCTCATTCCAGTACTGGTAGTCTTCGATTGCGTAGGCGTAGACGGCCTTGTCGGGGCCGCCGTGCGCCTGCCGGTCGCCCTGATCGTCACCCGCCAGATTCACGCCGCGGAGGGCTACGGGCTCGCCAGTAACCGGAAACTTCCATATCCCCGTTCGAACCTTGCGGCCGTTCCAGTCAACCTCGCGCACCTGACCAACGTTCACCGCGAGCACGCGGGATAGACCGGACTTTGCCACAACGTTCACCAGCGGATCAGTTACCGGCCCGTCGGTTGATAGGTTCGGCAGCTGCACGACGCTAGACGACCGGCCTGCGGCCAGTGATCAGGCGGAAGATCACGACGATTATCGCCACCACGAGGAGAACGTGAATCAGGCCGCCCACAATTGGAAAGATGAGCCAGCCAAGGAGCCAGAGAATGAAAAGGACTACGGCGATTGTCCAGAGCATCTTGTTTACCTCAACACGATGAATTGTGAACCAACGAAGCATTCGCGCCCATCAAATATCACACGAGTTGCTCCGACTCGTCGGCAGCGTGTGTCATTCCAGGATCGATCCGCGCCAACTGTTCATCCATGCTGTGCGCCAACTGCCGCCCGAGCAGGATCCGTGTCGCTCGCAGATCGTGACCCATGTCAATCAGGAGAATTGCAAGATCACCGCACCCCCAGAGCAGTCCCGCCAAAACGATAAGCCTGCTGATTTCGCCGAGTATCGCTGGGAACTCTGACAGCCCACTTGAGACGAGCCCCGTAATGACCTCGGCGGCCAGAACGAGGATCAGAATAATCGCCATCAGTTTGAAAAGTCGCGATAGATACTTCAGCCCGACATAAGGCTCCAAGTCGGCGGCTCGGACCTGCATGCGCTTCGGCGACGCTGGTCGGCGTGCGCGAGCATCGTCGATGTCGGTTCCTTCCGGTTCGATCACGGGCGTGCTGCTGCGGGGCACGATTCGTTCAGTTTCATCGGACATCTTGAATCTCCACTCTTGGTCGATCGTGCTTGCAACCCATGGGTGTTACTTGCGCAAATGGCCGGGTTGCGCCAAGCCGGGTGCCACCGCAGTCGGTTCGCCGTGTGCAGTCCATGCTCAAGCACATCGCGTGCGCATGACATACGCATCTACAGGATTGATGCCACGCCACTTGGCCTGTCGGATCGCACGCGCTTGACGCACTCCGCGCTCGGCGACGATCAGCGGCAAGATGTTAACTTTGTCGCCGGCCGGTCCTCACCGCGCAATCGCGAGTTTCATCTCGTTGCAAGGATAGCGACGACCATGGCCAGCACCGTTCACGAACGATCGTTCGACTTGACTTGAGAGTCAATGGCGCGGCTCACACTGGCAATCACACTCACAACCAGAGAATGCAAGGATTAACGGAGCTATTCCACCGACTGCGCGACGTCAACGGACTGGTGCAGGCGGCCGGGTATTCCGGAATGGCAGCGATAATTTTCGCCGAGACCGGACTCCTGATTGGTTTCTTCCTGCCGGGTGATTCTTTGCTTGTTACAGCCGGACTGCTTGGCTCGCAGGGATACATCGATGTCTGGTTGCTCGGACTGATCCTCAGCGTCGCCGCGATCGCGGGTGATTCAGTCGGCTACTCCATTGGCAAGGCGGGCGGGCACCGTCTGTTTACGCGAGAACAATCGCTGCTATTCAACCGAAAGCACCTTCTGCGGGCACATGAGTTCTATGAACGGCACGGCGGAAAGACAATCATCATCGCGCGGTTCATGCCCATCATCCGTACGTTCGCCCCGGTGGTAGCTGGAATGGGGGAGATGCATTACCCGCGCTTCCTGGTCTACAACCTTGTTGGTGGAGTGGCGTGGGTATGGTCTATGCTGCTCATCGGGTTGTTCCTTGGTCGCACATTTCCAGGAGTGGCCAAGCACATCGAGCTGATCATTCTGGTTATCGTATTCCTATCCATCTTGCCGGCATTGATCGCCCGCTTCAAATCCAAATCGGAGAATTAACGTCATGGCGTTTACGCTTCCTCCCCTTCCGTATGACTTCGCCGCACTCGAGCCTTCAATCGACGCTCGAACGATGGAGATCCATCACGACAAGCATCATGGGGGTTACGTCAAGAACCTGAATGCTGCGCTCGAAAAAGCCCCCGAGCTGCAGTCACGATCTCTGGACGACCTGTTGCAGCACCTCGACGCTGTTCCGGAGTCCATTCGTACCGCGGTGCGCAACAACGCTGGCGGTCACTGGAACCATTCGATGTTCTGGGAGATCATGTCGCCCAAGGGCGGCGGTGAACCAACTGGCAAGCTCGCAGATGCCATCAAGGCATCGTTCGGCGACTTTGCGACGTTCAAGACTCAGTTCGCGGACGCAGCTGGCAAGCGTTTCGGCTCGGGTTGGGCGTGGCTCGTCAAGGACGGTTCAAAGTTGACGATCACCAGCACTCCCAACCAGGACACGCCGGTGATGGAAAAGAAGCATCCGATCCTGGGCGTCGACGTCTGGGAACACGCGTACTATCTCAAGTATCAGAACCTGCGCCCGGCATACGTCGAGGCGTGGTGGAACGTCGTGAACTGGCCGGAAGTCGGTCGTCGGTTCGAAGCGTAGTCCTACTGCTCAGTCATTCCGGCGCAAGCGGGAATGACTGAGCAGAGCCGGCTGCAATAGAGCCGCGAACCCCTCGCACGAATCTTTATTATCTCGCGGCGTCGCCTTCGAGATAGGTATAACCTTCCAGACCTGCGAGATAATCCGCGATGAAGGCGTTAGCCTCGTCACGAGTGAGGTTCTTGGCGTTACTGACCTTGCGTCGGAAGGTCGTCAACAGATCCGCGGCGCGAAACTGCACGTAGGCGAGAACTTCCGTAACGGTATCGCCGTGAACGAGATCAGTGATCTCGTATCCTCGTTCCTTGATGCGGATGTGCACGGCGTTTGTGTCGCCGAACAGGTTGTGCAGATCGCCAAGGATCTCCTGGTACGCACCGGTGAGAAATATTCCGATGATGTACGGTTCTCCGTCGTGGAATGGATGCAATTCAAGGCTGGGACGCGGGGCGATGCGATCGCCGCCGACGAATCGGTCGATCTTGCCGTCGCTGTCACACGTGATGTCCTGGATCGTACCGCGACGCACCGGCTCCTCATCCAGCCGATGCACTGGCATGATCGGAAATATCTGATCGATCGCCCAACTGTCCGGGAGCGACTGAAACAGCGAAAAGTTGCAGAAATAGCGATCGACCAGCATCGCCTCGAGATCTGCCATGATCTCCGAATGCTCTTCCGGGTCCTTGCGAACCTCGCGCGCGACGGAGTTGATGATTGCAAGATGCAGCTGTTCTGCACGCGCACGATCGCGCAGTGTCAACACGCCACTCGCGAAAAGTTGCTGCGCGCGTTCCTTGTCGAAAGTCGCATCGTGAAACACTTCACGAAGCCTCCGACTGTTCACTGTCTCAAGATCAGTTGCCATCTCATGGAGCAGCGCGTGATCATCTTCCGTAAGCTCCGGTGCCACCACCTCCGTCACCGATTCCACGTCAATCACACTCAATAGCAATAATGCGTGATGCGCAGTCAGGGCACGTCCAGATTCGCTGATGATATGCGGCATCGGGAGCTCTTCTTCGCGACACGCCTCTGCCAGAGTGTACACGATGTCGTTGGCGTATTCCTGAAGCGTGTAGTTTACGCTTGCGTACGCGGTGGATCGGGTTCCGTCATAATCAACTCCGAGTCCGCCGCCGACGTCAACGTGCGTTACGTCAACGCCCATCTTGCGGAGTTCGGAGTAGTAGCGCGCAATCTCCTGCAGGCCTGCCTTGATGTACCTGATGTCGGTGATCTGCGAGCCCAGATGAAAATGCAGGAGATGAACGCAGTCCAGATACCCGCGCTCGGTCAGCTTGTCGATTACGCGAACGAGTTGTGACGGGCTCAATCCAAACTTGGATTTCTCGCCACCGCTTTCGGCCCAGCGGCCCGCGCCTTCAGCATTCAGCTTGATGCGGAGGCCCACGTTCGGTCGCACACCAAGATCCTCGGCAACCTTGAGTAGCACGTCGACCTCGCTCACCTGCTCCATCACTATAAAGACCTGATGCCCCAGCTTCTGCCCCATGAGGGCTAGGCGCATGAACTCCTCGTCCTTGTAGCCGTTGCAGACAATGACGTGCCCCGTGGTTTCTACGAGCCCAAGAACTGCCTGCAGTTCGGGCTTGCTTCCGCATTCCAAACCAACGCCGAACGGTTTGCCGAATTCAACAATCTCCTCGACGACATGACGCTGTTGATTCACCTTGATCGGATAGATCGTGGTGTATCCACCTGTATAATCGAACTCCTTCATGGCGGCGATGAAACGCTGGTGCAAGTCGCGTATGCGGGAGCGGAGAATGTCAGAGAACCGGATTAACAGTGGCATGCCTACGCCCTGCGCTTCCAGATCCATCGCGAGCTCGAACAGGTCGAGTTCGCGACCGCGTTCCTCCTTGTCGGGACGAACCACGACATGGCCCTTCGCGTTTATGTCGAAGTAGCCATTGCCCCACCCTTCGATGTTGTAGAGGGTGCGGGACTCCTCAATCGTCCACGGCTCGCCGCCGATTTGAGCGAATGGTTCGGGAAGCGGTGTGATGGTCATGCTCGAATTCTAATTACGGGTAAAGTGTCTCGACCTTCCAACCTTCGCCGTCGCGCAGGTATACGGTTCTGTCGTGCAATCGGTTGGTTCCTGCGTGCCAGAACTCGATCCGTTCCGGGACAACGCGAAAGCCGGACCAATTCGGAGGCCGGGGCACTTCCTTGCCTTCAAATCGGGTGTCGAACTCGGCGACGCGTCGTGCGAGGTCGCCAGCATGCGCCATCGGTCGGCTCTGTTCCGAGGCCCACGCGCCGAGCTGACTCAGACGGGCGCGAGTTGCAAAATACGCATCCGCTTCAGCTTCCTCGACCTGTTCTGCACGACCCTCGATCCGCACCTGCAGCTCAATAGGTGGCCAATGAAAGCAGAGAGCGCAGCGTGGATTCGCCAGCAGCTCACTTCCCTTTCGTCCATCGTAGTTCGTATAGAACACGAAGCCGCGCGCGTCGAACGCCTTGAGCAGCACGATCCGATTGGACGGCTGGCCGCCCGGCCCGACAGTCGCGAGTGACATCGCGTTCGGGTCCGGAAAACAGTTGCTCGGCAGTTCAGCCTGTGCACGTGCGAAGACCTGTGCGAACCGGTCAAACGGTTCCGCGAGTTGGATTGCCATCAACCTATCGCCCTCTTTCTGAAACGGAATAGTGCGGCCCATGTAAATCCGACAGTGAGGACCAGAAGCGCTCCGACAATCGCGCCAAACGGCATGTGCGGCATGGACGGAGTGAGCGACGCACGCAGGCCTTCCGAGATGTACACGAGCGGATTAATGAGTACCGCGTACTTGAGCCATGGTACCACGTCGAGTCCACGCCACGGATAATATGCGCAACCGAAGAAGATCATCGGCGTAATGATCAGACTGAACATGAATCCGATCTGTTGCGGACTTATGAGAACGCCGAGGAGCAGTCCGAAGGCGGAGGCCGCTGCGGCTGAAAGGACGACGACAATGAACAGCTCGGGTACGTGCGAAAACGTGAATCCGGCAACCGGGCCCATTACAAGTCGAGCGAGCGGCAGCACGACAAGCGCCGCGATGATTCCCTGTATCATTGCGTTCACGATCTTCTCGACGGCGACTAGATCCGTGCTTATCGGCGCGAGCAGGCGATCCTCGATTTCCTTGGTCCAGCCGAACTCGGTAACCATCGGAAGTGTGACCGATTGCGTCGATGACAACATGAGACTGAGCGCCAGGATGCCCGGCAGCAACGCGGCCTGATAACCTGCCTGCGTGAAGCCCATCTTGGGAAGCAGATAACCGAAGACAATCACGAACAGCATCGGCTGCATGATCGTGCGAACGAGGAAGAATGGCAGCTCTCGTCGCGCGACACGAACATCGCGACTGAGAAGCGCCAGGAATACCTTCCACGCTGGCACGGCCGGATGCGGGTTCTCAATGGATGCGATAGATGCGACGGCGCTAGCAGATGTCACGCGTCCAGCCCTCGTCCAGCCTTGGCAATAAAGAACGTCTCAAGCGATCCATCTGGCGTCTGCATCTTCAGATTCTCGGGGGTATCCAGCGCCAGCAATCGGCCCCGGTCGATAAACGCGATCCGGTCGCTCAACTCATCAGCTTCCGGCATGTAATGCGTCGTCATCACGATCGTGCGTCCCTGATTGTGGAGTTCCCGCAGAATTTCCCAGAGTGAATTGCGTGCATTCGGATCCAGTCCAACCGTTGGTTCATCCAGAAAGAGGATCGTCGGCTCGTGGATCAACGCGCGCGCGATCATCAGCCGTTGCTGCTGTCCGCCGCTCAGTTGATCGACTTTCAGTCGTGCCTTCCCGGAAATTTCCAATCGCTCCAGGAGCTCTGTCGCGCGTCGAGCAGCTTCGCGACGCGGAACGCCGAAATACGCCGCGTGATAGATCAGATTTTCCCACGCATCCAGCGACCGATCCGGGTTGGGACGTTGTGGCACGACGCCGATTCGCTGTCGCACAGTGACGCTATTCCTTACTACGTCCGCACCGGCGACACTTGCGGTACCGCCAGTTGGCAACACGCGCGTGGTCAGGATACCGATCGTAGTAGTCTTGCCGGCGCCGTTGGGGCCAATGATCCCAAAAAACTCGCCTTCGTTCACCATGAGGTCGAGTCCGTCGAGCGCGACCGTATCACCCGGCGTCGGCGCGCCGGGCGCTGATGCCGGGCCGGCTCGACCCGCGCCAGGGTAGACTTTCCGCAGCCCTTCGGTCACGATCGCTGGAGTCATTCCGGACAATTTACCGGATCGCGACCCGACATGCGGGTGGGTCGGGCCGGCTTCGGCTGAGCGCCGACACACCGTCTTTCTGATTGTATCTTCCTATTGTACAGTCCAAGCGCACCAGCTACATCCCCTCAACCGCGTTCCGCATGATATTCCGTCGCTATTACGATGACGCACTCGCGCAGGCCAGCTACATGATAGGTTGCGAGAGAAGTGCCGAAGCGATCGTCATCGACCCAAACATGAACCTGGATCGCTACCTGCGCGCTGCGCGGGATGAGCAGCTTCACATAGTTGCGGTCACCGAGACACACATTCACGCGGACTTCGCCTCCGGATCCCGTGCGCTTGCACAAGCCACCGGCGCGCAGTTGTACGTATCGGCCGAAGGTGGGGACGGCTGGCAATACGCTTTTGCGAGCGAACCTGGCGTGACGACACTTCACGACGGCGACAGCATCACGTTGGGAATGGTTCGCATCGACGTGATTCACACTCCCGGCCACACGCCCGAGCACCTGACGTTTCTGGTAACGGATCTGATGCGAAGTGAGATCCCGGTCGGTGCGATCACTGGTGATTTCGTCTTCGTTGGCGATGTCGGGCGTCCGGACCTTCTGGAGCGCGCCGCCGGCCAGGCGGGAACGATGAAAGCTGCTGCTGCCTCGCTGTACAACTCTATTTCGAATTTCAGGAAGCTGCCGGATCATCTCCAGATCTGGCCAGGGCACGGCGCGGGCTCCGCCTGCGGAAAGGCGATGAGCTCAGCCGCGCAGTCCACGCTCGGCTATGAGCGCGTTGCAAATTGGGCACTCACTCCGATGAGTGAGGCGGATTTCATAGACCGAGTGCTGGACGGCCAACCGACTGCTCCTCCGTACTTCGGTGCGATGAAGACCCGGAATCGCGATGCGACGATTCCGCCGGCGCACCGCCTCCACAGAATGATGACAGCCGATGAGGTGGCTTCTCTTTCACCGACCGATGGAGCGGTGATTATCGACGTGCGCAATGAGGACGAGTGGGCGGCCGGTCACCTGCCCGATGCCACACTGATCCCCTTGCCGACGCTTCACACCAGGCTGTCTGAGCTGCCGCGAGATAGACCGATCATCGTTCACTGTCAACGCGGCAGCAGATCTGGCGCCGCCGCAGCAACGCTTGAAGCATTTGGATTTGACGACGTTCACGATATCGAAGGCGGCTTCCTGGCGTGGGAGGACGCGGGCCACCCCGTAGTCCGCTAGATGACAGTCCCCGGCGGTGGCGGTCGCGGTCACGGCGCAACGCGAGCGCGACTCGCCGCCGATGCGGAGAACGCTACGTGGGCCGAGCGGCGCGATGCGCTGAGACACGTCCCATCGCTCGTCAAGCTTGTGTGGAACACGCATCGTGGCTACGCGCTCACGATGATATTGCTCCGCATTGCACGTGCTTTCATACCCGTCGCGACGTTCTGGATCGGGAAACTGATAATCGACGGAGTGATCGCGGCCCGTGCCGGCAATGGCCGGCTCGATCTTCTCTGGCGCTACATCATCCTCGAACTGGTGATCGTGTCCGCAGGCGAGATCATGGCGCGCATATCCGCGCTTGTCGAGAGTCTGTTGAGCGATCTCTTCTCGAACAAGATGAGTGTGCGGTTGATGGAGCACGCCGCAACGCTTGACCTCGCGCAATTCGAGAATCCCGACTTCTACGATCACCTCGAGCGCGCGCGACGACAGACAGTGGGCCGGATCGCGCTGCTTACGCAGTTGCTTGGCATCGGGCAGGACTTCCTTACCCTGCTGACGCTAGCCGGCGCGTTGGTGTTGAGCAGTCCATGGCTACTCGTTCTTCTGATCATCGCCATAGTACCGAGCTTCCTCGGGGAAACGCATTATGCATCACTCGGATATTCGCTGCTGTTTCGCTGGACGCCGGAACGGAGGCAGCTTGACTACCTCCGATACGTGGGAGCGAGCGATGAAACTGCCAAGGAAGTCCACATGTTCGGGCTTGCCGGCTGGCTGACGCGAAAGTACGACGAACTTTCGCAACGGTTCTACGACGAAAACCGGAAACTTTCCATCCGACGTGCAATTGTCAGCACGCTGCTGTCGTTTCTCGGTACGGTCGGTTACTACGGCGCCTACGTAATCATCCTGTTGAGCGCAGTTCGCGGTCAGATAACGGTTGGGACGCTGACATTTCTCGCCGCGTCGTTCGGGCGGGGACGAGATGTGATTCAGAGTATCCTGATGGCGGCGAGCGGCGTTTACGAACAGGCACTGTACCTTCGAGATCTTTTCGAGTTCTTCGAGATGAAACCGACGATATCCGGGCGACTGGATGCGCCGCCGGTTCCCGATCCGCTCCAGCAGGGTTTCGTTTTCGAGAACGTCGGATTCCAGTATCCCGGAAGCGAGGAGCGATGGGCAGTGCGGGGACTCAATCTCACGCTCCATCCCGGCGAGCGCATTGCGCTGGTTGGCGAGAACGGCGCTGGTAAAACAACAATCACCAAGCTGCTGGCTCGACTGTACGACCCGAGCGAAGGAACGATTTTCCTCGATGGGCGCGATCTGCGCGAGTATGATCTGGCCTCTGTTAGAGCCACAATCGGCGTGATCTTCCAGGATTTTGTCCGATACGACATGCGGTTCGACGAGAATATCGGCGTCGGCGAAATCAGCGCGGTCGAGCACGCGCTCGAGGGCGTGAATGAACCCGTCCCTGCACTGATTGAGAACGCTGCGGAGCAGTCGCTTGCCGCATCGCTGCTTCCAAAGTTCAAGGAAGGTTATCGGCAGATGCTCGGCAGAAGATTCGAGAACGGTGTAGATCTTTCCGGAGGCGAGTGGCAGAAGGTCGCACTCGCACGTGCATATCTTCGAGCAGCGCAGGTTTTGATTCTCGACGAGCCGACAGCAGCGCTCGACGCGCGTGCAGAATACGAAGTGTTTCTGCGCTTTTCGGAGCTCGTCGCAGGACGCATGGCAGTGCTTATCTCGCATCGCTTCTCGACTGTGCGAATGGCGGACCGGATCATTGTGCTGAGACACGGCAAGCTGGAGGAAGAAGGCACGCACGAGGAATTGCTTGCGAACAAGGGCCTCTATTACGAACTGTTCACAATGCAGGCAGCCGGCTACAAATAGAGCCGACATTTGGCATGTCGGCTCTATTCGCAGCTCAGCGACCGTACGCCGTCCCTACTGTCTTACAATATCTCCACCTTTCATGACCATGCGGACTTTTCGCAGCGCGTGTATGTCGATCGTGGGATCACCGTCAACCGCAACCATGTCAGCGTAGAGTCCAGGCTTGATGCTGCCAAGCTTGGTGTCCAGCTGAAGAACACGCGCAGAAGTCGACGTCGCTGACTGAAGCGCCTGCACCGGCGTCATCCCGTACTCCACCATCAATTCAAGTTCGCGAGCGTTGTCGCCGTGCGTAAAGACTCCGACATCGCTGCCACTGATGATCGTCACTCCGGCAGCCAGTGCCGCCCGAAAGCTGGCACGCTTTGCAGTGATGCGCGCCGGTTCAGGACCAACCCCTTTGTGCCAGCCACCGTACTCCGTGATTGCTTCCGTCGCAGTCAGCGTTGGGCACAATGCCACACCATGTTGCGACATAAGCTGAAACACCTCGGGAGTCCCCGCGTCGCCATGTTCGATCGTGTTGACGCCCGCGAGGACGGCGCGACGCATCCCTTCAGGGGTCGCCGAATGGACAGCTACCATCCTTCCGCTCGAGTGAGCGACGTCGACGATCGCCTTCATTTCGGCTTCCGTAAAGGTGGGTTCGGCCTCGCCATTCGGACCCCATCTATAGTCACCATAGACCTTCACCCAGTCGGCACCCGCTTTAATCTGTTGTCGCGCTGCCAGCATGACGCCGTCAATCCCGCTGGCCTCCTGCGCCCCTTGCGGAACGTCCCAGCGAGGATCGAAACCCTTCGGGCCGTAGCTTCCGGTTGCAACAATGGCACGCGTGACGACGAGCATTCGTGGCCCGGGGATGATTCCCTGCGCGATGGCCTCCTTGAGACCTACGTCGGCGTCACCGGCACCCTCGGTGCCCAGGTCCCGAACAAGCGTGAAGCCTGCCATCAGGGTATTTCGCGCACTAACCGTTGCGCGAGCGACACGCAAAGCCAGGGGTTCCTTCAATACCTGATCGTTCCACGACGCCTCGTTATACGGATGCAGCATCAGGTGCGAGTGCGCCTCTATCAAACCGGGCAGCAAGGTAGCCCCAGGGAGAGGGACTTCGCGCGCACCTGCCGGGACGGATACGATTGCCCGCGGACCAACTGCTAAAATCCGGTCGCCTCGGACGAGGACGACCCAACCGGCTCGAGAAACGCCTGCCGGTGCATCGAATACCCGGTCCGGAACAAGCAATATTGGCGCGGAGGTGTCGGCCGCCACTCGGCGCGACTGCTGCGCGCTGGCGTACGATGCAACGAATAGCGGCGCGAAGAATGCAGCCGCTGTCAGCCGGAGAACCAGTGGGCGGTTTTTCATCGAGTAAACGTGGCACCAAGGACCGCTTTTTTCGAGTACCCGCGGCGCGCGGTAGAGGATCTCCCAGCGAGTCCTTGCGCACCGGGGCTTCGATGTCGCACGTTTCGGTGTCCCTTGGGCATAATTCTCACGAGTACCCTCACCCTTCAGTCGCAAGGTCGATATATGATTCGCAAACTGCTAACGGGCGCCGCACTTTGCGCCGGCGCGATCGCCACCCCGCTTCTCTCTCCGCTCTCGGCGCAGGAACAGGCCAACCCAATCTCTTCAGCATTGAAGAACAGCTTGAAGAGCAGCGAGAAGAATCTCGTCGCGGCCGCCGAATCCATGCCTGCGGACAAGTATGGTTACAAACCAACCCCGGCTCAGATGAGCTTCGGCCAGCTTGTAATCCACGTCGCAGGGTCCAATGAATTCATGTGCGCTACCATCGCCGGAACGAAAGCCCCGCAACGCGAGAAGGTGACGGAGACGTCGCCCAAGGCTGTCCTCGTAGCACGCATCAAGCAGTCATTTGAGTACTGCAGCACAACGCTCGCTCCCGTTGACGATTCGAAGCTCGGAGAAAGCGTCCCCTTCTTTGGCGGCCGCACGATTTCTCGCGGCGGCGCGATGATGGACCTTGTTGGAGACTGGTCGGATCACTACGGAGCGTCAGCGATCTATCTGCGCCTGAATGGGATCCTGCCGCCAACCGCGAAGGGCGCCAAGGGCGACATGTAGACTGACGGAATAAAATGCGCGAGAAAAACCGCCCGGCGCGATCTCCATCTGATCACGCCGGGCGGTTTTTCTGAATTGACTATCTATGCAACGAATCTGCGAAAAGCGAAGTCGCTATTCGGCCAACGCGAGCATCTGGGCCGTTGCCCGATTCGCCGCGCGTAACACCTTGTCCGGATAGCTGTGGCAGCCAGGAGTGTTGCTACCGTGAACACAGCCGTTGTACCTGAGCAATGCTGTTCGCATGCTGGAAGAGTTGCGGACGTTGTCCTGAAGAATGCTGGCGCCGTGGCAGATGTTCGACTCGATCGAGAAGAGATTCGATGAATCGCATCCCCACTTGCCAGCGTGACCAGGCATCACCTGCATCAACCCACGCGCGCCGACGAAGCTGCGTGCGGTCGTGTCCAGCGTCACGTCTTCGGTAAGCAGTACGCCGACAAGTAACGCGGGATCCAGGTTGCGTCGGTTGCTTTCATCGACAATCGCTCCGGCGATTCGGTCTGCCGTGTGCCGATCGTTCGTGTATCGGCTCAAAACCTCGGAAAGACGAAACGCCTCCTTGCTGAACGACGGCGCTTCAATGATTGCGCCAGCTACCTTGAAGCCGGCAGCCGGTTGACGGAGCACCGGCGACGGCTGAAGTGCGGTGAAGACGACACCCGCGACGAGTAGAGCTCCAGCGGCGATGAAATGGCTGATTGACTTCACCGTGTGTATCCACTCCGGCATCCGCGTTCGCGTCGGATCTTCTCTGCGTTCAGTAGTTTCTGTCAATCTCGTCTCCAGGTTATTTGACGGGGACAAGAACCTGTCCCTTTTTATCCTTGTATGCGCGCCCGAGCCGGTCCGCAAACCGATCAAGCGCGTCGACGTCGCTCGCCGTCACAGAGTACTCCGCAGACGTCGTCGGAACACGATATGAAACGATCGATGGCGATAGTGCAGGACGAACCGGTTTGCGACCTTTCATCAATACTGCACCGCGCGAATGGGCAAACTGCCACATTCTCCGGCCGATTTGCGAATTGGTCAGCGGGCACTCCGGATAATGCTCACGTACACGCCGAATGAACCGCTCGTTCGTAACAACGCGGCGATCCTCCTGCAATTTTTCCACGAAGGCATCTGAAGCAGCATCATCGCGCCCACCGCCCTTTTCCGAAATTTCCAGCGAAATCCGGACGGTAGCACCCACCACTTCGGCAACCTGACGCAGCAGATCAAGCGAAACGTTATACGTCTCGTCGTGCTCGATGTTGCGGATGGTGGACGGGGACAACGACAGCTGTGCAGCTACATCTTCGCGGCGTAAACCTCGAAGCCGCCTGAGCTGCTCAAGGTCCCGACCGATCCATCCTGACATACGTATCCGATTAATGTCATTACTACAATACGTATAACGGTACCCGGGTTGCCTGGTTACGTCAACCGTTTACCCAAAGTCGCCCAACGGGCTGCGCCGCCACCGGACCGAGCATTATCATGCGCACATGGCTGCAACCGCGCGGGAACGCCATTTGCCCCACCGGGGACTATGAGGCAAAACGAAGGGCTCTACCGGGCAGGTCGCTTCGTAAAACGATTTGTCATAGCTGTGATCACAATTGTGCTCGTGGTCACCGCAGTTGGATACTTCCTTCTCATTCGAAAAGTGGATCCCCGCTCCGCATGGACCTACGCTCAGCGCGAGCTCGACGGAGGAATGCTCCATTATGGGGAGCGTCCCATGCGCTTTGCTCGCGTGTATCGGCGTCGAGCAACAAGCTATTTCCGCCAAGCCAACGGGTTGCTCGTAGCGACGCCAGACCGGGTCATATTCGTCGGGCTTGAGCCGCGGGACAAGCTTGCCGGAGCGGACGCCCCCGCTGCAATTCTCACGAGCGTTTTTCCGAATGACACCCTGCTCTCCGCCGCGACTCACAGGATCTACGTCCTTTCTGCACACGGAATCGTACTTTCGCGCGGAAGCCGCAGCGAGTCGTATGCCGCCGCACCCGGTTACGAGGACGACGTAGATTCGCTAGTCGCCTACATCGGCAGGCACGACAAGCAGCTGAGATCCGCAGCCGCGCAGGACCGCGAACTCCGCGAACAACTCGCAAGTCTGCTGCGCCAGCCACTCAAATACGTCGTCGAGCGAGGTGACGCAATATCGACGATAGCGGCGCGCTTTGGCGCCACGCCGGAGCAGATCCGCAAGTGGAACAACTTGTCGGGCGACAAGGTGCTCGTGGGTCAGTCTCTACTTGTGCGCCCCGGCAAATAGGCGCTAGCGGTCGGTCAGCAACGAACCGGCAACCTTGAATCTCAACCGGCGAAGCAGGACAAAACCGAGTGCGGCGCCGGCGCACTGAATGAGTATGTGCGTTACGTCCATGAATCGATCCAGGATCGGAATCTTGCCGACCTCAAGGATGATTGCGAGGTATATGGCGGGGAGGAAGCCACGGAACGCACCGCGTCGGGCGAGCGGCCATACTGCGAGAAGCGCCCCCAACGGGAAAAAGATCACCCCCTGCGCGATCACGTCGGTCACGCTGAAAAGATCACCGCGCGAAGCAAGCGCCTGAAGCGGAATTATGTGGTCAGCAGTGAACTGTCCAGACAACGACGAGCGTGAAAGTTCGAGCCGGAACGGTCGCCAACTCCAGACCATAATGACTAGTGAGTACGCGATTGCAACCAGACCGGCACGCCGCCGAATGGGAAAGCGCCGCGCGAACTGAGTGACAAATAAGGCAGCGACGATCGCACCGAGCGACACGGCAACCACGTGGATGAGCGCTGCACCAAGAATGATCGGCAACGCAGCCACACCATGCACGACCTCTACCAACGGATAAATCCCTGCTGCAATCACAACAATCACGGTTGCGGCGACGGGGCCGGAGACACCGCTCTCCATCAGCGCCGCTGCGCCAAAGACGCCCGCGGGCAGAAAGATGAACAGATCCGTAAATGGAAGCTGCCCTATCGACGACAATTGAATTGCGTCTATCGCTCGACCGATTCGATCCAGGATGCTCCCGCCAAGTTGTGGAAGCAAATCCTGTCGGAATAGCGGGATAAACGCTTCCATGATCGTAGCGAGTCCGTAGCTCACTGCAAACATGATTGCCGGAATGCCGATATACGATCGCTTTCGAGCCCCCTCGTGAATCACATTGAAGGCGCCGAGCGTAGCAAGACCGCCAACCAGTCCGCCGAGCGTATTGGTCGTTACATCGATGAGGCTGGAATTGCGGACAGGAGAAAACAGCTGCAGCGCCTCCACGCAGCTGCTCAGCAACATCGATATGACAGTGACGGCCAGGAGTGTCGAAGCCGGTTTCGACAGCCGGCTTGTAGCAACCCAGACGGCGCCAAGTCCTGCAAAGAGGACAATGTTGCGCACCGCGTCGATCGCATCGCTGAGGTGAGGTGATATATCCAACGCCCTGTGCAGCCGGAAAGGAACGTCCGCCAGTGCGGGATCGAAATGCAGGTTGCTAAGAGTCGCTACGAGAATGACGGCGACGTAAGCCAGTCGCGCCGCGCGAGCGTGGCCGGGGGTCATCGAGGAAGGGCGCATTTAGTGTAGCCTACGCTCGCACGTATCCGACGCAAAAACAAGGCTCGGGCCTTGATCTTCACGCTTTCCTTTGACACGGCCGTGGGTCGGACTGCATCTTGAATGCGTAGCGACTCGACCATTCAACTGCATGCCATGAGAATTGCAATGCTGGGCGCCGGCGGTGTCGGCGGATATTTCGGCGCTTTGCTTGCCCGCGCGGGCCACGAAGTCGTCCTCTTTGCTCGCGGCGATAATCTCGACGCCATTCGCTCCAACGGGATTACCGTCCAGGATACGAACGGCTCCTTCTCGGTCCCGATCGGCGCGACCAACGACCCAGCGGAACTCGCCGGCGCGTCGTTCGCGATAGTTGCCGTCAAGAGCTATTCGTTAAACGAAATTGCGCCGGTTGCACGCGAACTCGCTCTCACCGGCACGACGATAGTGCCACTGCTGAACGGTGTCGAAGCCACCCAGGACCTCGAGCGCGCTGGCGTACCGCGCGCACAGCTCCTTGGCGGCCAGACAAACGTCAGCGCGTTCAAACTGAAGCCGGGTGTCATACATCGCGCGCTCTGGAAAGAACGAATAGTTGTTGGAGAGTTGAATGGCCAGATCTCGGAGCGAGTCATGGGGCTCGTCGATGTCCTCAGATCGGGCGGGATCGACGCAATTGCTACAACCAACATTACGGTCGAATTGTGGCGCAAGTTCAACATGTTGTGTGCAATGGCCGCCGCCTGTGGAATGGCGCGAAGTGACGTGACTGGTATTCGGGATACCGCGCTGGGTCGTTTATTGATCGAACGCGCCGTCGCCGAGATTG
>CAJDVC010000086.1_pt1 | contig 18352 bp, 17 predicted proteins | sample 7391211 | NCBI WGS metagenome assembly CAJDVC01 (sample SAMEA7055683, study PRJEB34461) | soil metagenome | biome: terrestrial ecosystem; feature: Peninsula; material: soil | place: Antarctica | collected 2016 | reverse complement strand
ACGTTACAAGGCGAGTTACTCGCGCGGGCGAAACGTGGGCGAGAAGTATCGTGAAGGTCTGACTCAGCGATTCAACTCCCTGCGCGCCAAGTACGGTATTGGTGACGGAGATCGTAGCTAGACAATCACGCGCACTCATGCGCACTCATGCGCACTCACGCGCACTCACGCGCACTCACGCGCGTTCGAGTCCAACGAGGCTCGATGCGTTGCCAGCCGGTATGTAGCAGTGGAGTCCGCACGGAATGAGGCCGGCGCGTTTGATGATTCGCAGGTATGTGGCGCGCGACTCAGCGTGCCAGTCAATTGTATCGCCTTCGACCTCATCTTCGCTGGCGAATACCTCATCTTCGCTGGCGAATATTTCCAGATATGCCAGGCCACCGGTGCGTTCTGCTATGCGATGGATTGCGCGAATCATTGATTCGCGTGGCAGATAGTTTATCACACTGCAAGAAATGACGAGATCGAACTGACGTAGGGGGAACAGCATGGGAAGGTCGTCGAGTGTTCCTTGCACAATGTTGCGTCGCTTGCCGAAGCGTTTCGTCACATAATCGCTGGGATCGACTCCGTGGTATCGCGCCGCCGGTCGGAGTTTCCTGATCACCGGGAACCAGCGGCCCTCACCTGCGCCGGCATCGAGCACTGTTCGAATTGGCCGTGCGACCACGTATTCCGCTGCTGCCACTGCGAAGCGAACCATTCGCGCGAGATCCGTTGTGGTTCCGATGCGATGCTCGGGGTGGCGATACCACTTATCGAAATAACTGTTATCGAAGCGCTTGTGGCTCATGCTGGGGTCGTGATCATTCGTCGGTGTTGCTTCGGCGTACTCGCTTCTTGTCCGATGTTCTGCGTTTGTCATCGAGTCTCGCTTGCTTCGCGGCTCGACTTGGTCGCGTCTTCTTGCGCGGTTTGGGAACAACCAGCGCGCGCCGCACCAGATCTGCGAGACGCGCCTCGGCTAATTCACGGTTCTGCAACTGGCTGCGCGTATCGCTGGCGACAACGCGCAGCTCGCCGTCGTCACTCAGCCGCGACGAAAGTCGCGCCGAGATGCGAGCACGGTCAGCATCATCAAGCGCCTGAGACGCAACAACGTTCCAGGTGATCTCCACGCGTGTCGACGTCTTGTTTACGTGTTGGCCGCCCGCACCCGATGCACGCGTTGCTCGCACAACCAGCTCATCGCGGGGAATGGCGAGCCGATTGTTCACGCGGAGCGCGCGTTTCTCTCCGGGACTAGCAGCGGAAGATCTTGTCGCCATCGAAGCGGCCGTTCTCAATAAAGATTCCTGATGTGAAACGACCTGCGACGATGCTGCCAGCCATGTAGATGCCGGGCACGTTGCTCTCCAGTGTATCGGGATTTACCGTAGCCCGCTCGGTATCGGGTTCAAGTTCGATACCGAGTTTGCGGAACAATGCGAAATCAGCTCGGAAGCCTGTAAGTGCGTACACCCTGTCCGCGTGTAGTTTTTCCTCGACGTCCTGGGCGTTGCGAATTACCACTGCTCCCGGCTCTATGCGAAGCACGTTAGCGCCCAGCCGTGACGAGATTTCCTTTGCAGCGATGCGGTTTTCGATGTCCGGCTTGACCCAGTACTTGACACTCGGTTGGAATGCGGTTCCGCGATATACAAGCGTGACTCTTGCGCCGGCACGAAACAGTTCCAGCGCGGCCTCGACCGCGGAGTTGCGTCCGCCGATCACCACGACATCGAGGCCGAAACTGAGGTGCGGTTCGTCGAAATAGTGATGGACGAATGGAAGTGATTCACCAGGAACATCCATCAGGTTTGGCTCACCGAAATAGCCGGTCGCGAGCACGAGGCGTTTGCAATCGATAGTTGACTCGCCGGATGCTGTTTGCAGCGTACAGGTGATTACATCGCCGTTGCGGCTAGCATTGAGCAACCGCGTGTACGTTTGCACCCTCAACCCGTCGGCGCGGACGACGCCCCTGTAGTACTTGAGAGCTTCCTCGCGCGTTGGCTTCTGGCCGACAGAGACAAAAGGGTGTCCGCCGATTTCAAGCAGTTCAGGAGTGGTGAAGAATCCCATTCCGATTGGATAACGGACAATGGACTCAGCGATCGCTCCTGCCTCAACGATGAGCGGGTCGATTCCGCACCGGCGCGCAGACAGGGCACAAGCCAGTCCGATCGGGCCGCCGCCAGCGATTATTGTGTCTTCAAATTTGTTCAACATGGGCGTCAGTTAAGCTACAATGGTACCAGAAGTGCTGCTATCATCCATCATGCAGTTTAACCGTTGATTCAATGAGGTTGCAATGAACATCGCGAAGGCTCGGGTACTCGTAACTGGAGGATCCAGCGGCATCGGCAAGGCCACCGCGTTCGCGCTGGCGGAGAGCGGCGCCCGGGTGGCCATCTGCGGACGGGATACGGCCGCTATCCAGAAGGCGGCCGGCGAGATTGGCGCTACGCCCTTCACTGCCGACGTAAGTCGCGAATCAGATGTCGTCGCGCTCATCCCGGCGGTGATCAAGGCCCTCGGCGGCTATGACGTCCTGATCAACAATGCCGGATTCGGTCGCTTCGCGGCGCTGGTCGACACTACGGCCGATGATATGCGCGCTGTCTGGGAGACGAATGTGCTCGGCGCAACACTGGTCGCTCGTGAGTCGGCAAGGCATTTCATCAAGCAGTCGTACGGTAACATCATCAACGTTGCGTCAACATCGGCGTCCCACGGAGGAGCGAACGGATCCGCGTATTCCTCATCAAAGTTTGCCGTCAGCTCACTCACCGAGTGCTGGAGAGCGGAACTCAGGAAGCACAACATTCGCGTGATGCAGATTAATCCCAGTGAGGTGCTAACCGACTTTGCTCATCGTGCGCGCGGTGCTGAGCATGTTGACAATCCGAGCAAGTTGCTAGGCGCGGACATCGCAGCTGCAATTTCCGGGATGCTTGCTCAGAATGATCGCGCCATGGTTACCGAAATGACCGTCTGGGCCACCAATCCGCAGTGATGCCTGCAGCTGAATCCCGGGCGTAACTTGAGTCAGAGACCGAGTGCTTCAGCAGAACGCTGCATTGCACCTATGACGAAGGTGATGTGTTCATCCAGATCGACTCCGAGTTCTTTCGCACCTTCGGTGACATCTTCGCGACTCACGCCGCGTGCGAACGCCTTGTCCTTCATCTTCTTGCGTACGGATCGCGCTTCCACGTCGCGAACTGCGCGTGACGGCTTGACGAGCGCAGTTGCGGTGATGAGGCCGGAGAGTTCATCCACGGCGAACAGCGTTCGAGACATTAGTGTTACGCGAGGGGTTCCGGTGTACGCGGCGTGTCCCATGATTGCATCCAGTACGTCCTCGGGGTAACCACGTCCCCGCAGGATCCGCACGCCCTCGCTGGGGTGTTCGTCGGTGGCAGACCGGGTCGCATTGGGAAAGCGCTCGTAGTCGAAGTCATGCATCAGGCCGGCAAGTCCCCAGCGTTCGACATCCTCACCATAGTGTTCCGCGTACGCACGCATGGCTGCCTCGACGCCAAGCATGTGCTTCCGCAATGAGTCGGAATGGGTGTACTCCTGCATTAACGCGAGCGCTGAGTCGCGTGGTGGTAGAGCTGCGTCAGTCATGAGCCTGGGGAGAGACGGGTGGTACGAAGGAATATACAGGCGCGATCTCCTCGCGAAGCACGACGGGCGATCGTCGATGGATTCGCCCGGGTAACGTCAGCCTGCGGGAATCCTGAGCGTCACGATATCGCCACGATGCACGAGGATTGTGCTGCTGGCAGACGTACGCACTCGTCCAACCGGATCTGCGAAGAACTTTAACGAAGCAGCACCGCTGACCATGATGCTATCCGGAATCGTCAACTTTGTTGTCACGCTCCCCGGTGCCACGCCGAGGTGAAGAAGCGCTGAAGTTGAGTTGCCGCTCATATAGACATCCATGTCTGGAAGTCCCTGGTTGACGACGTCGAGGGTAGTGACGGGAACCGGAACAGCGGCAGCGGGCTGCGACCGGTTACACGCCGTTGCAGCACTGAAGAACGAAAGCGTGAGGATGAGTGCAATGGATTTCAACCGCATGAACCTCCCGGGTATTGCAAGCTGTTTTGCCGAGTGTTGCCCACGCTCACTGCAGCCGCAAGAATCACGCACCCAACTTGCGCTGGATACTTTCACTCTCATAGGTAACATCTTTTGCCTTCTTGTCTTCGCGAACTCCGAGGAATATGGGCTGTCGGAGCCGACCGTCCGCAGTCCATTCGCTGAATTTCACTTGAACAACAATGCCCGGACGCACCCATGTTGCCGGCTGATTCGTGTGAAAATCGGACTCAAAGGGCGACGTCTTCCGCGTCAGGCCATCCAGTGTGTGCCGCATCTCTCTCAGGCCAGCGCGTGTGAATCCACCGCCAGTGTGGCCTACGTACACGAGTCTCCTGTTCGCATTGAAGTAGCCAAGCAGAAGCGCCCCGAGTCCCTCTCGCGACTTTCGCGGGGCGGTGAACCCTCCAACCACGAATTCCTGTTCGAAATCTATTTTGAGCTTCAGCCAGGTGTCGGAGCGAACACCCGGTCGATACGGCGCGTCAGTTCGCTTTGCGATGATTCCTTCCCAACCCTGTGCCCGGGCGCGACTCAACATCGCAGCGCCGCCTCGTCTCGTTGGAGAAAGCCGGAGATGGTGCGCAACAGAATCCCGGGCGCGCCCATGCTTCGTACTCGCGAGGTCGCTCATGATCCCCTCAAGCACCTCACGTCGCTCTGTCCATGGTTGACCGGTGATATCGCGACGATCATAGCTGACTGCATCAAAAACGATGAACGCTGCGGGCATGTGCTCCGCCGCGATCGCGATTTCATTACTTCCCTTCATGTGCATCCTTCCCTGCAGCGCCTGAAAGCGAGCAACATCATCACCGATCACGGCAACGATCTCACCGTCGACCGTAAACGATTTACCGAGTCGTATTCCCAGCTCGGCGAGCGCAGTGGTTATCTCCGGGAATTGAAGAGCCTTGTCGTTACCGTTTCGCGTGACCAGCCGGACGCCGCGGGAATTTACGTATGCGAGTGCACGGATTCCGTCATACTTTGGCTCGAATGTCCAGTTGCGGCCGACGGGAATCTCGTGACCGACACTGGCATACATCGGCTCAATCTCGCCTTTCGAGTCGCGCGCTGTCCGAGTCATTTCCAGCTGCGCTCTACATGAACGGGTTGGACTGCCATGAACCGTACATCGGGTTGGGCAGTGCAAAGTACGAGTCCCCGAATCGTGCGAACGCGGCGTCTGATCCATCGCGAATGGACTGCTTGAGATGCGGGAAGTCCTGGATGTTGTCTCCAACCCATTCGAGGATCGTCAGAGCTGGGAAGCCTGCTGCCGCGCCACCGTTTTGCACAGCGTCGAACCGAGGATTCTTGTCGTCGGTAGTCGTCTTGCAGAGAACCAGATCTGCGCGGATTGACACCTGATCGAGGTTGCTCCGCGTTATGGGGCACTCGGCGTCGTTCCTATTTGTGACAATGACCACCTTGCCGCCGAGTTCGCGGACGCGGCTCGTGAAGGCGACAGCGCCGGGAAGCGCCGGCGCGCGGCCTTCCATCACCCATTTTGTCCACGCCGGAGCATCGAAGGAACCCCCGAAAGGTACCCGACCGAGTTCGTATTCCGAGTTATCGAGGACCGTTTCGTCTGCGTCGAGAATCACTCCCCATGTGGCCGGTTGGTGTCCCGCCGAGAGCGTCGCGAGGCGTTCGGCGGCGGCGCGGTAGGTCCCTATGAAGATCGCGCGGTACTCTGCCGAAGTCCGACTCCACTTGACGTCGTTCGCCGATGGCGGGAGGCTGGCGACAGACGCGGGTGTCGCAGCGACTCGGGGCGTTGGCGCACATGCGAGAGAAAAGACTGCGGACAGGGCGAGAACAACGCGGAGAGTCTGGTTGGTCGGCTTCACTGGCATCCTGCTTTGAAATGGTTAATCGAACAAATGAACCAACCCCGTGCACAGACGCAAGGAAGCGCGGCCGGCCCGGTTTGACACCGGGCACCCGTCTTGCCTCCCTTCTGCATTGCAAATCCTGGACTTCAATTTGGGGAGCGACGTTATGGCGAGTGTCTGGAAGGGTTCGTTGAGCTTTGGTCTCGTCAGCATCCCGGTCGAATTACGTCCGGCGGTCCGCCAGGACCATGTCAGCTTTCGGCTGTTGTATAAAAAAGATCTCTCCCCAGTGAAGTATGAGCGCTTTTCCGCCAAGGGAGCCGGTCCCCTGGAGTGGGAGGACATTGTAAAGGGCTACGAAATCGAGAAGGGCAAATATGTGGTGCTGACGGACGCCGATTTTCGAGAGGCTGCGCTCGGCAAATCCTCGGCGATCGACATCCTTGATTTCGTACAGCGGGATGAGATTGACCCTCGCTACTTCGAGACTCCATACTACGTCGCACCGACCAAGGGGGGCGAGAAGGCGTACGCTCTGCTTCGGACGGCCATTCGAAAGGCAGATGTGGTTGGAATCGGGAAAATCGTGATGCGGAATACACAGCATCTGGTTGGTGTCAAAGCCACGGGCGACGCACTCACGCTCGAGATAATGCGTTTTCAGAATGAACTCGTTCCGATCGACGAGATTCATTTTCCGGCTTCCGCGAGCGTGCGCCCACAGGAACTTGAAATGGCGGAGCAGCTCGTCGAGAATCTTGCCGCAAAGTTCGATCCAGAGAAATACACAGACGAATATCGCGCCAATCTGATGAAACTGATCAGGGCGAAGACGCAAGGGAAAAAGCTGAAGAGTGCTCCGGCGGACAAGGATACTGGCGACGATGGGAAGGTGGTGGACCTGATGGCTCGACTACGCCAGAGTCTGGCGGAAGGGAAGTCGACGAAGGCGAGAGCCAAAAGCCGGGGGCGCAAGAAGCCGGCGACGGGGACGACGACTCGTAGCGCGGCGCGTAAGAAGAAGACAGCCTAACGGGTTCACTCGTGGCTGACGCGCGCGTATGCTTCGTTGGTGCTGTACTTCCCAGCTCTTCTTCGCCGCAGGCTCGTACTGCTGGCCCTTGCCAGCATTGGCTCGGTGACGACACTCAACGCCCAGCGAGTGAAATATCCTCCGTCGATTCGTGACACTGTCACTGACAATTACTTCGGCACATCCGTAGCTGATCCGTACCGATGGCTGGAAGACCTGAACAGTTCCCGGACACACGCGTGGATCAAGATTCAGAATCAGTTCACCAATTCATATCTCGCCCAATTCCCCTTACGCGACAGTCTTCGCGCGCGACTGACGGAGTTATTCGACTATCCGCGCGTCACGTTGCCGGAGCGCGTGCAGGGGAAGCGACTCTTCTACAGAGCGAATACCGGGCTTCAGAACCAGTCGGCGCTGTACACGCGGGACAGCCTGAATGGCGCGGCAGTGATGGTTCTAGATCCGAATTCCTTATCGCCGGACGGTTCCATAGCATTTGAAGATTGGTCGCCTTCGCCGGACGGACGTTACCTCGCGTACTCGTTAGCTCAGGGTGGATCTGACTGGCATACAGTGCATATCCGAGACCTCGGCTCGATGGCGGACGTCGCCGACAGTTTGAAATGGGTTCGGTTTTCCGGGATTTCCTGGACACGCGACGGACGTGGGTTTTTCTACGCACGTTATCCCGAACCGCCGGCTGGACTTGCGCTTTCGTCGGCGTTGTCTGGCCACGCCGTCTACTATCACATTGTTGGGACGGACCAGTCCAAGGACCAACCGATCCTGGGCAATGGCGAGCTGCAGAGCTATTTCGTAGGCTGTGCGGTCGAGGAAGATGGTCGCTATGTGTTCTGCACGGCGAGCCCTGGCGCGGACAACCGGAATCGCCTCTACTTCGCGGACCTCGGTGATCCGATGCATCCCAAGGTCACGGCGCCGCTGACGTCGATTGTGGCGGAAGACATTGCCCAGTTTCAGGTGATCGGAAACGTCGGCTCCACGGCGTACCTGCTTACCGACGACGACTCGCCGAAGAGGCGAGTAGTTGCATTGGATCTGGCGACTCCCGATCGCGCACACATGCGCACGGTGGTACCCGAATCGCATGCCTCGATCGAAACGGCGACAATGGCAGGCGGCCGCATCGTAGTCCAGTACCTGGAAGACGTGAAGAGCATCGTGCGCGTGTTCGATACTCGTGGGCTACCGCTCGGCGCCGTTCCACTTCCCGGTGTGGGGACCGTGAGCGGCATCAGCGCGCGCAATGACACAACAGAAATGTTCTACGCTTTCACCTCGCCACTCGTGCCGGAGAGCGTTTACGCATACAATGTTGAAACGCGGGTAACAATTCCCTTCACGCAGGCAAAACCAACGTTCGACGCCAGTCTTTACGAGACGGTGCAGGTATTCGCGGCGTCTCGCGATGGCACAAAAATCCCGCTATTCATAACTATGAAGAAGGGAACAGTGCTTGACGGATCACACCCGACAATGCTTTACGCGTACGGTGGGTTTGACATAAGCGTTCAGCCTGCATTCTCTCCCACTATTCCGGCGTGGCTGGAACACGGTGGGATTTACGTAACCGCGAATATTCGTGGCGGCGGCGAGTATGGTGAAGCCTGGCATGAGGCCGGCATGCTCGCAAACAAGCAGAACGGCTTCGACGACTTCATATCAGCAGCCGAATACCTGATCGCACAGCGATATACGTCAGCGAGCAAACTTGTAATTCAGGGGGGTTCGAATGGCGGCCTGCTGATTGGAGCAGTGTCGATTCAGCGACCGGATCTATTCGCCGTAGCGCTCCCCTCAGTGGGAGTCATGGACATGTTGCGCTACGACAAGTTCACCGGTGGCGCAGCATGGACCACGGAATACGGATCGTCGTCTGACAAAACCATGTTCCCCGTGTTGCTCAAGTACTCGCCGTTGCAGAACATCAAACCGGAGAGTTGCTATCCAGCGACGCTGGCAACAACAGCTGATCACGATGACAGGGTGGTTCCCAGCCACACGTACAAATACATCGCTGCTCTTCAGCACGCGCAGAACTGCATGAAGCCAGCGCTGGTAAGGATAGAAACGCAAAGCAGCCACGGCTACCGACCAACGTCCAAACTCATCGCAGAGATTGCTGACAAGCTAACGTTCGCGCTTATGAATACGCCGTAGCAAGTCGGGCAATCGGTTCAACGGGCGTTTCAGAATCGATAATTCCAGCTCAAGAGCACATCACGCGATCCGCTTGCTTGCGATACACCGACAGGCAGCAGAAGTCTATCAATCGCATTTCGTGGATGTGATCGCGAGTATTTTACGACTATTCGAGAGACAACAGTTCCGACTGCGGCACCTGCGATCACGTCACTCGCCCAGTGCTTGTCTTCGTAAACTCGCGCAACTCCGACAAGGGACGCCGCGGTATAGAGAACAGGGGTCCAAAGATGCGAGGCGTGCGGCCAGAGGTATGAGATCTCCTGGCTCGCTGTAGAGGCGGCAGCAAACGCTGTAGTGACGTGCCCGGATGGAAATGAAGTGTACTTGTCGTCGCGAAGACCGCGGCCGAATTTGTAATCATGAGGATTTGTATCGCTCACGACGTATGGCCGCGCTCGGCCGGCGACACTCTTGACGATCAGACTCGTAAAGCCTGCGGCGCCGATCGATTCTATCGTTCTCAGGCCGAGCTCGGCGGAACGTGGCGAATCGGCTGAACGACCATACAGGTACGTAACACCAGCGAATATGATCGAACCGGGTTCCCCGACGACCCGAGCGACGCGTGCTGCGACTGCTCGGCGATGCGTCGGTCCAGCGGCATTATTGCAGCGGTGCCCAACGCGAACACGATCGCCGTGATTGCGTCGTTCCGCGAGAAGATGTCTACTGTGCGCGCGGCGGTATCCGAAGCTGCGACCTGAGCAGCCGCGCCAGCGGGCGCGACTGCGGGCGCGACTGCGGTGATCATTAGCGATATGATGAAACGCAGGCGCGCGGGCATTCGCAGATCAAACCTCATCCGTGCAATTGTAATCGCTTCCGCATCATGTGTAGATATCGGCCCTGGTGCGGGGTATGTCGACAACGCCTGCTGCCGTCGGCTTGGCGAGTATCAGTTGATCGATGCTCAACCGACCAGATGCGAACCCGTAAGCCGATGCGGCCATGTAGAGCCGCCAGATACGATAGATCTCTTCGCCTACGGACTGGACTGCCGCGACGCGCTCCTGCTCGAGTCGGTTGACCCAGTGGCGAAGCGTGACGGCATAGTGCTCGCGCAACGCTTCTGCGTCGCGCGTCTCGAAGCCGGCTGCCTCGGCGGTGGCTACAACCTGTGATAGCTCTGGCAACTCGCCATCCGGGAAGACATATCGATTGATGAACGCGTTATCGCCCCAGATTCGTCCGAACAGCTTATCGAACAGTCCTGGCTTCTCATGATTGGCCGCGTGGACAATCCCATGATTGAGAAGCAGGCCGCCGGGCCGGAGATACGAGTACAAGTGGGCGAAGTACACGGGAAGCCTGGCCACTCCAACGTGCTCGACCATGCCGACGCTCGAGATCTTGTCGAATTCCTGATTCGCGCCGAGCTGGCGGTAGTCGCGAACTTCGACCGTACACTGCGACGAAAGACCGCGCTCCTCGATGCGTTGGCGGGCGAGTGCAGCCTGTTCGTAGCTGAGCGTGATGCCAAGTGCGTTGACACCGAAGCGCTCCGCGGCGTGCATTATCAGGCCTCCCCAGCCGCAGCCGACATCCAGCAGCGTTTCTCCGGGCGTCAATCTCAATTTGCGGCAGATGTGCTCGAGTTTGGCCTCCTGCGCGTCGTCGAGGGAAGCATCTGGGCTGGCGAAGTAGCCGCACGAATAAACCATCCGTTTATCAAGCCACAGCTGGTAGAAATCGTTTCCGACGTCGTAATGAGATCGAACGGCAGCTGCGTCGCGTTGAGGGGTGTGAATCGCTCCGTGGTCGGGAGCTCTGACGGGTGGGTGGGGTGCGGGAGTGTCGTTGGTAGGCAGTGCCAGGAGTGCCCGAGTGAGTTTGGCCAGCCGGACGGGGTTGGCTAAACCACCGCGGATATTTCCTTCCAGTGAGGCGGCACGCTCTATGCCCCCCACGATGTCGAAATCGCCCGCGATATACGCCTGGCAGATTGAGAGTTCAAAGGGCGGGTGGAGCATCCGGCGAAGAGTGGTGCCCGGGTGGTTGAGCTTAAGAATGAACTCGGAGGACGCGACGTCGTCAGGCTCGTTGTGTCCGTCCCAGAATTGGACCGCGAACGACCTTTCGTCAGCTGGACCGAAGAGGATTTCAAGCGCTGATCGGGCGGCCTGGACGGCCTTCCGAGACGTTTGTTTCTCAGAGCTGGCTATTCCATCCGGAAGTTTGTTTTCGAACCCGGAAGCGATATCCGGGTAAGCCCGGAGGCGATCGGAGATATTCCGGCCTTTCGGCGGTGCTGAACTCGAGTTTGGAGGGAAGGCTCGGCGTCCATCGGTTGTGGTACGCCGAGGCTGCTGCGTGCCCTGTGACTTGTCTAATCTGGTACCCATGAGATCGTTTACTCCGTTCAGCGCATGGAGGCGCAGAGTTGGTCCATGGGACAGTCATGCATAAATCGGGCAGCGGGATCACTCGACGCGGAAGGCCAGGATGGTTGGCTCATCAGACGATTGGCTCAATTCCAAACGTTTTGGGCTAGCAATCTGTAATCAATATGAAAAGGGGTCGGATATTTTCCTGCCCTCCGGCGAACGGCCGGGAACGTAGAGGCAGCCGGTCGAGGCCACGATGGTAGCGACTGCACATAAGTGCTCGGCCGGCCGTTACAGACAACTTTCATGAAAATTCAATTGCAGCCAAGAATGATTTCCGGACTATGGGATGTCAGGACCGCACGACGGATTGGGGGCCGGTGCCTGCTCGTCGTGGGGCTTGCCGGGCTTCCAGCCGCTGTAGCCGGGGCGCAGGGTTCGACGATGGGTCGAGATTCCGTGACTGCTGGCACTCAGCCAGTGACGCTTGCGGAAGCAATCCAGCTCGCGCAGCAGAACTCGCCACAGTCGATTGCTGCGCGGGGTAGCGTGGAGTCGAACAACGTGGCAGTTCGCAGTGCGTACGGTGCCTTTCTTCCGAGCATCAACGCCAGTTTCGGTGCTGGGCGCCAGTTCACGGGAACGGGGTCGCTGACACGCGTGAATTCTGCGGGTGAGACGGTGACTATCGCTGGTGATCGGTGGAACTACAACAATTCACTGGGTTTCAGCGCGCAGCTGTTCAATGCTGCGAACATTCCCAACCTGCGTGCCGCACAAGCAGGAGTCACTGCGGCAAAGGCGGCTGTGGTAACGCAGTCGTTCGCGACTGCGTTGAGCGTGGAGCAGCAGTTCTATGCGTCGCTTTCGGCATTGGAAAGCGAAGATGCGGCGCGGACGCAACTCAAGCAAGCACAGGAGCAGCTCAACTTTTCTCGCCGACGCGTGGTAGCCGGTGCCGCAACTGCTTCGGACTCGCTGACAGCAGTTGTGCAGATTGCCAATGCCCAGCTTGCACTGCGATCGGCACAGAATCAGCGTCGCGATGCAAACGCATCACTGACGCGACTGGTCGGCTCTTCGGTACCGATATCCGCAGCCCTGAACGATCCTGCGGTGATGGCGCGTGACACAATTCACATCGATAGCGCGGCAGTTGTGACGCAAGCCAGGTTGGCGCCAAACATCGTACAGGCGACCGCGTTGCTGGCCGCGGCCGACGCGCGACGGGCGGCAGCGAAGGCAGCTTATATCCCGACGATCAGCGCGAACTATTCGCGAGGTGGCAGTGGTGCGGGCACATACGGACTGGGAAACGATCCATTCGTGTATAGCGGACAGCTCAGCCTTTCGCTCAGCATTCCCATTTTCAACGGGTTTGTCAGGGAAGGACAGGTTGCAAATGCGGACATCAACAAGGTCAACGCAGCTGCAACGCTGCGGGACGCCAAGCTTGGCGCACAGCAATTGTCCGTGCAGTACCTCGACGCTCTCCATCTTGGACAGGAGCAGGTGATCGTTCAGACGGCATCAGTAGCCGCCGCGACGGAGAATCTGCGCGTCGTGCAACAGCGGTACAATCTAGGACTATCAACGATCGTAGACTTGCTCACAGAAGCGCTCATTGGGCAGCCACTCTCGACCGTCACAACCGGATCCAACGGAGTCACACGATGAACGGACGTAGCAAGCTGCTCCTCGCACTGGCAATCACGTCAGTTGCGGCATGCAGCAAGAAATCAACTGATCAGACAGCGGTACCGACCGCCAGTATCGACCGTCGCGACATCATAGTAACAGCGCAGGCAACTGGAACGGTTGAGCCCGAAGACACGGTACCGGTGAAGTCGCAGGCATCGGGGCTCGTCATGAAGATGCCAGTTGAAATCGGGCAGCAGGTCAAGCCCGGCGATCTGCTGCTTCAGATCGACACCCGACTGCTCAAGAACGATTACCAGCGCACCCAGTCGGCAGAAGCGGCTGCGCGTGCCAATGTTACAGTCACGACGGCGGCGCTGAAGCGTGCCGACGATCTGTACGCGCAGAAGGTTATTACGGCAGACGAACATGAGTCTGCGATTGTTAACGCTGCCAACGCCAAATCGCAGTTGGTGGCGGCGCAGACCCAGTTCAACACGGCGCAGCAGAACCTGGACTACGCGACACTCAAATCGCAGGTCACCGGAACTGTCATCAGCAAGACAGCAGCCGTTGGAACGGTGGTGTCGTCCGCGACAAGCAACGTCGGAGGTGGTAGCACCATCCTGACCGTCGCCGATTTGCACCACGTTCGCATGCAGGCGCTCGTCAATGAGACTGACGTCGGCAATGTGCATGCAGGAATGCCCGTGACTGTAACGATCGACGCCTTTCCTGGCCGTCAGTTTGCCGGGGCGGTGGAGAAGGTGCAGCCTCAGGCGGTCATTCAGAATAGCGTGACCATGTTCCCAGTATGGGTGTCGTTACCGAATTCCGACCTGTCGCTGCTTCCCGGTATGAACGGTGAAGTAACCATCGTCACGCAGGACCGTCAGAACGTTATTACTGTGCCGAACGATGCTGTACGAAGCTTGAAGGATGCTCCAGACATTGGCGCGGAGCTGGGTGTAAGCGCGGATACGATGAACGCATTGAGTCCACGGCGTGGCTTCGGTGGTGCCGGTGGTGGATCAACCAGTGTTGCGGGCGGCGCTCGTGGCGCTCGCGGAGGCGCTGGCGGAGGCGCTGGCGGAGGCGCTGGCGGAGGCGCTGGCGGAGCCGGTGGCAATCGCGGTGGAGCCGGCGGAGCCGGTGGATTCCGGGGCAGTCGTGGTGGTGGCGGCGGCGGTATGGGCGGCGGCGGTATGGGCGGCGGCATTACCGTACCAGATTCAGTTTGCACAATCGTCATGAAGAAGTTCACCGCTTCCAACGCACGTATAAAGCTCGATTCGCTCCGATCCGAGATGCGCGCTGGCAAAATTGATACAGCGGCAATGCGCACGAAGACCGCGGAGATCTACAAGGCAGCCGGCGTGGCGGCGGACACTGCTCGCTCCTGCATGCGTGAGGCAGCCGGAGGCCAGTCCGGACCCGCAATCGGACAGCCAGTTGTTGCATTCGTCAAGACTGCGACGGGCTGGTCGCCGCGGCTGGTTCGCCTCGGTGTCAGCGACTTTGACTACACAGAAGTAGTGAGCGGATTGAAGGAAGGCGATCAAGTGGCGCTACTCGCTACGATCGCGTTGCAGGCGTCCCGCAACAAGAGCAGTGCACGTGCCAAGGCCATGGTTGGTGGCGCATTGCCGGGTGCCAGCAGTACGACACCGCCGCGTGGTGGTGGTGGTGGTGGTCGTCCTGGAGGAGGTCGCTAAAGATGATGCCCGTGGGAGAAACAGTATCGATCGCTATGACGGCGCTTCGCGCCAACAAAATGCGGTCGATACTCACCATGCTCGGAGTAGTTATCGGTGTGGGCGCGGTAATCGCGATGGTTGCAATTGGAAACGGAGCGCAGGAAGCCGTCAAGGCACGAATTTCTGCGCTCGGAACAACACTCATCTCCATCTCCCCGGGACAGATATTTTCCCGGGGAACAGCCTCAGCAACGGACCGCGCAAAGCTGACAATGGCAGATGCTGAGGCGCTCCGCGTAAATGCGAAGCTGATCACCGAAGTCGAGCCTGAAATGCAGAAGCAGGCTCAGGTGCAGTACCTGAACAAGAACACCAGCACCGACATCTATGGTACGACACCGAACTACCTCAAGGTTCGGCTGTACACGCTCGCGTCGGGGCGGATGTTCACCAACGCCGAAGACAAGGGCAGCCAACTGGTGGCAGTTCTGGGTGATGCAGTTGTGCAGGATCTCGGAATCACAGATGGCGCATCAGTAGTTGGTGAGACCATAAGGATTCAGGGAATCCAGTTCAAGATTATCGGTACGCTTGCTCCGAAGGGTCAGGGTACTGGATTTGGTAATCCGGATGACCAGGTTTTGATTCCAATCACCACGATGCGCTATCGCATCTACGGTCGGGACCAGCTTCGCACCATCAACGTTCTCGCACCGTCTGATTCATTGGTCACCGCGACAATGGCAGAGGCGCAATCGATTCTGGCACGAGCTCATCGACTGCGGCCTGGTACGGAAAGCGACGTCAATATTCGAAGCCAGGCAGACTTCCTGAATACGCTCGGTGAAACCACTGCGACGTTCACATACCTCCTCGCCGGCATTGCCGCGGTGAGCTTGATCGTGGGCGGCATCGGTATCATGAACATCATGCTTGTCTCAGTCACCGAGCGAACGCGCGAGATCGGTGTTCGAAAGGCGCTGGGAGCAACGCGACTCAACATCCTGCTTCAATTTCTCATCGAAGCTGTGGTGCTGTGCCTCCTGGGCGGCATAGGCGGGATCATCATAGGAGGCGGAGGAGCGCTTGCCATGACGAGAATCGCCAACTGGAATGCGTCCATCTCGACGAGTGCGGTGATTATCGCGTTCGCTTTCTCTGGAGCCATCGGCGTTCTGTTCGGCGTATGGCCAGCGCGACGTGCTGCATCGCTCAATCCGATCGACGCCCTGCGCTACGAGTAGTACGGTGGCCAACGTAACATGAACTAAAAAAGGCTCCGCTTTCGCGGAGCCTTTTTTAGTTTGTACAACCTATAAACTGAAGCGCCAGATATCTTCGCCACTCTGTGGATCAGCGAGACGGTGTGCAGTCACGCGGAACACTTTCTCGATAAGCTCAGTAGAGATGCTACGCGCATCGTCGGCCTCCACCGCCAACCTGCCATCGTCCAGTACAAAGAACGCGTCGCCGTAATGAAACGCCACATTCAGGTCGTGGAGAATCGCTACTATTGTGCACTCGTGCTGGAGAAGTTCGCGCGCAATATCAAGCAGATGGATCTGATAATGAATGTCGAGACTGGCTGTCGGCTCATCAAGAAAGAGATACTTAGGCTCCGCCGGACCATCGTAACTCCATATCTGCGCCAGCACTCTGGCGAGTTGGACCTTCTGTTGTTCACCACCGGAGAGTGTCGGATAGTGCTGGTCACGGCGATCCGCCATCCCAACGATTTCCAGAGCTCGTTCGACGATCTCGACATCGTGCACGCCGGGAGATCGGCCGTAATGTGGATACCGCCCCATCAATACGACGTCCCACACGGGCAATGGGAAAACGAGTTCGACATGCTGGGACAGAACAGCGCGTCTGCGCGCCAGTTCGGTTGGTACAAAGTCGCCAACTGCCTTGCCGTCGTAATTGACCATTCCACTAGTTGGTTTCAGCAAACCCGTCGCAATCTTGAGGAGAGACGATTTGCCTGCACCATTCGGCCCGAGAATGACGTTGAATTTTCCGCGCCGGAATCGGGTCGTGACGGAATCCAGTATTTGCTTGCCACCGGCTCGATAGTCGACACCTACGACCTCAACCATAAAAGCTCGCCGCGCCGTTACGTTGCTGTCGCAAGAGAATCCACAGAAACACCGGTGCGCCAACAACCGCGGTAATGATCCCTACTGGAAGCTCAGCGGGCGGGATGATCATGCGTGCGACGATATCAACCACCGACATCATCACCGCGCCAAGCAGCGCTGAAGCAGGTATCAGGAATGTGTAGTCGGATGACTTGAGCATCCTTAGAACGTGCGGGATCACCAGGCCAACGAAGGCGATAACGCCCACCATTGCTGTGGCAACCGCAACCATCACCGTGTTTACTATGATGAGCCGAAGGATCAACTTCTCTGGCTCGGTTCCGAGAAATGCGGCCTCATCCTCACCGAGCATAAGCGCGTTAAGAGCCTTTCCATATCGCATCGCGATCGCGAAACAACCAGCGAACGCAACCCCAACCATTTCGACGCTGTGCCAGTCTGCGGTTGTGAATGTCCCGAGATTCCAGAATGTGATATTGCGAGCCTGCGGATCACGGGCGATATACGACAGGAAACCAGTACCCGCACCGCAAACCGCATTAACGGCAATCCCCGCGAGCAACAATGTGAAGACGTTGACCTTACCGAACGACGTCGACACCCGATACACGAGCATCGTCGCGCCAAATGCGCCAATAAACGCAAGAATCGGCACGGCGAGCGAGCCGAGGGGTCGAGTAAGTGCGCTGGTGCTCCCGAATACGAATACAAACGAAGCTCCGAGAGCTGCACCAGCCGAAGTTCCGGCGAGACCCGGTTCGACGATCGGGTTGCGGAATATTCCCTGCATCAGTGTGCCGGAAACGCCAAGTACCGCTCCGGTGAGCGCCGCAAGGAACACACGTGGTAGTCGCAATTCGAGAAATACATTGCGGCCAAGCGCATCCGCGGGTGATGCCACCACCCATCCGAAGGCTTCAGCGATATGGCGCGCCATAGTCGCCGGGCTGAATGTGAAGGCGCCAATTCCAGCGGATGCCACCAGGGCAAGGACGAGCGCGACCCACAACAGTGCGTATGTTCCTGAATACGACGAACGGCTCAACATCTCATAGAACTGAGAGAAAACATTGGAGTACGTCGAGGGTGGCGAAGATGAACTACAAAAACACTACGTCTCGCACACGCGTACGTTGCGCGAGTCCGTGGCTGGCAACGAAGGCTAGCCACCCGGCGTGAACCACGCCACCATACGGGAAACGCTCGGAGCTGTCGCGACGTTCATGCTTTTGGCATGTGGACCACACGTCGTACTGCCACCCGTTCCCGCAACGCTGCCGAACCAGTCAAGCGAGGCTGATGTCGCGCTAGCCAAATCCCTCGCGCCGCTGCTCCACCTGCAGCGCGATGAACCGTTCGCTCTCGAGCGAGTTGTCGCCGTGGTGAACCC
>CAJDVC010000037.1_pt1 | contig 18438 bp, 15 predicted proteins | sample 7391211 | NCBI WGS metagenome assembly CAJDVC01 (sample SAMEA7055683, study PRJEB34461) | soil metagenome | biome: terrestrial ecosystem; feature: Peninsula; material: soil | place: Antarctica | collected 2016 | reverse complement strand
GACAAGCTCAACCAGGATTTGCGTGTCCGCTACAACAGGTCAGGGAAGGGCTGGATCACACTTACAATACTCGATGGTCGTCCAGTCCTGCGCGTTACGCTGATGAACCACCGGACGCGGAGACATCATGTCAACGCGTTGCTGGCGGGACTGGCCGATGAAGCAACTGCGTTGATCGCATCAGAGTAGCGTGCGAATCCAACCACCGTCGACGGGAATCGAAGCGCCGGTCGTGTAACTTGCTCGCTCCGATGCGAGAAAAGCTACCATCGCTGCGAATTCCCGAGGTGTGCCGAGGCGCCCCATCGGTATCTGTGATTCCCATACACCAGTGATCGCTTCGACGGAAGTTCCACGCTGCTTCGCATTGGACTGCAAAACCGGTAACAGCAGCGCGTACGCTATTCGACAGGATCAGATTGTCGACGGGTTGTTTCACGGCGATGGAGGTAATGTTGATGATTCGCCCCCAACCTCGCTCCTTCATCCCCGGTAGCACTGCGCGCGTCAGGTTGACGACGCTCTCGAAGTTGAGGCGCAGCGCATCCGACCATGCTGATGGGGGATGACTCTCGAATGGGCCAGCTGATGGCCCACCTGCGTTTGTGACAAGTATGTCAACGCGCCCGAACTCGCTTCGCGCGGTCGACCAGAGCTGATCGATAGCCGCGGGATCGGACACATCTGTGGCAACGGCGATGACAGTTACCCCGGTCGCCTTGCGGATCGATGCTGCTGTCTCGTCCAGCACGTCCTGGTGCCTCGCGCACAAGACCAGATTGGCGCCTTCACAAGCGAGTTCCTCGGCGACAGCCCGGCCCAGACCTCGACTGGAAGCCGCGACGAGCGCAACCTTCCCTCACCTTCCCTCGAATACCAAGGTCCATGATTATTTCTTGTGGAAGTACGCGTCAGTTCCGTTCAGCCAGTCTGCTCGCGGTGGGCTGAACACGTCGACGTCCAATGTGTCTTCGAGAGCCTGCGCACGATGCGGAACGTTGGACGGAATATGCAGAACTTCACCGGCTCCAACGATTACTTCTTCAGCACCATCCTCGCCGATCCAGAAGTGCAATGCTCCTTCGAGAATGTAGGTAAGCTGCTCGTTGTGATGTGAGTGTTGCGGTACGATGGCGCCCTTGTCGAGGTACACATGCGCAATCATCATTTCGTCGCCCGTGATGATTCGTCGCGAGATCGCGTCAGTAACGGTCTCTTTCGGCATGTCGTCCCAGCGAAAATGTCTGACTGTTGAACTCATCTGTCTTCCATATGAAAGTCTGTTAACCATTCAAACGCAGTAGCAAACATACGTCGTGGAATTTCCCGAACAGATCGCTACATCGCGGGAACATACGTCCCGGCAAGCGTTTTGCGAATACCACCCGCATGATGCTCTCAACCGATTCCCAGATTGGGCCGCTTATCGAGATATTCGAACTTTACATGCTGCGCGACATGTTGCTGACCGACATCCGTGAGCCAACCACGATCGCGACCCGGGCGATGCTCGCCTCTGGACTCAGTCCTGAACTGATACTGACAATTCTGGACGGCGCCATTCACGTCGCTGTACAGGAGTCGGGGGGACTCAGCGCCGCGGTGCAGGCCGGTGAGCTCAGAGGGCAGATGGGCACCTGGTTGATGGAAGCAGTCTTCGATCCCAACAGCGCCACCGACCGTACGACCCTGGCCGCGTGAGCGGGACGCGGCAAACCTCCAGAGCGCGACTCGTGTCGTAAGTTTAGAGCGTCACAGTCGCTGAACCCTTGGAACCCAACCATGAACGACGCAGCACGCACGATCATAGCACTCGTTGCAATTTCGGGAAGCTTTGTGGTCCCGGTCGCGCTGGTGTATATGTGGCTACACCGACCAGGGGTCAAAACCCAGCTGACAGCCGGCAGCACGGATCCAGCGCTTGCCGCGCGCCTCGAACGGATTGAGGTCGCCGTTCAGGCCATCGCGCTCGAGACTGAGCGGATTGCCGAAGGACAGCGCTTCACCACGAAGCTGCTGACCGCCAACAGCGATAGTCAGGCCGCAGGCCTTGGGCGCAAGAACCCATAATTTCGGTCGGTCCTCCTCTCCTCGGAGACGTTTGTTTAATAGATTGTTTTTTTATGCAGCGGAACCGTTTGTCCGGGGGGCGTGTCGGTGCGTCCGAGCGGCAGAGGCCGCAACACCCATCGCTACAAGTGCCCCATCGCCCCGAAATTGTACAAATCCGCGAAATAGCCATCCGCTACTTTCACCGTAGAGCGTCGCTCGACGACGTCAAGGCCGTCGTCCTGGATTCAAGCAAATCCATGCGCGCCGATTCACTTACAATGGAAGAAATCCTGGTCGTGCTGAAAGGCGGCGTAACACTCGCGGTGGAACACGTCAATCAAACGTCCGTTCCGGAGACAGCGGTCGCCCTTCGAGCTGAAATGGCCCCGTGGTTGATCTCCATCTACATGAACGATTCGGGTGAGTTCGGCGAACCAGCCGAACACTAGCGACCGACTGCAAAACTTCGAAGCGAGCGAAATCTTCATGCACAAGCGCTGCCTGCTCGGCGCTCTGTTGTTTGCTGCGGGATCCCCGGCGCACGCGCAGGCGACAAGCCCCGATACGCTGCCAACCGTCAAGGTCACCGTCCTCCGCACGCCATTCGATGCGACGTCAGCTCCGCTGAACGTCACGTCAGTTGGTCCCCGCGATATCGCAACGGCGCGACCCGGTTTCTCCATCGATGAAGCGCTCGGACAGGTTTCCGGCGTTCAGGTGGACAATCGACTCAACTTCGCAATTGGAGAACGCATCTCGATCAGGGGCGTCGGAGCAAGATCCGCGTTCGGGACTCGCGGTGTACGCGTGATTGTCGACGGGATTCCAGCTACCCTAGCCGACGGTCAGTCAGCGCTCAGTAACATAGACATGGGCTCACTCGGCGTTGCCGAAGTTATACGCGGGCCGGCGTCTGCGCTGTATGGCAATTCGTCAGCCGGTGTCATATCTCTGCGCACACTTCCGCCGCCACCGGTCGCTTTCGGTCCGACGGCGCGGTTCATGGCTGGCAGCGACGGACTCGTACGCGCCCAGGTCGGGGCTGGCGGCATCGTTGGGCGAGGGACGTATGTCGTGAACGCTGGCCGACTCGATTACGGCGGCTACCGAGCGTACAGCAGTGCGCGAAACGCGCATGCCAACGGCGTTGCCACCTGGGATTGGGACCGCGCGTCGGTGAAGCTCGTCGCGAACGGCGTGCAATACAACGCAGAGAATCCCGGTAGTCTCTCTGACTCGCTTGTTCAGCTGGATCGTCGACAGGCTTATAGCAACAACGTGCTCCATCAAACAGGTGAGCGCGGTCGGCAGAACCAACTCGGCTTGAGCGCGCGCGCCAGGATCGGTACGGGCGAACTCGAACTCGCAGGCTACGGCCTCTCGCGCGCAATCAGCAATCCCATTCCGGCGAGCATTATTGGAATTCATCGCGCTGCGGGCGGAGCGCGCGCGACGTACGCGATTACTGCAGGCGACGACGATCGTCACGTTACCGCACTCATCGGTGGAGAGACGGCCTTGCAGAGAGACGACCGGCGAAACCGGGTCAACGCCAACGGGGATGCCGGCGCCCTGACGCTCGATCAACGCGAGCGCGTAACGAGCACGTCCCCCTTCATGCAGATCAGTGCGGCGGCCGAGCGTATGACGTTCCTGGGCGGAGTCCGTTATGACCAGTTTCGGTATGCTGCGCGGGATCATCTCATCACGCCGACCAACCCTGATGATTCCGGCATTCGCAATTTGTCAGCAACCAGCCCAACGCTGGGACTGAGCTATGCGCTACTGTCCGCTGCCTCGATCTACGGAAATATCTCCACCGCCTTCCAGACGCCGACTACCACCGAGTTGGCGAACAGGCCGAGTGGCGCTGGTGGATTCAATCCCGACCTTCAGCCCGAGCGCACCCACTCGCACGAGATCGGCGTTCGCGGGAAAACCGAATCGCTCTCCTACAGCATCGCGCTGTACGATATGCGAATCGACAATGAACTTATTCCTTTTCAGGTGGCCAGCTCTCCGGACCGTCAATTTTACCGTAACGCAGGTACCGCCCGTCATCGTGGCATCGACGCCGACTTTACTGCCGAGGTTGCGCCAGGCTTGCGCGTGAGTAGCTCGTACTCATTTACCGACGCACGGTATGTTACTTATGTAGTTGCGAGTGGAAGTCGTATCACCTCGTACGCGACGAACCGCGTTCCCGGCGTTGCACCGGAAATTGCGTCACTGGCGCTGCAGCTGGGCAACCCCGCCAACAGATTTGTATCAGTCGAAGAGCGCTATCGTTCGAACATTCCGGTGAACGATGCAAATACTGCGTCGTCCCCCGCGTCCGTCGTGACCAATATGCGTGGTACAATTGGCTTCGGTCACGTATCCCTGTTCGCCGGGATCGACAACGTCTTCGGAGAAGTGTACAACACGTCGGTGTCGATCAACGGATTCGGTGGGCGCTACTTCGATCCGGCTGCGGGACGCACCGTGTACGGTGGAGTGGACCTTTTATCGATCAGGCGATGATGGTTGCTGCAGCGCTTCCCAATTAATCAACGGAGCATCGAGAACCGCTTCCTCGACAGCGTCGGAAACTTCGCGACGGAGGTTCACATGCTTGTTGTTGTTTCGCGTTGGATATACCCGGTTGGTAAGTAGCACAACCCAGACTCCGCGTTCCGGGTCCGTCCAGATGGAAGTCCCGGTGTATCCCGTGTGTCCGTAGCTGCGTGGAGAGAAAAAGCGACCGGCGCTGGAGTGCACCGCTGGTGTATCCCACCCAAGTCCGCGGCTTGACCCTGCGCCCTGTGCCGATGTCCAGCGTGCAATGGTTGAGGGCGACAACAAATGTACCGATCCAATACTGCCGCCGTTCAACAACATGCGCGCAAAGATCGCCAGGTCGTGTGCAGTAGAGAAAAGGCCCGCGTGTCCGGATACACCGCCAAGCGCCCACGCGTTCTCATCATGAACTGAACCCCAGACCTGTCCGCGCGCCGGATCCAGTTCGATTTCAGTCGGGGCAATGTGGCTTCTGTCGACAGTGTCTGGCCGAAAACCGGTCTCCGTCATTCCCAGCGGGGCGAAAATTGCTTGCGCCGTATAGCGATCTAGCGTTTCCCCCGTTATGTGCTCGACGATCAAACCCATCAATACAAAATCCCAGTCGCTGTACACCGATTTCGTATCTGGTGCGTATATGAGCGGTCGGGAGTTGATGGCGGCAAGGTACTGATCGCGCCCGCGCAGCGTTTTCCAGAGCGGTGAAAAAGCTTCGAGGCCGCCTCGGTGTGTCAGCAGCATGCGTACAGTGATCGCTTTCTTGTCTGGCGCATTGAAGCCAGGGAGATAGGAGGCGACGGTTCGATCGATATCAAGGCGCCCCTGTTCTTCGAGCATCATCGCGGCTGTCGTTGTCGCGATGACCTTTGTAAGCGACGCCATGTCAAAGCGCGTATGCGCGTCCACCGAAGGTGAATTATCGGCGTAGGTCAATCTTCCATAAGAGTGCAGATCGACGAGGCTGTCATAACGACCAACCGCGACCGCCATTGCAGGCGCCGCGTGGTCTGCTATTGCGGTATTGATGATTGAATCAAGTCGCGTGGGAAGGGAAGCGTCGAGTCCCGCAAATGATCGCGCAGCAGTCGCCGCCGCTGGGATTGTTGGTTCCGACGCCGCAGCGGGTCCAGCGCTCACTGCCGGCGCGGTGGTTGTGGGTGTCACAGTGCGCGCACATGCGATTACGCCGAGCACCGTAGCGGCGACAGTCGCTGCGGTGCAAAGGATAAACGTCGATCGCGTCTTGCGATCGAGAGCCATTGTCAGATCGATGCGTTGATGAAGCTTCGGACATCGACGTCCGAAAGCGCGGGCTCGCCGGGTGACACGTTGTCCAGTCGTCCTGCTTTCATCCACTCCTCGAGCACACCAACCTGCTCGAAGAGATCCTCGAACGAATCAACAATGAATAGCAACGGCTGGTAGTGGTCGATCTCGAAATACTGGTTGACGACCCACTCGAGCTGTAGAGGATAACGCTGAACTATCGGGGACTCGACACTGTGCTGCAGTTCACCGTACGACGACAACAGCCCACTTCCGTACGCCTTCACACCGTTCCCATCGGGAGCGCGCATCAACCCGAATTCAATCGTGAACCAGAAGAAACGAGCCATGGCCTTCATGATGCTCGTGGTGCGACGCACCTGCTCATCGGGATCCTTGATCTTCTTCACGATCTGAACCGCGGTCTGCGCTACCTCTCCGAATCGCGCCAGGGCATCCGCAAATGCTGGGTCCGTGTGCATCGGAACGTGGCCGGCGATGTCGTGGAAAATGTCCGGCTCCGGGAGATAATCCAGGCGGTCCGAGTCCCGGATTGTAATCGTCGTCGGAAATTCGCGCTTCCGAAGCGAATCGAAGAACAGAAAGGCCGGTACATATCCGCTTACCGCCTTCGCCTTGAAACCGGTACGGGGGGCCATGAACTTGTTGACGTCTTCCAGTCGCGGTACAGCGCTTGGGTCAAGGCATAGCGTTTCAACACCCTGCAGAAATCGCGGATTCGCATAACGCTGCCAACGATCGCCCATGCGTGCGAATAATTGACGCCACGCCTCGTGGTTCTCCGCGGTATATAATTCGTACGGCTGCTCGATGTAGAGATTGCCGTGTTCCCGCGCGTCCTCGATGAACGGTGCACGAGTGGTCGTAAGACCGGGCTTCGATCCCGTTTTTGAGTGCCCGACAGTCGTGGCCATTGAAATCTCCAGGTTACTTATGCTTGACGAGTATGTTACCCGCTGGCCCTTCAAACGGCTACCATCGAAGCGGCTCGCGGCGGCCATTCTGGGCGGTGCCACGCTGCTCGCTGAGGGTGGCTGCGGCCGGAGCGCCCAGTCAAACCAGTCCCGCATCGTTGTATTCAACGCGGGTGCACTGGCGCTGCCGCTCCGCCAGGCTCTTGATTCCTTCGCTCGGCGCAACGATCTAACTGCGAGCCAGGAGAACGCTGGCTCAGTCGAGACGGTCCGGAAGGTCACCGATCTGGGCCGAAACCCCGACGTCATCGCCGTGGCGGACACCGCACTCTTAGGCACGATGCTTCCGGGACGTTTGGCCGGCCCCATAGCCGTCCTTGGAAGGAGCAAGCTGGTACTCGCGTTCACAAGCCGATCCAGATTTGCCGATGAAGTCACCACGGCAAACTGGATTGACGTGACAACCCGACCTGGAGTGCAGGTGGGCCGCAGTGACCCTGCACTGGACCCTGCGGGCTATCGCGCCCTGATGGCGATGCAGCTCGCTGAACGCTATTACCGAATTCCCGGGCTTGACGCCCGACTGCAAAAGGCCGCTCCCTCAGCGAACATGCGGCCGAAATCAGCGGATCTCACAGCCCTTCTTCAAACCGGGAACCTCGACTACGCGTGGGAGTACGAATCGGTCGCGAAGAGCTTGGGCTTGCGATTTATAAACCTTCCACCGGAGGTCGACCTTGGCGATCCGTCGCTCGGGGCTCTGTATGCTACGGCGAGCGTGCAAATCGGTACACGCACAGCGCCAACCGCAGACGGCCGGAGCAGCCGGCCACTGGTAATGCGCGGTGCACCGATAATCTTCGGTGCTGCTATCCTCAAAGGGGGATCCAATCCGTCGGCGGCCCGCGGGTTTCTCACATATCTTATCTCCCCAGAAGGCCGGTCGATTCTCTTGGCGAATGGCCTACGTTAGCTGTGTCATCCCGCCGGAGGGCAAGTCATCCCGCCGAAGGTCGGGATCCAGGCGTCATCCGCAGGAGTTCGTTGCTCGTATGGTCCATAGAACACCGTGTACCCGCAGTCGCTTGTCCGGGGTGTTTCGTTTCGTGATGTATTCTGACGCGTCTTATTGTGCTACTACCTTACTCCAGCTTGGTTGCGAATACCCCGATGGACGAAATCATTGAGTTCTTCACACGCAGACCCCTCGCACAGCGAGCATTCCTTGCATTTACCGTTGCGATGTTTCTCGCCTGCGCTGCGCGCATTGCAGCGCATCCGTAATCGCAGAGTTGGGCTGGTTGCAGTCGCGCTTGTTCTCGCAGCGTGTAGCGATTCGAGTGTGGGGCCAAATCCTGGAACTCCCGATCCTGTAGCCGCTGACCTTGGCAGCATGAACGTCGGTGATGTCCGCACGATGACCTTCTCTGCGGCATCCGGTGGGCTCGCCATACCGGCGTCCCTGGCGACGGCTCAGTACGCGATCATCCTCGGTAACGTAAAGGTGGCGGCCAGCGATATTGGGAGCTATCAGGTCCGTGGGGATTGGATGCAGCCGGCCGCACAGTCGGCTGCCGCTGACATTTTCGCGCCCACCCCGTCGACGCAAACGGCTCCGATCAACGCGCGCGGCGAAGCCTCGGAGGCTCGGCTGCGACAAATCGAGCGCTCGGAATTGCCGCGACCGGGAGGGCGGAGTGCGCCGATGTCTGGCATCGCTGCAACAAGTGCGAATCCGCCGTCACCGGCGCGACTGATCAATCCGCCCGCCGTCGGGTCTTCCGTGACGTTCAAGGTTTTGAATGCAGCCGGGTTCAGCGGCGCAAAACCAGCCTGCTCTGCCGACGGTTTCACGACCACAACTGGAACGGTTAAATACGTATCTCAGCACGCAATCGTCGCCAGTGATGTCACCTCGTCTTTCGGCGGCTTTACAGATGCAGATTTCAAGTCAATTGGTGATGAGTTCGACCAGCTCATCTATCCAACCGAAGTTGGATATTTCGGCACACCGACCGATCTCGACAATAACGGACACATCTACATCTATTACACGCCCGCTGTCAACAAGCTGACTCCAGCGGGACAGGCCAGTGTCAGCGGCTACGTCGGCGGATTCTTCTTCGCCGGCGATCTGTATCCGCCGACATCCGTCGGATGCCTTGCAAGCAACGACGGAGAAGTCTTCTACCTGCTGTCCCCGGATACTCGTGCGGATAACGGGAATGCCTTCACCACTGCATTTGTGCGCCAGGTCACGCGCGGAACCATCGCGCATGAATTTCAGCACATGATCAATTCGGGCAATCGGTATGCGTCGCCAGCCAAAGAGCAGTTCGAAGCCACCTGGCTTGACGAAGGGCTCGCTCATTTTGCGGAAGATGCAGTCGGGCGAGTCAAAGCTGGTTTTCCCAACAACGTTCCCGTGTCATCGAATGATCTCCTCAACCTCGACTCGACGGTTACAAAGGCGTTCTTCCTTCAGAATTTTGCGCGTTCCAAGTACTACGTGGAGCGCCCGGATACAACTGCGGCGATCGTAAACCACACCAAAGCCGCAGCGAATCTGGCGTCGCGTGGTGCTGAATGGGCGCTTCTCCGTTACGTTGCCGACTGGTTCAATACCGGTGGAGACCCGCAAACGCTCACACGTGCGCTCGTAGCCGGCCCCGACACAGGAGTTGTGAATCTCGTCAAGGCTTCGGGGGTTCCACTCGATACGATTCTTGCGCGCTTTCTTGTGACGCTGTATACAGATCACCAGCCGTACATGGCAAGCGGTTCTCCATACAGTTACAAGAGCTATTACCTGCGTGACATCGTCACGGGCACGTTGATCGGAAACGAGAATGCAGCCGGATACCTGCCGACAGGGCAGGTTGGGAACGGAACAACGACACTGACGGCAAAGGTTCCGGCCTCATCTGCTGCCTACTTTCTCACGTCACTGTCAACCGGTGGTGCGCGGACGATTCGCATAACCGATTCCGGCGGTAACCCAACGGCAGACCCGAACGGGCGAGTGTACGTAGTCCGAGTGAGGTAAATCCAGCGGCGCAGGTGTCAGCTCTCGCGCAGCGCCGTCATGGCGGTCTCCTTAAAGACACCGCGACCAGCGATCACACCGATCGCAATTGCGATTGCCATCATTATCGCGGTGATTGCGATCGCAGGAGCATAGGCTGGCGAGTATTGCACTCCAAAGATGAAGTGAACGAGTGCCCATCCGCCGCCGAGCGCGAGCACGAGACCGGTAAGGCTCCCAAGAATACCCAACAGTGCGTATTCGATCACCAGGATCCGCATAATCTGGCCGCGAGTCGCACCCAATGTCTTGAGTAGAACACTCTCCCGAATTCGCTCACGTCGTGTCGATGAAACGGCGCTGAAGAGAACTGGAATGCCCATTATCACGCTGAACAGCGCCATGAATCTGACCGCGGTCGACGCCCTGTCGACGATCTTCCCAATTGTCTCGGTGATGAGGGTGAGATCTATGCTCGATACATTCGGGAACCGCTTCACCACGTCGCGTTGTACGGCTGCAACGCCGGTGACTCCCGGGACGTTGGCCAGTACCGTGAATTGATGCGGAGCATCCCGTAACACGCGGCTTGGAAACACCGCAAAAAAGTTCGGTTCAAAACGGGTCCATCGCACGTCGCGCAAGCTGGTGACGCGGGTTGGGATATCCACGCCCTGGACGTTCCAGGTTATCTCGTCGCCAAGCTTCACCTTCAATTCTCCAGCAACACCGGCGTCGAGCGAAACTTCGCCGGTATCTCCGGGTGCAAACGGTTTGGTTTGCGCAATACTTGGCGTGAACCATTTCCCAGCTGTAATCGTTTCGCCGGCGGTTATGGAGTCGCGGTACGTGGAGCGATATTCGCGCCGTACGGCCCAGCCCGCTCTACGATTCTTCAGCGTATCTCTTGAAAGCGATTCCGTGCTGCGCCCGTTGATCGACGAGATCTTCATCGGTACCACAGGCGACTGTTGAGTAACCGTGAAGCCGTGGGCATGTATGATCGAGTCGATCGGAGCAGCCTGATTATCCTGCACGTCAAACATCAAGAGATTCGCGCCCGATGACGCAGCATTGAGCGACAGGTCACTCACGACACTGTTCTGTACCAGATACAGCGTTGTCACCAGAAATGCGCCGAAGCCCAGCGATAGCATTACCGCGCGCGTCTGGTTGGCCGGTCGGTACACATTCGCCAACCCCTGACGCACGACATACGGCCATCTGGCGCGAATCGATTTCTTTGCTCCCCATGCGAGCGCAGTCGCAACAAGCGAGAGCACCAGTAGTACCGCGCCCGTAGCCGCGGCCAGCCACAAACCCTGCCGAATCGTTTGCGCGCGAGCAACCGCTACTCCGATAACACTCAGTACCAGTGCTACGTTCACGATCATTCGCGGGATGTCCTTCCAGCTCATCCGGAGTACCGCCGAGTCAGAGTCGCGGCGAAGCGTCTGAAGTGGCGACACGTTTCGGAGCGCGAGAAGCGGCCGCAGCGCAAAGACCAGCGCGATCCAGCCACCAATGAGAATGCCGGAAACAATCGCGACGGGCTCGGCGGTCACATGAACGTCAACTGGCAGCATGCCGACGAAGGCCATGGGAAGCAGGAATTGGATCACAACCCCCGCGGCAGCTCCAAGAACGGCACCCAGAAGTCCCATCACAGCGGCCTGGGCAACGTACATACCCAGAACCTGATTACCGGAGGCGCCGAGGCAACGGAAAATGGCAACTGTGTCAATCTTGCGCGCCACAAAGGAACGCACGCCGCTTGCGACGCCAATGCCGCCAAGCAGTAGCGCAACCATTCCCACGATCCCGATGAAATTCGCGAGACTCTCGGTTGCGCGCGCAGCACGTTCTTCAGCCTGTGTTACCGTGCGAACTTGCACGTCCTGCTTGGTGAGTGTCGCTCGAAACGGCTTCACGAACGACTGCGGGTCTGTATTCGCGTCGAGCTTGAGCAGCGCAGAGTATTCTGCCGTGCTGCCGAAGACCAGCAACCGTGTCTCAGGTAGATAGCGCGCAGGGATATAAACTCGAGGCGCAAATGCGCTGGACAGTCCGGAAGCGCCAGGGACATCCTTCAACGTACCGCGAATCACAAATTCGCCGTACCCGACCTTCAGCGTGTCGCCAATGCGTGCTTCGAGCGTGAGCAGAAGAGATGGATCGATGAGAGCGTTCGGCCCGGATTGCAGCGATTCGTACTGGCCTGCTGGCTCGGTTGTGATCTGTCCATACAGCGGATACCCAACCCCGACGCCGTAGATCTGTGAAAGGCGCGTGTTCCCATTCCGTGGCAACACGGCCATCGACGGAAACGTTGTGAGCCGGACGTTGGGAGCGCCGGCTGCCCGGAGCGAGTCCAGAAGATGTTCAGACTCCTTTCCGAACGGACGCCGACTCGACAACTGGACGTCGCCGCCCATGACCGCGCGCGACTGCTCGCGCACCGAACGCGTGACGTTCCGTGCAAACGAATCGATCGATACGAGGGCGGCGACGCCGACGGCAATCGTGGACATGTACAGGAACAACTTGCGGCGCGTCGTACGACTCTCGCGCCATGCGAGTCGCGCGAGCTGAAATGGCGACGCGCTCAAGCCGTGTGGCCCGTTGAGCCGGTGTCTTCGATGACCACGCCGTCGGCAAGTCGAATCTGACGTCGTGCGCGAGCGGCGAGGACGGCATCGTGCGTGACGATGACGACGGTTGATCCGGACTCGCGATTCAGTTCCTCGAGCAGCGCGACTACTCTCTCACCACTCGCTGCGTCGAGGTTCCCGGTCGGCTCGTCGGCAAATAAGATTGACGGTCGGTTGGAAAAGGCGCGCGCAATCGCAACCCGTTGCTGCTCACCTCCGGACAACTGCATCGGGAAGTGCGTACCGCGTTCGGCGAGCCCAACTCGCTCCAGAAGATCAGCAGCGCGACGCTCGGCGCCTGACTCGCCGCGGAGTTCCAGCGGCACCTGAACATTTTCTGACGCTGTGAGCGTCGAAATGAGTTGGAAACTCTGAAAAACGAAGCCGACTTTCGCCGATCGAATTCGAGCGCGGTCATCTTCGGACATGCTGGACATCTCGGCGCCATCCAGGATCACGCGGCCCCCGCTCGGTGTATCGAGCCCCGCGAGCAGGCCCAGGAGCGTAGTTTTACCGCTCCCCGAAGGACCCGTAATTGCAACAAACTCGCCGGGCTGAACCACGAACGATACGTTCTTGAGAACAGCGAGCGTGCGCTCGCCGCTCCTGTATTCCTTGGTCAATGATTCTGCGATGAGCATTAAAAAAGACGTCCGCTATATGTGTAACTACACTGCCGCTACGCTTGTCGCCGCGCTGGTGTTGGTCGGATGCGGGTCCGCATCCAAAGATAGGGGAGGGAAAGCTGAGGGGCCTGGGTCGTTGCAGACGATGCCGGCGGCTCAGCGAGATGCGGACGTCGCGCCGAGCACAGCTCCGCGGGTACTCTTCATTGGCACCAGCCTCACCGCAGGCCTCGGGCTTGAGCCGGAGCAGGCCTATCCTGCGCTTATTCAGGACAAGGCCGATTCGGCGGGGACGCCGATCGTGGCGATTAATGCCGGCGTGAGCGGAGAAACTTCGGCTGGTGCATTGAATCGAATTGGCTGGGTGCTTCGCGCCCCGGCCGACGTGGTGGTGCTTGAGACGGGCGCGAACGATGCGCTGAGGGCTCTACCTGTCGCCGAGGCACGCGCCAACATCTCCGCAATTCTGGACAGCATCAAGACGCGGAAGCCGAAGGCACGGCTATTCCTGGTGCAAATGGAAGCCCCTCCAAACCTTGGACCCCAGTACACAGCGGCATTCCATGCGATGTACGGGGACCTCGCAAGGGAAAAGGGGGCGACGCTGGTGCCGTTCCTCCTGAAGGGCGTGGCGGGTATTCCTGCTTTGAATCAGGCCGACGGGCTGCATCCCAACGTTCGGGGCGAGAGAATCGTGGCCGGCAATGTGTGGAAATCACTATGGCCAGCCCTGTCACCCCCATGATCCGACGGTTGCTTGGAGCACCGCCAACCGGCTAATTTCAAGGGCTATGTACGTTTTTCCGAGGATTTGACGAATGGCCTTTCCAGCCACACAGATTCGGCGGGGAATGGTTCTCGTGTTCGAGGGTGAGCCATGCCGCGTCGTCGAGTTCCGCCACCACACCCCGGGTAACCTTCGGGCGATGGTTCAGGCGAAGCTCAAGAATATTCGCACGGGCAACAGCTTCGAGCACCGTTTCCGTGCGGCCGACACCATCGAGAGGGCTGCGATGGAGACACACGATCTCGAGTTCATGTATCAGGGTGGCGACACGTATCACTTCATGAACACCGAGAACTACGATCAGATCGAGATGGATGCGGAGGCGCTGGGTGATTCAGCCCAGTGGATGCAGTCGGGAATGAAGATCCAGGCCGAGTACTACAACGGCAACCCGATCGGGATCCAGCTCCCGAATTCGCTCAATCTCGACATCGTTGATACCGCTCCAGTCATGAAGACGGCGACGAAAACAGCCTCTACGAAGCCGGCGACGCTGAGCAACGGAGTGACGATCAATGTGCCGGAATTCATTGCACAGGGCGAGCGGGTTCGCGTGAACCCGACGACCGGCGAATACATGGACCGCGCAAAGGACTGAACCATCGCGAACTAACCCGGCGGCCTTGGTTGCTGGGCTTTGATGGCGGGATTAGAATGAACTGCTCGGGCGGGATGCCGAGTATGGTGGCTGTAGCTCAATTGGTTAGAGCACCGGATTGTGGTTCCGGGGGTTGCGGGTTCAATTCCCGTCAGCCACCCCTCTTTGGGGTTCGGAGAATAAGTGTAGGTCCGTAGCTCAATTGGTAGAGCACCGGTCTCCAAAACCGGGGGTTGCAGGTTCGATTCCTGCCGGGCCTGTGGGGGTTCAGTTGTATCTCTCTCGATGCTGGGAGCCGCGTCGCCGGCGCCCAGTTTTTTTATGGCCCAGTTGCCGCACTACTTACCCACCAGCTCCAGCAGGCGCGCCGCTGCCGCGGTGGTGGTCGGGTTGTCGCTAGCGCTGCCCAGCGCCTTGATCAGCGTGTCGTCCAGCCGGTACAGATCGGGCCGGAAGGCCAACTCGTCCTGCCGCGCGAACGTTGTGAAGTAGGCGATGTAAACCGGAACCTTTTTCTCAAGGTCCACACGCCGCGATTTTCCCGAATTCATCGCCGCGTTCGCCGCGTCGGCTGTCCAGCCTTGCCGCTCCAGTAGGAATTGCGCGAGTAGCCCGGGCTGCTCCACGCGAATGCATCCGTGGCTGAATGCACGCACACGCTCACCGAACAACTGACCCTGGGGCGTGTCGTGAAGGTACACGTTGTAGTTGTTGGGGAAGATGAACTTCACGCGCCCCAGCGCGTTTCTCGGACCTGGCCTCTGGCGAATGCGATAACGGAAATTCTGGCCTGCGAGAGCCGACTGGCTGAGCGACGATAGCGGAACCACCCTTACCGGATTGCCGCCAGTAACGATTTCGTAGTTGTTGCGCGCCAGGTAGGAACGATCATTGCGCACCTTTGGAAGAATCTCTGCACGCGTGATGCTGGATGGAACATTCCAGTACGGACCGAAGTCGACATAGCTCACCGAGTCGCTGAAGATCGGTGTTGCGCGGCCGCCGTACGTGGCACCCACTACGACTTTCATGCGAAGTACAGCGCGTCCATTGTCGAATGCGCTTAGATGAAATGCAGGGATGTTGACGACGATGTAACGTCCGCCAAGATCGTGCGGCAGCCATCTGTACCGCTCCATGTTGGCGGCAATTTCGTCGACACGCCGTGTGGCGGGGATGTTTAGCGACCTGAGCGTGCCTGGTCCCACCGTGCTGTCGGTGGCGAGTCCGTGCAGCGCCTGAAATGCCGCCACTCGACCAGCGAGAACGCTGTCGTAGTGTTCATCTGTCGAGATGACCGAACCGGTGATCAACCCTTCGGCTGCGAGTCGCTGACGTAGAATCGGAACAGCCGTCCCGCTGTCGCCTACGCGAAGCGTCGTGCCGTTCGGGAGCTGTGGCCATCCGCCCTTGGCGACGATGCCTCGATACTGGGCGAGTGCCTGTCGGAGCGTGCTGTAGCCGGTCAAATCGGGCCGGAATTTCGCGAGTGCCGCTTGAAAATCATTCGCCTGGAGCGCGCTCGCCAATACGCTGTCCACGTCTGCGTCGCGCAGCTCGATGTGCCACGTGCGCTGCACTTGCCGTGGATCGACGCGACCACGCAGCATGATTTCGCCGTATGTCGCGAATGCGCTGGAGAGTAGTACGTCGGCGTGTGTAACCTGCTCTGGTGACGCGTCGCCCGCGCGCGCGCCCACCACTGTAGCAAGTACGGAATCGATATCGTCAAGCCCGAAGTCGGAAAGCCTCAGTCCGTCGTCATCCGCATGTGCGAGGGCACGAACCAGCGACTTTGCATTTGCCGATGCTCCTGTCCGTCCGATCCATAGCGGCGCGTACGCGCTCGCGGTGTACAGGTTGCGAACATGTCGCCAGCGATGCGCAGTGACGCCCTTCGGCGGAACCGAGTCTGCCAACGCACGCCGAATTGCAGCGCGAACCAAAGCGCTGTCAGGGCGGGCGGTCGAATGCGTGACACCGAGTTGAGCAATGCGGCCCCCGTCGGAATTCCCGTGATTATAGCTTGTGACCTGCCCGTCCCCGCGTTGACACGCCAGGGTGGCGAGTATCATCACGCCGATGAGGCCGCGTCGCCGCCAGAAGCCGCGGTCAAAATGAAAATCTGGTGAGTCGCCTCGAAACATTTGTAGTATGGACATTGACTATGTCGTTGTGTCAGTTTGCTTACTTGTCGCCTGATCGATACTGGAGTGGCTCTCGTCCACCGGTGCCGACGCCCGAAAAAATCAACTCCGAGGATCAGAGTTTCGTGAATTTCTCGCCTCACCTTCGTACCGGCTCGCTCCGACGAGTGTGCAACAGCCTTCATGCTATTATGGTGCCGTCCGGTCGCGGAGTCGCCGCTTCGGTTTTCACGGGAATCCTGGCAGTTGCGGGGCCAATCAGCCCCTTGGCGGCTCAAGCCACAGATTCTGCGCTTCGGGCGACAGCATGGCAGGACTACCTGCGTCTGGCGAACGCCTCACCATTCCGCGGAATGCCGTGGCGTGCCGACGGACCGACAAAGATCGGCGCGCGCATTGAAGCCATCGCGGTGCCGCAGGGTGGCAACGGCACGATCTACGTCGGTGTTGGCACAGGCAACGTATGGAAGACCATCAACAACGGACTGACCTGGCGTCCGATCTTTGATCACGAGTCTTCGTTCGCGATCGGCGACATCGCAGTTGCGGCAAGCAATCCGAATGTAGTATGGGTTGCGACCGGCGAAGCACAACCTCGCTACACGGGTTACGGCTACCCCGGCACTGGCGTCTTCAAGTCGTCAGATGCAGGAGCAACGTGGCACAACATGGGCCTTGCGGAATCGCATCATATAGGCAAGGTGATCATCAACCCTCGTAACCCGGAAATTGTTTATGTAGGAGCGATGGGTCATCAGTGGTCGACCAATCCTGAGCGTGGCGTCTTCAAGACAATTGACGGGGGCGAACACTGGAGTCATGTGCTGGCAATCAATGACTCGACTGGAGTCATCGACATGGCCATGGATCCGGGAAATCCGGATATCCTCTATGCCTGGGCATGGCACATTGAAAGCGGCACTGACGGCGGGCTGTACAAGTCGGTTGACGGAGGCGACCACTGGCGACACGTGACGAACGGGCTTCCGAATGGACCACTCGGCAGAGCAGGCATCGATGTTGCGCCAAGTGATCCGAGTGTTGTCTACATATTTTTGGATAACCGCGCGAAGCCCGCTGGCACGAAGCATCCGTATATCGGTGGGGAAGTGTACCGCTCCGATGACAAGGGCGAGAGCTGGCACCGTGCGAATTCGGCGGATCTTTACAGCGTGTTCGGTGAGTACGGTTGGAAGTTTGCAGACGTGAGAGTCAGCCCCACGAATCCCGACGACCTGTTCATCCTTGGCAATCACGGATTCCATTCGATGGACGGCGGTCGCACCTGGCACCGGATTGGCGACAAGATTCTTCGCGTCCACGACACGGATGGTCGCGCGCTGCATCTGGACCAGCACGAGATATGGATCGATCCGCTGAATCCCAAGAGAATATTGCTGGGTAACGACGGCGGTCTGTTCGAATCGTACGATGAGGGGGATAGCTGGTTGCACCTCAACAACATTCCTGTTGTTCAGATGTACTTCGTTGCAACAGACGATCACACTCCGTACAACATCTTTGCGGGCACGCAGGACGACGCAGCGATATACGGACCGAGCAACGCATCGATCGATGATGCTGTTCCGGACAAGTGGCGAAGTGTTTACCTGGATCCGTGGACGGGTGGCGATTCCTTCGTGACTCTTCCTGATCCTACCAACGATCGGCTTGTGTATTATGAGCACCAGAACGGTGGAATGCGCCGAATGGATCTTGATGGCGTTTCGGTCAACTCGTTCGGGCCTTCTTCAACCGATATTCATCCACGTCTGGCGCGAGGGGACACTTC
>CAJDVC010000043.1_pt2 | contig 18479 bp, 16 predicted proteins | sample 7391211 | NCBI WGS metagenome assembly CAJDVC01 (sample SAMEA7055683, study PRJEB34461) | soil metagenome | biome: terrestrial ecosystem; feature: Peninsula; material: soil | place: Antarctica | collected 2016 | reverse complement strand
TCTCACACCGTGGCCATGGATAGCGGTGCTGATAATGATCGTGATCGGGAGCCCGAGTATCATTGGCCAGATTACGCTGCACTTTCCCGTCGTTGCGCAGATGCAGGATCTCAAAGCAACTCAACTCGAACACGTATCGGCAACAGAGTTTCTCACCGCACCGATTCTGTATCTGGATCCGCTGGGCGTGCTCATTGTAATTGGCGGCGCTGCATCAATGTTGTTCTGGAACCCACTCAAGTCATTCGCTGTTATTTCGCTGAGTTGCATTCTCGCATTCGTGCTGCTCATGTACCTGCACGGAAAACCGTACTATGCCGGCCCCATTTATCCAGCGCTCTTCGCAGCCGGCGGAATACTGCTCGAACGGATGTCGTTCGCTCGCATGCCACGGGTCGCCGGTATGACGCGATGGGGCGTTATTGTAGTGATGACGATCTTCTCGATCATCACACTCCCGATCGGAGTTCCGATTCTTTCGGTTGCCGCATCAGCAAAGTACGCCGCACGAATTGACGGCGGTGCGGCACTTCGCACAAATCGCGGACTCAAAGGCAGTCTGCCGCAGGACTACGCAGACATGCTTGGATGGCGCGACGAAGCTGCTGCACTGCAGTCAGTGTATCGTTCGCTCTCGCCTGCTGAACAACGTGAAGCAGTAATCGCGGCTGGAAATTACGGTGAGGCCGGTGCTGCAGAATTCTACAGTAAGGAGTTCGGTTTACCACCCGTAGTATCAGCCGCAGGTTCGTTCTGGTTCTTCGGACCCGGGACACTTCCAGGGAGCGTCCTCATCGCGTTAGTGGACGATCCGACGGAGCTGCACAAAATCTGGGGTTCGGTGCACGAAGTCCGCCGCCTCGACCGCCCCTGGTCTGTGAGCGAAGAGCGTAACGTGCCGATCTACGTTGCGCGCGACCCGCATAAGACTCTCCAGCAAGTCTGGCCACGGCTCGCTGGCCGGCAGTAACTAGCGTACACACCAGCAACCCCCCATGGTTTTCAGCTGACGGCGCGATAGCCGCTGCCAATGGCATCTCCAGCACACGGCCAATCGCGATTGGCGTTATATTCTCCGCCGCGATAACAAAACACGCTCCGACTGGAGAAAATACGACCGCATGGAAGCACTGACGGAAGTCGCAGACACTGGCCTGATCCGCGCAATCGGTGTGCGCGGACTCTCGGCTAACGTCGTAAACAACGTTGTCGGTTCCGGAATCTTCGTCCTCCCGGCCGTCGTAGCGGCCACGTTGGGGGCATCGGCTATCGTGGCGTATATCGCCTGCGCAATCGCGATCGGACTGATCGGACTCACATTCTCCGAAGCGGGCAGTCGAGTATCCGCGCCTGGCGGTACGTATGCGTATGCGGAAGCCGCGTTCGGACCCTATATCGGCTTTCTCAGCGGCGTTCTGTTCTGGTTGAGTCAATTGGGCGCAAGCGCTGCCATCGCAGCCGTGTTCGCAGGATCCATCGCCGCTGTCGCGCCATCGCTCGGCGGCACCGTTCCGCGCGTTGTAATTCTTGTCATCCTCTACGGTGGACTCGCCGTTATCAATATCAGAGGCGTCCGTACTGGAATGGATATGGTCGAGGTGATAACCGCGGCGAAGCTCCTCCCGCTGATATTACTCGCACTCATCGGCGCATTTTTCATCACTCCCGCCCATCTGGCATGGACGTCCATGCCCACGGTCGCACAGATAGGCAGCGCGTCGTTGGTGCTGATCTTCGCGTTCACGGGAGTCGAAGGCGCGCTTACATCGAGCGGAGAAGTCAAGGATCCGTCGCGTACCGTACCACGAGCTATTCTGATTGGACTCGGCGCCGTCTCGCTGCTTTACATCGCAGTACAGTTAGTGGCACAGGGAGTACTTGGACCGGATCTCGCACTCAATCAGGACGCGCCACTAGTTGCCGTAGCGTCGCGAGCCTTTGGACCCGCAGGGCGGATACTGCTTGGTGTCGGCGCCGCGGTATCGGCATTCGGATATGTCAGCGGTGACATACTTACGACACCACGGCTGCTGTTCGCATTTGCGCGCGACGGCTTTCTTCCCAAGCGGCTGGCCACCGTTCATCCACGGTATCACTCACCGACAGCAGCGATAATCGTTTACGCAACGCTCGCCTGTGTACTCGCAATGACGGGCACATTTCGCACGCTTGTCATACTCTCGACCGTGTCAATACTGGTGGTGTATCTCATCACCTGTCTTGCGAGCATTCGACTCACGCGCCTCGATATACGCGGCGATGGTCCGCCATTCATTCTGCCCGGCGGGCCTGCCATACCACTGATCGCATGTGGCGTGGTTGCCTGGATGCTTACGAGTGCCTCGCGTCGCGAGTTCATAAGCGTCGCGGTAGCACTCGTTGTTGCATCGATCCTGTATATGATTCGCCCGAGGCCCGGCGCAGTTGCCGGAACCTCGGGCTGATTTCATTCTGCCAACCAGACTGCGAACTATTTCAATACGCGAATCTTGATGTTGCGCATCGCGAGCACACCATTGTGATCGCCCTGAATCGCAATGTAGCCGCTCGTCGCACGCCCATAATTGGGCCACGCGCCGAACTTGCTTGCCTTCACCTTCGCAGCCCAGTCGGGACTCAGCAGGTCGTACTCAAGCAGCTTCTGACCGTTCATCCAGTGCTGCACGTGATTACCCTGCACCACGATGAGACTCGAATTCCACTGATCCGCCGGCTTCACGACACCAGCCGGCGAAGGGTACAGCGCATAGTCTGACCCTGCGGCGGTCAGCCTGCTCTTGCCGTCGGGATGGCCAGCATCGTCGAGCAACTGATACTCCGGTCCGCTCCAGTAAGGATGGTCATACTCCTCCGTCACGCGGTACATCACTCCGCCATTGCCGCCAGGCCCGAGTTTCCAGTCAAATGACAGTTCGAAATTGGCGAACTTCTCGCGAGTAACGAGGTCCTCGACGCTTCCGGACTTGGTAAGCTCTCCATTGACGATGCTCCAGCCCTTCGGCATCGTCTGACTCTTGTAGCCGCGGAACGCATTCATCGACGTCCCATCAAAAAGAGTTTGCCACCCCGCAGAACCAGAAGAGCTCGCAGCCTGCTCCGCGTTCTGTGATGCACTTGCGCAACCAATCAGGAGAAACGCGGATGCAGCGAATGCACTCACGCGTGTTCCAACTTTAACGTACATGATCCTCTCCGAGTGTAAAAAAAATTAGACCGCCCAGCCTGAACGATATTCACGTGTCAGGTACTGGTTGGCCTCGGGAATATTGGTCACGGTCATCCTCTCGCCGTCGTACAACAGTTTGCGCCCCTGACCTGTGTGCAACGCAACAACACCAAGCAACATCGTTTCAGTGAGCCGAGCACCGTACTCGATTGGTGAACTCGCGGTCGCCTGACCAAGGCAAGCCTTGGCCCAGTTCACTTCATGACTCCAGGGAATTCGCTCGTACGACTTGGGAACCAGCGCCGCTTCGGCCATGAGCGAGTTGGGATACAGTCGCGGATTCTGACCGTATGTGTCATTCATCAGTATCCCTCGCTCGCCCACAAATATCACACCGTTTGTCTTGAGTGGCACATCGTCCGGGAGCACCGCCGGCCGCGGTGGATACAGCCCGCCATCATACCAGTTCAATCGCACAGGAGGTTGTGAACCGCGCGCCGCAAACTCGTAGTGCACTGTCGTTGCCATCGGATAGGATACGTCTCTGCGTCGCGCCCTGTTGCCCGCAGTCAATCGCGCCGGCTCCGTCTGCTCCATCGTCCCCCACGGCGTCGACGTCGCCTCAATGCTGGTCGGATACATTAAACCCAGAGCCCAGTACGGTTGATCGATCAGGTGCGCACCCATGTCACCGAGCGCACCCACGCCGAAGTCGGTCCATCCACGCCAGTTGAATGGATGATAGATCGGGTGATACGGAATCGCCTCGGGAATTCCGCCGAGGTAAATGTCCCAGTCAAGACCTTCCGGAACCGGATATGATCCCATCGCGTATGCTACAGCGTCATCGAGCCTTCGCTGATTCCACGACGTTCCGAATCCGTCGTCCGGATAATCCGCTGGCGGCCTGGTAGTGGACGGACGCGGGACTCCCTGCGGCCAGTAGCCTTTCGGTCGGTTAGTCCACACATGCGCTTCGTGTACCGGACCAATGACGCCCGCCTGTATCCACTCATTGATCAGACGTGCGCCCTCGCCGGAGTGACCCTGATTTCCCATCTGTGTTACCAGCTTGGGATTTGCGAGCGCCACTTGCCGCAGCACACGCGACTCGTGCACGGTGGTGGTCAGTGGCTTCTGAACGTACACGTGCTTGCCCGCTTCCATCGCGGCCTTCGCGATAACCGCGTGATTGTGGTCCGGCGTCGCAACAACGACTCCGTCTATGTCGTGTTGCTTCGCGAGCATTTCGCGAAAATCTCTGTAGCGCACGGCCTTTGCAATCTGCTCCTCCAAACGTATGCGCGAAGGCGTTCCCTTTCCGTCGGTGTCGGCAAGCTTTTTTGCAATCGCACGATCAACATCGACGTCGCAGATCGCAACTATTTTGCAGAGTTCGGCAAGTGCCTCGGCGTTCACCGATCCCTGTCCACCAAAGCCGACAATTGCGACGTTCAGAACGTCGCCGGCGGACCGGCGCGTGGTCATCTCGCCAGCCATCATTCGCGGCGCCACCATGGCGCCAAGAGCCAACTTTCCAGTTCCGGCGAGGAAATCTCGCCGCGTCACATCGTGATCTGTCATGGGTTGCCGGTTTGCGGGTTCAACGCCCTGGATTCCGTACATCCGAGCCGTCCGAAAATGGCAAAGCCCGCCGAGTTTCGTAAGGGATCGGCAAAAAGGTTATCTATATAGGTGTAGTTTTATTCCGCAAAACCGCTCTAAGGAGAGCCCATGCAGCCCCGTTTCGATTACACGAAAGTGGATCCGGAAGCCTACCGTGCCATGGCCGGTATGGAACGATACCTCCATCAGGTAAGCCTTCCACAGCCCCTGGTTCACCTTATCAAGTTGTATTCCTCAGTCATCAACCACTGCGCCTATTGCATCGATATGCACTGGAAGGATCTTCGTGCACTCGGCGAAACCGAACAGCGCCTTTATGGACTCCCGGCGTGGCGTGAATCCCCCTACTACACCGACCGCGAACGCGCAGCGTTCGTCTGGACCGAAGCTGTGACAGTTGTAACTGACGGTTTCATTTCAGATGAAGCGTACAAGACCGTACAGGGACAGTTCTCGGAGAAGGAGATTGTCGAGCTGACCATGACAATCGTGACGATCAATTCATGGAATCGCCTCGCCATATCAGCACGCTCCACAGCCGGCTCGTACCAGCCAAAGACCTGATTCAAACTTCGCTGACATCGCAATGACGAAATCCACTGCCTTGGCAGTTCTCATTGCGCTGTCAGCGTTGGCCGGCGCGCTTTCGGCGCAGACACCTGCGCTCAGTACGCGCGCTCTGGCTGATACAGCCAGCAATAATCCGGTCGTACATGAATGCGACGCTGCGAAGCCGGAATGGATATTCTGCGACGATTTCGAGGCTGATCGCCTCGCAAGTTACTTCGAATACAGTGATCGTGATTCCAGCTTCGAACGCGCCGATAGCATCGGTGTGCGTGGGTCCTCCGGAATGCGCGCACATTTCAGGAAGGGACAGGTAGACGCTGGATCGCTCAGGCTGGCGTTCGGAAAGACGCCAACGCCGTACATGCATCCCGTGGATAGTGGTACTGCGATTTATCGAGACGTGTACTGGCGCGTGTACGTACGAGATGATTCTACGTGGACCGGTGGTGGTGGCGACAAATTGTCGCGCGCGCAGGTTCTCGTGTCACCCGCGTGGGCGCAGGCAATGGGCGCGCCGGTCTGGTCTGGCGGTGCCGGCGCCTCTCCCGGCGCCTCGCCCGGCGCCAACTATCTGATTATAGATCCATACTCGGGTACGAACACAGCCGGTGATATTCAGACGACCACTTATAATGACTTCCCACATTTGAGGTGGCTGGGGGCCGTGCGTGCAAGAACCCCGATCTTCGATCAGTCACACGTAGGCAAGTGGTACTGCGTCGAGGCCCACGTGCGACTCAACGACGCCGGCGCGTCCAATGGTGTGTTCGAATTGTGGATCGACGACTATCTCGAAGCGCAACACACAGATCTCAACTGGCTTGGAAGCTTCGCGGGTTATGGTATCAACACGGTGTTCCTCGAGAACTACTGGAATGCAGGATCACCAGTCGACCAGTACCGGTACATGGACAATTTCGTCGTCAGCACACAACGGATCGGATGCGGCAGGCTTGTACCTGCCGACACCACGTCCGTAATCGTCCACTGATGAATGGCGTGTGAAGTAGCGGCTACCCGATGTCGGGTATGGCCAACCATGTAACTGGCAGGCCGCCGCCATTGGCGTCAACCACAACGATAGTGCGTACCTTTCCAGCCGTAAGTTGGCTTCCATTCACGTCGAGCAACACCGTCTTCGTGCCTGTCGCGGTTACGACGAGATGCAGGTTGCCAACCCCTACATACTGGTAATTCATCACGCCTTCCAGTGGAATATTCGTCGCCACGGGCGTAGTGAGCGCAGTGCTATCAGCGCCAGTTAAATACACGTCGACCGCACCAGCAGCAGGCGCCGCATTGACGATCCGCAATCCGACGGAATTGACCGGCGGCGGCGATACCGTGTCCGGCAGAACGAGCAACCCGGCGCCAGACGTGCGTTGCGTGAGAATCAGCGCGTACGTCGCGTTGTTGGTCACAACCAGCTGGCTGGACGCAAGTGTCGTCGTGTCGGGAGCACTGCGGATCACGAAGCTGCGTGGTGTCGTGGGCGCGTTCACGAATATCGATGAACCCTGGCCGTATGGCAGGCCGGGAAGCGCGTCGACTCCGTCGACAAAGAGATCCGCTGTTGCGTAGCGGTTTGCCGCGTTGATGAATTGCACGATCGCCTGGTTGTTACTCGGCCCCAGTGCATTGTCCACCTTGCATCCAGAAGCCGCGACGAGGCTGCACCCCATACCGACAACCGCAAGCCGCCGCATGCTCAGGTGCCCGCGAATCGTTGAGAGCGTCATGTGTTGAGCCATTTGAATTCTTGGTTGATGAATATTGACAGAGCCCCGTCCCGAGCTCATGCATCACATTCCGAGCCAGGGAATCATTTACCCGGCTTCCGATGCTTCGGGTCCAGGGATTGATCCGGTTTCCAGCCGTCCCGAACACGGTGCCAACGCGCGAAAACTACACTGTTCTACTCATTGTCCCGGATGTCTAGCGGACATGCCGTGGATTATCGATCTCCGGGCACAAAAAAGGAGCCCTTCCTGGCACTCCGTCTCTCAGCCCTGTTTCCCGGTATCAGTGATTTCGCGGGCCGCCAGCCACACGAAGTTCGCCAGGCACAGCCCGTCGCCGTTCGGATCGAGGTTCGACTCTCCGCTCCTGATTTTCGACCGCCGAATCGCTGGAGCCGTCCGAATCCGCGCCTTCCATCGCGTCCGCCCCACGAACTATCTCGCCAGATCCCTTATGATTTGGATCAGTGGCCGCCAACTGACTTGCGCTCCGTGTGTCCTTGGCGCGCCTTATATCGTGGAGGAGCGCACACCGGAGGCACAGGTCGATCGTTCGATTCCGACGACGAAACACTCCGAACGGCGCCCCACAGACCTCGCAACTCAGCGCCGCGAGCGCCATTGCCACGATGACGATCGGGCACAGCAACAACACCGTGAGCATCCAATGCTCAGTCACCAATCCCAACAGTGTTGTGAGTGCCATCAATTCTCCGATTGTGCCGGCGGCCGCGGTTCCCGGCTGCGTGAGTTAGTCCAGGCTTGTAGTATCGACCACTCGTGCGGAAATGGGCAATCGCAACGCGCAGCCGGCCGCACCGATGGGGCGGACCCCCGTCACGATAGCCCGCGCCGCTTTCTCGACCATAGCGGACGGATGATCTCGTAGTGGCGATTTCTACTGCGCTACCATGCAAGGTTCGGCCCGGCAGCCATGCATATGTCGTGATATTGACGGATTACTGGCGCCAAAAGAGAGGCGGTCGCCGAACTACACCTCTGGCGACTAGTTCCTCGGCGCTCGAGCGTGTCTCGCGGTACCCGTTCCAGTTAGCGCGGCGCTGATTGCGGCACCGAGCACCGCGGCGGTTCCGGTCAGTATTGCGCCGAACAGGAGAGTCGCTACTAAAAGGAGGACGGCCGGCACATGCATCACAGCGCCGATCTGAGCTGCCACCAAGCGAATATCCGCGCCCCTGGCCAAATCCGCTCCAACTAAACCGACCCAGGCTACTGCCGCCCCCAGCGCCGCAATGGAACCGCGCGCTGAAACTCGGGACTCAACCAGGCCGTAAACGAAGCCCACCCCGACCACGCTCAACCAACCGAGCCACAATGTACCGATTGCGCACGCCACAGCGATAAGCATCACCCTGGCGGCAAAGCGAACACTTCTCATCGCGCCGGCTCCAGCTTGAGCGTGGCGCTCGTTTCCGTAGTTGGCAGCTCGCCTGTGGTTCGCGGAAACAGCAGCGGTTGAAGCGCCCCGCTTTCCCAGAACCGGAGGTGATCCGTGTACCTCGGACTGAACGGATTGCCGCTCTGGCCACCGGGTAGAGTTCCCCACGCCCTGACCTCCGGGCCCATCTCGACCACCATCCGCCAACTGGGCCCAAATATCCCAGCGCCGCTCGAAGGCGCGAGTGTGCCCACGCCGCCCTGAACCGGAATCCCCAGAGCAGAAAAGGCGGGGATCTGCAGCAGGTGGTAGATATTCGCGAACTGCACACGATCCCAGCGCCACCCTCCGGCATCTGCCGCACCGTGTTTTTTTGTCACGATGTGAAGCGCAGCGACAAGGCTCTTCGCAAGAATATCGTCGCGATTCTCCACCACATTCTTCGTCCGACGATCATCCCACCACGCGTTCGTTGGCTGGCTCATCAGTTCAGCCAGTACAGCGGTACTGGGCGTGGCGACGCGTTTCCCATCGCGCATCAGCTCATCCCAGGTGAGATCGGAGAGCTGCTGCATTGCCGTTTCGAACAACACTGCCCGCGTATTGGCGCGCGTGTATTTTCGATCCCACTCACCAAGCAGGGTGGCGGCGGAGTCGAGGCTCTTGCTCCCGCGCCCAAGCGAGTCCTCCCTTTTGGCGGCTGCAAGAAAATACGGCACAAAGAGATCTGCGCGTACGCTGGACGGATCAGTCTGCCAGCGAATCATGCTGTCGACCGTCACGCTTGTGCTGGTACGAAGCAACTGATTGATTCGCAACGCACGCCACACTTCGTAATCGGCATCGCCGCCGAGATATCCGAGCTGCGACTCTGGAATCTCCGGCTCCTGATTCGCGGATGCCAGAAAGCCCTGCGCGGGGTTTACCGACTGCGGGTATTTGTCGATCGGCCAGTAGCCAGTCCAGTCGTTCGCACTGCTCGAACCGTCAAAGATGAACTCACCCGTGCGTCCGTTTGGCCGAATGGGGAAATGTCCTGTAGAACGAATCGCGATCGATCCGTTGCGATCGGTGGCGAGCATGTTCTGCGCCGGTACCCAGAAATTCTGAGCCATCGCTGTCTCGAACTCGTAGACATTTCGTGCGTGCGAGACGTCGTAGAAAGCGCGTATTTCATTGGAAGGCTCCAGCAGCGTCCAGCGCATCGAGACCCACTGACCGTGGTCTCGCGTCATCGGCCCGCGATGCGTGTAACGCACCGTGTCTGTGTGAATCACCGCGCCCGACTGATCTCGATATTCTTCCAGCCGAGTGACGAGATCTCGCCACTCGCCGTCAACACGATACCGCTTTGGGTTGAGCGTATCGTCTACTGTCTCGCGGTAGAAATCCATCACATCCGCGCCGGTATTCGTGAATGTCCACGACACATCGCGGTTGAATCCGATCACAACGCCGGGTGAGCCCGGGATGGTAACGCCATACACATCCAGTTTTCCTGGCACAACGAGATGCACCTCGTACCAGATACTCGGAAGTGTCAGTTGCAGGTGAGGATCGCCAGCCAGCAGCGCGTAACCATCTCTCGTCCGCGACGGTGCAACTGCCCAGTTGTTGCTCGCGAACGAAGGGTGGGTCTCTGTACTCGGATCGTCCCCTTCGAATTGTCGGAACAGCGACGACACTCGTGCAGCGGCGGTATCGGGCGCACCCGGTGCGGCGATCTGCTCGAAACGATCGTGCGGACCGGTCCACCCCTCCACGGGCTCAATTGGCTCCTGAATTGGTGAGTGGACCGGAAACACGGACTCGGCGGCACTATCTCCGATGAGAGCCGCGGCGCGCAGCAGCCGGTGATCCGGACCGCCAGCGGCAAGCGTCAAGCCCATCTGGTTCAGTAGGTGCACGGAATTGATGCTATGCCACCGCTCCGGGCGCGCGTTGAGCAGTTTGTATTCGATCGGATAGTCTTTTGGCTTCAGATTATCGATGTATGCATTGATGCCGGCAGCGTATGCATCCATCATTTGGCGCGACACGCCCGCAGGGTCCAGAGCGGCGAGCTTTCGTTCAGCAGCTCGCGGCATCCCCATCATCCTTGGTCCCTCATCAGCCTCCAGAGCCTGGCGTCCAACAAGTTCCGTCAGTCGGCCAGTCGCGGCGCGGGTCTGAATGTCGAGCTGGAAGAGGCGGTCACGCGCGACTACATAGCCGAGGGCACGATAGACATCTTCTTCACTGGTGGCGAAGATGTGCGGCACGCCACGGGCGTCGTAGCGAACATCGACCGACCCTTTGAGCCCGGGAATATGTGTAACTTCGCTGCGTGCTGGTACAGACGTTCCGGCGTTGGCCCAGACCCCATTCACCGGGTCAAGCAACAACCCTACTGGCGGTAGCGGTCCGATTGGACGCAGTCCAGCGTAGAGCGTGGCAGCCAGGACGGCAGCCGCGAGAGTGGTTACCAGGGGTTTTGGCGTCACGGTCGATGTGACTGTAAGATACCGCTGCGGCCGCGATCTGCCATGCCTGCAATCAGCAGTCGGCAAGTCGGCTTTTTGTTGCGCGGATCCTTGGGACCGAACGCTTTCAGCGTGTCCGGCATCAAACCTTCAGTCCGTCGAACAAATGGTTGCAGCAGCGACGAACAGCATTCACGGAATTCCTGGGAGATTGCCCGTACCAACCACCGATAACTGCGCGTGAACGAAGCGCAGCTGATAACGCGGGTGTTGGCGGGCGACCGACTGGCCGGCCGCGAGTTGTACGACGCGCACGCGCCGCGGGTCTTTCGACTCGCGTTCAGCATGACGCGCGACGAGGAGATCGCCCGAGAATGTACGCAGGACACGTTCGTACGCGCGTTCTCAAAGCTCGATCGGTTTCGGCAGGAGGCCGCGTTCTCGACATGGATTCACCGGATAGCGGTATCGACAGTACTGGAAGCATTGCGCGGAAGGCGACGCGCAGCTGCACGTTTTGTGGGCATCGAAGCAGCAAACGATGTTCACACACAAGAAAATTCGCACGACGTTGAGCTTGTATCGCGAGTTGAGAAAGCTGTCGAAGAGTTGCCGGAGATCTATCGCACTGCGCTGATCATGCACGATCTGGAAGGATATACACACGCCGCAATTGCCGATGTGTTGTCGATTCCCGAGGGCACATCGAAGACGAGAGTAGCGCAGGCACGCGCGAAGTTACGCGAAACCCTTGCAACATTGCGGGACTAATGAAGTTCTCTGAAGAAGATGGAGCATCGATGGAAGAAGAACATCTGGACGAACTGATCCGCAGGACACTCGCTGAATCGCGACGCTCACCGGAGCCCCCGCTTGATGAGATGTGGGCGCACATCGAACGGAAGGCGTTCGATGAAACGCCACGTCGCAGGATGGTCGTTGCAATGCCGGCGCGCTGGTCGCGCTGGTCGCGCTGGTCGCGCTGGACGACGCCCGCGATCGCGGCTGCGGCGGCGTTGTTGATCGGTGTCGGCCTTGGGTGGTCCGTCGCTCCGCGTGGGAGTGTGGTGACGCGCATCGTAACCGTACCGGCTCAGTCTGTCGCAACTGCTCAATCATCTGCGCCGAAACACACGGAGGTTCCTGCTACCAGCAATGCGAGCACGGATGCGAACACCGATGCGAGCACCGATGCTGCACGCACAAGCTCCAGGACACCGCGCATGACGCTGGCTCACTCCACAACTACTCCAGGTACATCCGATCGCGTAGCACAGCAACCGACAGTCGGGCTTCTTGCCAATCGATTCGACGATAGCGAAGGCAATGATGTGAGCCGCTATCTGATCAGGACGGCAGCATTGCTCCAGACGCTCCCGGCTGAAAAGACAACGGCAAAATCAGACACCGCGATTGCCAACAGAGCAGCTGAGCTGTTGACCCAGACCCACCTCCTTCTCGATTCCAGGGCCGGAAGCGATCCCACACTGCACAGGCTGCTTGAGGATCTCGAGCTGGTGCTCGCACAGGTTGCGCGTCTCCGTGTGAAACAGAGTGGGAGCGACCTGCAACTGATACATCAGGCTCTCACTGTTCGTGACGTATTGCCGCGCGTACATGACGCGACGGTTGAAGCAAGCATAACCGATTGAGGATTTACTCGACATGCGTACAGATTTTCTTCGCCTCACTACTATCGCTTCTATCGCCTCGGCAGCATGCCTCGTCGCACCCGTGACGGCACAAACACCAAGCCGACCGCGTGCACCCGTCGCTCCCGTCGCTCCCGTCGCGCCAACGCCGCCACGTCCAGGACACGTTCCTTCACGCTCGGTCGCACCGAAAGCCCCTGCGCCAAGCGCTGGGTGGGGTGGATCCGACTGGGCTGTGTTCGATGACGCGCGCGACGATGCAATGATCGCGTCGCTCGACGCCGCAAATAGCCTCAATGACATGCACCTGGACTTTGACGCACTCGCGCCACTGGCTTCGCTCAATCTGGACTTGGCGCCGATGATTGCGTCCGCGGGATCATGGACCAATTTCAATCTCGACCGTTCACGAGGAATTTCGTTCTCTCTTCCGGAATCACCACGCGCACCATGGGCGTCGGCTGACCCTGCAGATTCGCTTTATCGGCTCGCTCGCCAATCGCTCAACGCCGGTGATTACAGGAAGGCAGCTCAGTTGTTCGCGCAGATCACACGCCAATACCCAACATCGCAATACAAGTCCGATGCGATTTACTGGCGGGCCTTTGCACTTTACCGCATCGGCGACACAGCCGACCTGCACGAGGCACTCACCGCGCTCGACTCGGCGCAGCCGTCCGGGCGCAGCGTGAATCGGACAAGCACCGCTACGCGTTCCGTGACGAATACGGCGACGAGTGCCGAAGTTGAACGTGCGGCTACCAATCTTGCGTCGGCGCGCGGGGCACAAGCCGAGGCCGAGGCGTTAGCGACCGCTGCGCGGATGCAGCGAAATTTCATGAGCGGTGTTCGCGACAACGAGTCTGCGGTCCTCGCCATGAGGATCCGTAGCGCGCTCGCTGCCCGCGGTGACGCGACGGCGGCTGCACAGATTGCGAGTGCCGCTGGTTCCGGCGCGCCTTCGTGTGACGAGGAAGACGCAGAGTTGCGAGTCGAAGCGCTCAATGCGCTTATTCAGATGGATCCCAAAAATGCGCAGCCGGCGATCACCAAAGTGCTCGCACGGAGAGATAGCTGTTCAGTCCCACTTCGGCGCGGCGCGATCTCACTTGCGACGCGGAGTACAGATCCCGGCACAACTGCCCTTCTTGTTAGTACTGCGCGCAGTGATCCATCACTCGAAGTTCAGGCCGAAGCAGTTCGTGGGTTGAGTCGGTCATCGGACGCAAGCGCTACCGCCGCACTCTCGGAGATCGCTACATCGTCGAAGAATCCGGCACTGCAACGGATTGCTGTGCGCTCTCTCGCAGCTCAGGACTCGCCGGCAGCGCGCCAGGCAATCAAAAATCTCATGGGCCGCGCGGACCTTCCAAGTGACGTGCGCATCACGGCACTCCATTATGCCGGGAAGTCGGACCTCACCGTTGCCAATCTCTCCAGCCTGTACGATGCTGCCTCCGACAGATCCACACGACAGGAAATTGTGTCGTTGCTTCAGGAGCGGCCGGAATCCGAAGCGTCTGACAAGCTCGTGAGCATTGCCCGCACCAGCACCGATCCGTCGCTGCGTCGCCGTGCAATCGATGCTCTTGCAACAAGAAAGGATCCCCGCGCGAAACAACTTCTCATGGACATCCTCAATAAATGACAAACGGTCACTTGCTGCTGCGTGTTACAGGCGCCGTATCAATCCTCGCATGCGCAGCCGCGCCAGCTCCCGCATCCGCGCAATCTCTGACATCGCGCGTCAATTCGGCATCGACGCCGCGAGTACAGTTCGAGTTCGCCGCTAAGCCTGGAGTGTGTGGCGATGGCTTGTCTTTCCTGTCCAGTGGCAATGGATCGTCCTACTACGGAAGGATCAACATCGTGAATGGCGTCGCAACCCAGCCGTGTTCGCCGGGTCCGGTGCGCGTTGTTATCGACCGCGCCGATGGGGTTGTTACCAACATCGAAACGGTTGCTGGGCCGCTGCATTCTGCCGATGGCGCGACTGACCTCGGCACTGTAACGGGACGTGAAGCAGTTGATTTCCTGATGGCGATTGCAATGAAGACGGACGGCAATGCGGGTCGCCAGGCGATTCTCCCGGCTGGCCTCGCGGACGGGATTGATATTGCGCCTTCGCTTACGACGATCGCCCGCGATCAAAATCGCCCGATAGATATCCGTCGCACAGCGCTTTCGTGGCTTGCCCGCGATGATGCGACGTATTCCGAGACGCGTACCGCTTCCGCTACGGACTTGCTGGTCTCCATTGCGCGCGATGAAAATGAAACGCAGGCAATCCGTCGCACTGCGCTCGGCCTGCTCGCACGTGTCGGCCACGGAGCTGGTGTCCCCACACTCATCCGCCTCGCCACAGATAATTCTTCATCCTGGGTTGGCGAGGAAAGCCTTCGCGCCGTCGCGCAGTCTGAGGATCCCCGTGCGCGTGCGTTTCTGCGTAAGGAACTCGCGAACTCGGATTTGCCGGAAGCCATGTTGATCGAGACGATCCGTGCGCTCGCCGGTACTCAGGCGACCGGGCAGGATATTTCGCTTCTGCGGAACACTTTCGGTGCGACGTCCAGCGAGCGGGCGAGACAGGCGATTCTGGAAATAATGGCTCAACGTGGTACAGCTGCCGACACGCAGTGGCTGCTTGGCGTTGCACGTAATGCCAGCGAGACTGTTGCGATCCGGCGCCGCGCAATTCAGCTCGCCGCACGCGGCACAACTGGCACCACGCAGATCCTCGCGATGTACGATACCATGGATGACCCGGCTCTCAAGGGTACTCTGATCGAGCTCTACGCACAGAGCAAGGATCGCGCATCGGTGGACAAACTCATCTCGATTGCCCGGACGGATTCCGATTACACGCTACGCCGTCGCGCGATCGCGTCGCTGGCGCGCACCGACGACCCGCGCGCGAAGTCGGCGCTGCAGGAGCTCACGGTGCGTTGATGGGAACGGTCTCCGGGCTACGGCCCGGAGACCGTTCCCATCTGGACCACCTCGAAGTCGCTGCCGTGCAACTTTGACAGGTTGCGAAGGTCGTCATCATTCCAGCGTGGGTCCGGTGCACCACTGATGTAGAACGCCGAGCCGTTATCGGCGAGAAACATCCCGTACTTCTTCATTGCCTTCAGAATGACCTGGAGCTGCGGTGAGTATCCGGAGATATCCACCGCCGCTTTCAGCCTGAATCGCGCGCCCATCGGCGGCAGCGAAGGGTCTGTTCCGCTCCCAGCCTGGTGGCGAGCGGGCGATATGTAGCCCTTTCTGGTACGGGGACAGGTCATGCGGAGCGCGTGTGCGATCGCTCCAGCAGTGACTTCATCGTAACGGACCAGGCCAGGAAAAATCGGAAGCCCAGCGGCATCTGCAGAGGTCCACCCCGCTGGACGAAGCGCGTTGGAGCTCAGATCGAAAACTGCACCGGAACCAGCGGTCCACGAAGAGCCCGCCGGATGCGCGTCGTACAGCTCGTAAAGCTTCCACGCATCCGCATCCACAACTATGACGTGTCGATCGCCGGTGGACGAAGGCCCGCCCTCGATCGGTGCGTCGGTTGGGATCGGATACGGGCCGGGATCGCTCTCGGAGGCGTAGTCGAATGTCACCGGGAGCTTCTGCTGGCCCGAATGGACGACGATATACGGAATCCCGTTCGGCGCGCCGGCATAGACGGTCCCAAAATCCGGATGCACCACGGCGCTAGCCCCGCACGAAGCGATCATGGCGCTCGACGCAGGGTCCACCGGATCGCCGGATATATCACGATTCCAGGGGTTATCTGCCGGAAACACAAGTTTATTGCCCAGGGTTCCGCCCGACGGCTGACTCGGGTTGCTACTCGTCGTATCGCTCGGCGGCGGGGCGGTCGCTACAGCGCTGCCACCGCCACACGAAACGGCGACCAGCACGGACGCAATCAGGGATGCGGGCAGGCGGGACCTGCTTCAGGCCTGCTTCCGCTTCAATCTCATCCAGATGAAGTACGTCGGTATGCCAAGCGCCAGCAGCGTGATGCCGATCAGGCTGTGCCGAGGATCACTGTAGACGGTCGTGCCGACGACGATCCAGCTCGCGACCATGAAGAAGCCGGTCGTCCAAGGATGCCCCGGAACAGTGTATCCGACAACCCCGCTGCGATTCCTGTCCCGCGCCCGGAACACAAACAGCGCGAGTGCAGCCAATCCATAGAAGATGAAATCCACCGACGTCACGTAACTCATGATCGATTCGTAACTGCCCGAGGCGGCAACGATTGCGCACAGCGTTCCCTGCAGCGCGATTGCAGTGACCGGTGTGTGCGAACGCGGCGAGATTCGCGCAATTGCCTTGAAGAACAAACCGTCCGCGGCCATTGCTTGATAGACTCGCGGTGTCGCAAACATTCCCTGGCTCAGGAACCCGAACGTCGAAAGTGCGATGGCCGCGGCGATCGCTTCAGCACCGATATGCATGCTGCTCGATACGCGATCAACAACGGCAGCAGCTGGCGTTATCGTGTTCGCGAGTCCATCCGCGCCGAGCGCAAGCAGGAATGAGGCGTTTACTGCCAGATACAACGCCACAACACCCAGTACACCGTAGAGCATCGCGCGAGAGAGGTCACGCGCAGGATCGCGCATGTCACCAGCAGCGAAGCTTGCAGTCTGCCAACCACCGTATGCGAACATTACTGGAGTGAACGCAGCAGCAAGTGCGCGCCATGGATGTTCAGGCATGGTACCCGCCATCGTGGTCGAGCCTGATCCGTGTGCCATGATCGCAACACCGCATCCGATGATCGCAACCAACGCGATCACCTTGAGTACCATGAACAAACTCTGCGTTCTGTTGCCGGCTTTCAGATTCGCGCAGTTGATTCCAGTGAGTACCGCAAGCGCGAGCACGGCAACGGTCGTTTCCGAAGCATGCAACGGCACAACGGCGAGGAAGTACCGCGCGAAGATCACCGATACCGCTGCAATTCCGCCCGTCTGCACCACGAGCAGTATCGCCCAGCCAAACATGAAAGCAACTGCGGGATGAAACGCGTCGCGCATGTATGCATAGTGCCCGCCCGGCGCGGGATGACGTGCAGCGAGCTCCGCATACACGAATGCACCCGCCAGAGCGATAACACCACCAATCGCCCACACGACCATCATCAACAATCCGCTGTGTACCATCTTCGCAACCACTGACGGATTGCTGAAGATTCCTGCTCCTACTATCCCGCCCATAACGAGCATCGTCGCGTCGAAGACGCCAATCTTGGGCGCCGAGTGATCTGCTCCGGTCCCGCTTATGACGGGATCAGCCATCCAGTAGCGCCAGCACGCGATCCATTTCCTGTTCTGTATTGTAGATGTGCGGTGCTACACGCAGCACACCACCGGCACGAACCGAATGTGATACTCCCCCCTCATCGAGCCGTTTTGACACAGCATCAACGTCATCGACCTTGAAGCACACAATTCCAGCGCGCCTCGCTGGATCGAATGGCGTGATGAGTTTAAGCGTACTGATCTTTGCAATTCCTGAAACCAGACGACCCGCGAGCGTGTGAATCTTCTCCGAGATCACATCCAAGCCGACTTCGCCGAGAAACTCGAGACTCGAAACCATTCCGGCCATATCCTGATACGGAATTGTCGCGACCTCAAACCTGCGTGCATCGTCCGTGTAGCTGAGGTCGTATTCCAGCATGTGAGAGAAATCTTCGGAGCCGCGTACTGCGAGCCATCCAATCGTGCGTGGCTCAAGATTGTGCACCAGATCCTGCCGCACATAGCAGAACCCGGAACCCCACGGCGACAGCAACCACTTCTGCGCGCCGCACGAGAGGATATCTATCTTGCATTTGTGGACGTCGAGTGGCGTCGTTCC
>CAJDVC010000049.1_pt1 | contig 19458 bp, 16 predicted proteins | sample 7391211 | NCBI WGS metagenome assembly CAJDVC01 (sample SAMEA7055683, study PRJEB34461) | soil metagenome | biome: terrestrial ecosystem; feature: Peninsula; material: soil | place: Antarctica | collected 2016 | reverse complement strand
CTACCTTGATTTTGTCCACTCTGGGGAACAGCTTACCGGGCTATGCTACAATCAATGCGGAGTTCCGCAAAATACATCTGGATTTTCGTCACCGTCGCATTCATCGGCGGATTCCTTCTATACGAGTCGTCCGGCCTCTTCGGAAGTGCCCCGATAACATCCACCACTGCGGTGGCGACCGTCAATGGCGAAGACATTCTCGTTACGACCTGGCAGACCCTCTCGACCCAGCTGGAGCAGCAGCGGACGCAGTCCAGCGGCGAGTCTATTTCTTTGGACGAGCGGCAGGCGATTCAGGATCAGGCGTACAATCAACTTGTTGACGAAGCGTTGCTGCGGCAGGAAATCCGCAGACGCGGCATCACGGTTTCGGTTGACGAGCTGACCAATGCCGCCAAGTACAGTCCACCACCGCAACTGGCGCAGGATCCGCAGCTGCAGACGAACGGTCAGTTCGATATCGAAAAGTATCAGCGATTTCTGACAAGCCCGAGTGCAAAGCAGAGTGGATTGCTGGTGCAACTCGAAGGCTATTACCGCGACGCGATCCCGAAGCAGAAACTTTATCAGCAGATAACGTCGGGGCTGTGGATTTCCGATGCGATGCTCTGGTTGAACTATCGCGATGCGAATGACAGCGCGGCGATCAGCTACGCTGCATTCACTCCGACTGACGCCGACATCGCGGCCACGCCGGTGAGCGACGCTGAAATACGTGCATACTACGATGCACACAAGAAGGACATGGCGCGCAAGGGTCGTGCGCGTGTGACAGTCGCGGTGATCCCGCGCATTATCACCGCGGCCGACAGTGCCGCCGTCCGGCAGCACGCGATCGCGCTGCGGGACAGCATCGTGAGTGGAAGCGCCAAATTCGAAGACGTAGCCAAGGCAGAGTCGTCCGATTCCGTGTCGGCTGCCCGTGGCGGCGACCTTGGCAAGGGAGTAAAGGGACGTTTCGTCCCCGCCTTCGAGAACGCTGCGGCGAATCTCAAGCCCGGCGAGATCTCGCAGCCGGTGCTAACACAATTCGGATATCACATCATTCGACTGGATTCCCGGAATGGTGACTCCGTCGCGATGCATCACATTCTGCTGCCGATCGCGCAGAGTGACTCCAACGCCGATCGAACGGATCGTCGGGCCGATACACTCACGACAATCGCCGGTTCGTCCGAGCTACCAGCCAAGTTCGACGAAGCGGTTAAGCGGCTCGGTCTGAAAACTTTCACCGCTGACGTCACCGAAGGTCAGCCTCTGGTGCACGATGGCGCACCGATCCCGAGCGTTTCGGCCTGGGCGTTCCAGGGGACCAAGGCTGGCGAGAGCAGCGATCTGTACGATGATCAGAACGGGTATTACCTGGCGCGTCTCGAATCGGTCTCCCCGGGTGGAGTTCCAACCCTCGACGCAGCCAAGAACGACATCAAGACTCTGCTGGCGCGCGAGAAGGCCGTCAAGAAACTTGTCGACCCGGCTCACAAGCTTGCTGTTGTAGCCTCAGCGGGGAGTCTGCAGAAGGCAGGCGAACTGCTCAACACTCGAATCGTCACCACGAAGCCGTTCACGCGCGTCTCCGGGCTTCCCGACGTTCCGTCGTCGGCGCGGATCGTCGGCGCTGCATTCGCGTTGCCGGTCGGCACGGTGAGCGAGCCGATTGTCACTGACGACGCGGTTTATGTAATTGCAATAGACCGCCGCGTCGATGCAGATCGCAAGGTGTTCGACGCGACCAAGGATCAGTTACGCTCTCAGTATCTGAGCTCGATGCAACAGGGCCGCATTCAGGAGTTCGTGACCAATCTCCGGGACGACGCCAAGATCACCGATCGCCGGAAGGACATCGAAGCATCGCTACGCAGAACGTCGTCATGATCTGACGATCGTCCAAACGAGAGCGGGGTGACGGACTTCAAGAGTCTGTCACCCCGCTTTGTTTTCTTCCCTTCTGAATCTCTTTCTGCTTTCTTAACGGCCGATGACTGGTTAGATCAGTCGCCGTGGTTCCCGTGTCTCGGTCTCCGCTGTGGTCGTCTTCGCGGGACGCTGGAGGTCTTCAGAAGTGAGACGAGGCGGCGGAACAGTGTCGTTTGACGACACATTTCGCTCCAGGTCATTCATCTCCTTCTTGAACTCCTTGATTCCCTTGCCGACCGAGCCGGCGATCTCAGGAATGCGTTTGGCTCCGAAGAGAAGCAGGATCACCACCATGATGATGACCAGTTCCATTAAGCCTATATGCGGCATATCCATAACTCCCTGAGGGAAAAAGTACCCTGCCGATGTTTACCAACCACGCTCTAAAATAACGAGCGCGCGATCAAGTATGCTAAAAGTACACCAAGCAGGCTCAAAAGGGACACGTCGACCGCAACTGGCCCGATCGCGAACTTGAGGATCACGAGGTCAACGGTGAGGGGTCCGAACGCTGGTGTTACCCCGGTAGTAAAGAATTCCTTTACCGCGCTGGGCGGGAGAAACCTGCGACACACCTGGGTCAGCAGGCCGCCGGCAATGAATCCAGTTGAGAGGACCATGCCGTAGAAGAATGCACCCTTTCGGGAAGCTCCGCGTGGTGGCATCAGGCGTGTCGCTCCATTACGTAGGAGATTGCTGCTCCGAGCGCGTCCCGGGCAGGCGTTTGGGGAAGAGTGACAAGAGAAGCGTGGGCGCGATCTGCATATTCCGCGGCGCGGTTGCGCGCGTAATCCAGTCCGCCTCGCTCAACAACAATTTCGGCGACGTCAGCCACTTCTTCATCCGATGGATCGGGAGTCTTGAGCAGCGACGCCACCCGGGCACGCTCGGCTCGAGTCATCCTTCGAAGTGCCGCGATCAGCGGGAGCGTGACCTTGTGCTCCTTGAGATCCAGACCGCTCGGTTTCCCGGTGGTTTCGGACGCTTCCGTGAAATCGATCATATCGTCGGTTATCTGAAACACCATGCCGAGCGCATCTCCATACTCAGCGAGTACGCCAGAGTAAGTCGAAGCACCACACATTGCACCAACGCAGCACGCAGCTGACATCAGCGATGCTGTCTTTGACCGGATCAGGAACTCGTAGTCGCTCTCCGAGAAATCGAGCGGTTCAACGGTGGAGAGCTGTGACAACTCTCCCACCGACATCTGCGTCGAGGCGTCGATCAGCACGCGCATTGCAGCCATGTTCTCGAGCGCGACCAGTTGCGTGAGTGCAGTCGAGTACAGATAGTCGCCCATGATGACGGAGATCTGATCGCTGAACAGTGAATTGATAGTCGGCATTCCGCGCCGAAGCATGGAATGGTCGACCGCGTCGTCGTGAACGAGCGTGGCGAGATGTACCATCTCGACCACGGCCGCAACGACGAGAGCGTCGCTGGTTGGGGTGCCGGACGTGTGGCTTGCCAGCAGGACCAGAGAAGGCCGGAACATCTTCCCCCGCATCGCCAGCAGATGCCGAGCTGCGATTGCAAGCATCGGAATATTGCGCGTGATGGATCGTTCCATCGTATCACGCACTTTCTCCAGATCGTCACGCACGGGGGCCTGCACCTCGTCCAGCGTCACGACTCGCGTGGCATCGTGCACCACAGGCGCGTCGAGCGAGCGCGCCGTCACGCCATCTGCTCGGCGCGTTTCAAACGCTCAGCGACATCGCGGAAGTGGATATCCACAGCGAACACTCGACGATAGTAGCCTTCGGCCGCCGGCCAAGCTTCCAGCTTTTCGCTCGCGTAACCCAGCAAGTAGAGCACGCCAACAAGTTTGGTATCAGTGAGCCCGGATTCCTTGAGCGCGCCGCCGAGGGAGCTGATTGCAACGGCATACTCGGTCTTCTCGATGAAGCTCTGCCCAAGCGATTCGTATGCGCGAACCCTGCGTTCCGGCGTCGCATCTACGCGCATCGCCTTCTGAAACTGCGAGATCGCTTCATCGAACAGACCCATTTCCATGTACGCCACGCCGAGGTCGTAGTGGCTATCGGCGTCGCTCTCATCGACGTTCGCGGCGACACCGGCCTTGAATGTCTCCAGCATTTCGGAGAAGTCAGTCTGAACCGGATTGGCGGACTTGTCTTCTTCTTCCGCCGTCATTCTTGGATTCTTGGGCGCCTCGCCTTCGCGTAGCCATTCGTTGAGATCGACGAAGTCATCGTCGGTGCGCGCAGCGGCCGGCTCCGCTGCCGGGACTGCGTTCGCCTGCCGCTGCTGTTCCTCGACCGCGTCAAAGGGAAGGATCGCGAGATCGCCGGGCAACCCGCCCTCGGCCGCGGCAACATCGCTTGACAGCGATTCGACGTATCCAGTGAGCGCTTCGGCCAGGGATTCCGTCGGTTCGACATGCGCATCGTCAGTATCGGTGCCGATGCCAGCTCCGGCGAGATCGGATCCAGTCGGCCACGCGGCCGCATCGTCGGCGCCCGCTGGCTGTTGCATCGCGTCACTATCCAGCGCGCGCTCGGACAACATGTCAAACGAAGTGTGTTCGATCGCCAGAGGTGTTATCTCCGGTCGCTGCTCGTCGGTTGCAAACGATGTCGATTCGAACTCGGCCATCGTGGGGCCGAGCCCTTTGGCCTCGTCGGAAACCAGCGAGGTAAGCGGATCTTCAAACGGTTTCAGTCCTGAAAGAGGCGAGTCGTCCGCGGGTGTACGCGCGTCTGCCGCTTCTGGAAGCTCGACCTGAGCAAAACTCTCCGCGTCACTTGGACTGGCAGCCTCTTCCGTCGTGCGACCGCGTTGCTTGCTGCCGTCGGGAGCGGTGCTTCCATGCTTCCCGTAATCCACATCCAGAAACACGAGTCCCTCGCGCTTCGCCTGCTGCCGCGTCATGCCGGCCTTCGGTGCAAAATCGGGGTCCAGTGCCCGGATGCGTTCGAGAGTCGCGGTAGCCTCGGCGCCGCGATCTTCTTCGAGCATCGCCTCGTAAACGATCTGGAGCTGCTCGAGCGCTTCCTGCGAGCGTCCCGCTCGCGCAAGCTGCTCTGCCAGCATCAGGCGCACATCGTCCTGACCCGGGCACAGATCGGCGAATTCCTTCAGAGCGCGAAAGGCTTCGCTGATGTCGCCGGCCTTCTCCATCCTGGAGGCATATTCCAGGAAGTTCTGCTTTGCGTCGGAGTTGAAGCCCTTCTTCGCGCTGATCTTTCCGAGCTTGTAGTAGATCACAGACCGATCCGGCGCGTGGCGCAAGACCTTGTTGCACAGCGCTATCGCATTGTTGAAAAAGCCCCCCTCGGCGTACAGATCGACCGCTGTCTCGTAGAACGTGACCGCCTGGTCCAGGTCACCCTGCCGCAGATGGAGATCACCAACACGGTTGTATAGCGGAATGTCCAGTTCCTCTGGAAGTCCCGCCGCTGCGTCTATTGCCTGGGCGTAAGTCGCCAGGGCGCGATCGTACTGCCGCTTCTGCTCGAACTCCGCGGCTTTCCTCTTGAGCTGGGCAGACTTGGACATGTCAAGGGGAAGTTAACGATGGCACTGGGAACGGGCCAGAATGACCTATCTCCATTTATCTATCTAACGATTGAGAGGGGCAGCCATCACATCCCGGATTCTGGATATCCGTAGTGGGGCCTGGGCCTCGCCACGACAAGCATAATAGCACGCATTGCAGTTGACTGGTTCATACTTCCGGAAGTCACGCCAATGGAAGTCCGTGGGAAAGTCCGGGCAGCGCTTCACATATCCCGACGGGGTTATGTGTATCGTTCGGATCCCGGACTGGCAAGGTTCGGTGGTCTCTCCCCGGACATAGCGAGGGATCTGCTCCAGATAGTAGTCGGAGTTGGTGATGATCCCCCGCCTCTTCCGTTTGAACGCCAGCAACTCCGCGACGACCTCCTCGAGCTTTCGAACCTCGGATTCCGGAATCAGGCCGTCCACGTTCCCGTTCTTGTTGTCGGTGTAGCAGCTGAAATTGACCCCCGCGCCGAGCTCCGCGGCGCGTTTTACGATCGGGACAAGCTCGTCAAGATTAGAGCGTTTGATCACGGTGTTGAAGCGGATGGCGTCGATTCCGCGCTCTCGCATCGCAACCACATTGTTCATGATCCGGTCTACGAGCCCCGGAATCCCGCGGGCCTCATCGTGCCGCGGGTCCAGGAAGTCCAGCGATATGTTGAACTGGTTGATCCCCGCATCCCAGAGGGACTGGGCTCGCTCCGGCGTGAGCATTCCGCCATGCGTGATCAGCGTCATGTACTTGATCCGAATCGCGCGATCCACGCCGGCGACCAGGTCTTCCAGATCGCGACGGAGTGTCGGTTCCCCGCCCGTCCACGTGATCATCATCGGATTGAAGAAGCGCGCAGCATCGACATAACTCTTCAACTCATTTTTTCGTTCCGCGGAGTCGGTCTTCCAGTAATCGCAGAAATTACAATGCGCGTTACACCGAAGCGTGACCTCGAAATGGACAAGGACAGGCATCCGGGTCAGAGTCAGATAAGCGTATTTGGCCAGGAAAACAGGGACGTCCCACGGAGAAAAACGGGCAGATAGCAAGGCTTAACGCAGATCCTGCTGCCTGTAAGTAGGCTTGTCGTAGTTGAATTTCAAATCCGGCTGCGCCTTGTTGCCAATCATGAAGCTGAAGTATGAATTGCCGTTTGGACTCTGGCTGAACGAGAATATCGCGCGCCAGTCATGCAGGTCCCGCTGCAACGTAACCTGGTTGCTTGCAAATGCGCTATTGACAACGTCGTACAGCGTTCCCCAGCTGGCTGACCATTTTTGCGTAATGTGAAATGCAGTCTGGGCACTTATTGTTTCACGCGGCGGCACACGAACGAACACTCCACCACCGATCGGATCATTGACGTTGCCGACAGCGGTCTGCGGATTCAGCAAAGCCTGCTGCCGACACAGATCGTACAGCACGGGATTCGCAGCATTCACGTTACAGATAAGAGTCGGGTCATAGTTAACGACGCGCCCACCGACCGGCTGTCGCTGACGAGTTGATGAGAAGCTGATCTGACTCGTCCAGTTCTGAACATCGCTGACTCCGTACTGCCGATCGCGCGAGTAGCTGCCGGCGACCGGATTGGACGACAGCGCAGAAGCAAGCTGATCCTGTGCGGTTTGCTCCGCTGTAACTGGCGCCGTCGTGGCGACCGGGGCTTCATGATGTCCAAACAGCCGGCCAAGCGCGGCGAATATCCCAGTCTGGCCATTGAGCGTGAAAGAAGCGTTGATTCCTTCACGGAACGGCTTGAATCGCGCCGTGTCACTCTGCGTATCGCCCTGGAACAGGGAGTAATTGCTGTTGAAGCTGAATCCCGGCAGCAGATCCGACGTCGCACTGTATGAGAAGTTCGTTGTCGTGAGGCCCGTGCGACGCGTCTCGCGTGCTCGTTCGAAATCCCACGTAAGCGATGAGAAATCGAGCGCAAGAAGTTTCACCTTCCTTCCCTCACCGCTCGAAGACGTATCCGACTTGAGCTTGCCTTCGAACACCTGCGAAAAACCGAGCGTCACCGCATTCGCCGGTAGACTTCCCAGGAAGCCACTGGCCGAGTGGTTGATCGCGGCGAGATACGCCGCTGGCACCGATGCCGCCGGTGAGTATCCGTAACTCAGGCGCGGCGTGATCGAGTGCCGAATCCGTGACAGCGGTCCGAAGCCGGGAAACAACGCGAACAGGGTCGGTGACATGCCAAGTGAAAACGTCGGCCGCTTGTTCTGATGGACCCACTGCCCGTTCGAGAACTCGGATTGAACCCAGTATGAACCACTGTAGACGTTGTTGAACGACACAGAAGGATTGAGGTTCAACGTACCCGGCAGAAAACCAGGGAGACTGAAACCGAAAGTGAAGTCGGCCTGATTGGTAGCGGACCTGGCAAACGTTCGGCTGTAACGTTGTGTCGTGTCGGCCTGATCAATGAAGGTTCGTGTCACCGGATGGTCCAGCTCCAGGCTCTGGATATTACCGCTGAAGTCCAGCCTGAAGCCATGAATACTGATTGGCGTGCCAAAGGATGTCGTCTGCGTAATCTCCGCCGCCTTGATGCGCGAGCTGTCCGCGGCTCCCGCGGGATTCCTGAAGTAGTTATAGAAAATTGCCTGCGATTCGTCCATGTTGACCTTGGCCGATCGCTGGAAATTCAGACTCGGTGTCCAGTCAAGCCAATTGGTAAGTGCGAGTGTCGGACTCGTCACGCTCACCGTCGGATAGTTCTCCTGGATCTGTGTGCGTCCGGAGTACTGATCGCGATGACCGCCAACGTCCATCGCGAACGGTCCAACCTTTCGACTATACCGCACGTCCGAGCTGATTGCCGATAACTGCTGCTGCGGATTGAACGTCGTCTGCCGCAGCGCAAAGGTGTTGGTGGTGAAGTTGACGTTGGCGTTGAACCGACTGGTGGACGAAAATTCCTGCGAGTGATACCACGTGACGGCCGTGTTATTCGAACCGCCAGGCTGTGCAAGGTGGCTCGCAGCGAGTCCACCGGTAATGAACCTGTCCATCCAGCGATACCGGAACTGTCCATTGACCCTCGAGAAACCGGGGTCGCCCGGATTCCCGCGCGCGCTACTTCGCCAATCGTACCACATCTCGGCATCCATGTAGTCGCCGAGGTTCACGTAATATCCCAGGTTCTCGAGGTGGCGGCGATATGACGAACTGGCTCTTACGAACTCGCTCAGACCGAAACGCGGCGTGAGGATTCCACTTCGCCGACCATGTCGCACATCCTGGAACAGAAACGGAAGCCAGAACACAGGCACGCCAGCCACATAGAGCGTTGCAGGCCGCGCAACCAGCAGGTTCTTGGAAATGAACTTTATCTCGTTCGACTTGAAGTAGTAGTCCGGCACGCTGTCATCGCAGCTCGTGATGATTCCATTGTGCACGTAATACGCACTTCGCTTCGCGGCGCTCGTATCTCGCACGAACGCCGTCTTCTGGCCGGAGAGAAAGTACGTCTGCCCACTTTCCACGGACGTACTGATGTTCGTCGCGGTACCGCGGCCGAGCGCAGTGTTGTACGTGACACTCCCCTTCGCGATCACGTCGGCGCTTTGTTGCGACGGATCGTGGAGAATAACCGTGTCACCCATCGCGGTGACGAACTTGGTTGCGTCGTTGTACAGAACAGTGTCGCCGATCACGATCATCTGATCTCGGCCCACTGCGGCCGGCGCCCCTTCGATCCGGAGAGCCTTGCTCTCGGCGTCGAACACGACCTTGTCGCCCTGGTACCGCGTCGCGCGATACCCCGGCATTTTCACGAGCGCCTTGGCGACGGAGTCGGAGTCAGATACCCAGTTCACGAGCGGCTTGACACGCGATAGCGTGTCGCGAGTAGTATCTCCGGGCGCCTTGACGAGTCGAGGTGCATCAGGACGAACCGGCACTGGCCTCCCAACACGTTGCGCACCCGCCGTAGACGTTGCGGCGATGCCAAGAGCGGCTGCAAGAACCGAGCAAAGGCGTCCGCTGATCACGGTGAATCGCCCAGACGAAGTGGCACGTCCCGCGCGGGCGGCAGGGCCTGAAGCGGAGGAGGCGGCGGGCGCTTCGGGGGATCTACCGAACCCGAGTCATCTCGCGAGTCCTTCCCTTCACGCCAGCGATACACCATGCGCGAAAGTACAATGCTCAGTTCGAATAATCCATACATCGGGACCGCGATCGCGACCATGGCGGTCGGGTCGGGAGTGATGAACGTTCCAATGATCAAACCACCGACAACCGCATAGCGGCGATACTTCGCCAGAAATTTGGGGTTTGTGAGGCCGAGCGCTGTAAGGCCCATGATCACGATCGGGAGCTCGAAGGCCGCGCCGAACGCGAGACACATGTAGATCGCAAATCCGAAGTACTCCGACGCCGCGATCATTGGCTGGAGTGCGTCAGACTCGACCCCGACGAGGAAGCGGATCGTCATGGGCAGAATCAGTGTGAACGCCATGGCCACACCGGCAATGAACAAAACGACGATCCCGCCCAGCACCGGGACCACAAGCTTTTTTTCGTGGGTATACATCGCGGGCGAAACAAACCCCCAGACCTGATACAGGATCACAGGCGACGCGATTATGAACGACAGTGCAAATCCAGCATCCAGAACAATCTGGAATGCATCACCGGGATGCAGATAGATCAGTTTCTGCCCGTGCAGATACGGGGTGATCGGCCGGGAAAGGAACTCGATCACATCGAAGTGCGGAACCTGTGTGAACAGGATAAACGATATGATCGCGCCGACCGCGAATGCGGCAGCGCACTTGAAAAGTCGGTGCCGCAATTCCTCAAGGTGATCGAGGAACGCCATCTCGGCCATACCGCCATCCGCACGACGACGCGCCACGATCAGCCTCGACCGCTATTTGATCGTCTTGACGCGATCCCGAGCCAGAGCAGCCTCGTCGGACCGCGGATATTTCCTGATCAGCTCATTGAACAGGTCACGAGCCTTGGCGCTGTCACCAGCGTTGAATGCTGAAACAGCGCGCTTGTAAATGGCGGTCGCTGCGCGCGGCGAACCCGCGTACTGCTTCGCCACCTGCGCGTACACCGAATCGGCGGCCGTATTGTTGTTCTCCGCAGCATATGTTTCGGCGATGTAGAAAGCTGCGTCCGGAGCCACATCAGCCTTCGGATACTTGGCGATGAGGTCCTGAAAAGCCTGACGCGCCGCAGCGTTGCTGCCCTGCATCATCTGTTCTCGTGCAACCTGGAATAATGCATTTGGTCCAGGTGTCACAACCGCCCCGGTGGAATCGGGAACGGCCGTTGCCGCCGCGCGATCTTCCAGCGAAGCTCGAACTTCCTGAATACGCCGCTGACTCTGGCCGGTCAGTTCCTGCACTTGCAGGAGCTGCTGCTGAACAGACGACATGCTCATCGTCATGTCGGCGCGAAACCGCGTAAGGCGCGTGCTTAGCGCCACGAGTGAGTCATTCGCAACACGCATGCTCGCAATCGCACGATCCAGTTGCCGCGAGCGCGCCGAATCGGCGGCAAGCCGCTCGTTTCGCATGAGACTTATGTCACCCTGCAGAACCTGCACATCCTTCTGCGTGGCGAAACAGCCAGCGAACAACATCGCAGCCGGCGCGATCAGCATCCATTTTTTCACTGATTTGCTCCTCCTGAAATCGGTTCGAATTCCGATCGACGATTGCGCGACCATGCGTCCTCGTTGTCACCCTCAACCGCAGGCTGCTCGGCACCCATGCTTGTAATCGTGAGACGACTCGCATCGATTCCGTTGTTCACGAGAAACGCTTTCGCTTCAGCGGCACGTCGAAGGCCCAGCGCCAGATTGTACTCCGCGGCCCCACGGTTGTCGGTGTGACCGGTGATGCGAATGCGAAGAGTTGGTTTCGCTTGCAGCACGGGAACCTTTGCCAGCAGCAGCGACCGCGCGGCCTCAGTGAGATCAGCGCGATCGAAATCGTAATAGATCGTAGCTGTCAACACCTTCATTTCGTCCGCATTCTGAGCTGCCTCGCGCTGCTCTCTGTCGCGCACCGCACGCAGGCTATCCTGTTCCGCCTGCGCACGCGCAAGCTCCGCCTGGCGAGCCGCATTCGCGCGAGCAATTGAATCCGCACGGCCGCGGTCCAGCGAATCGGCGTTACCCGACATCGGCGCAGGCCCGAGTGCCGCTGGCGGCTTGTGACAGCCAGCCGCAAGAGCAAGCGTGACTATGGCGAGGATCGAGTGGCGTGGATGCATTGGCTCTAAAGTTAGGGTTTGAGAATCGGCGACCATGCGGCCAGACGCGCGCCGGATGCGTGGGTAAGCTGGCGCATGCGCCCAGACTCGGCGTCCAGAACCCACAACTGACGAGGTCCCGTGCGCGTGGACGAGAACACCATGTGCCGCGAGTCAGGTGACCACGAAGGATCTTCGTTCTGGCCATCGCTCGTGTACTGCTTTGTGGAACGATCGCGCATGTCGATGGTCATGATCTGGAACGATCCGTCGATACGCGATTCGTACGCGATCCTGCGCCCGTCGGGAGCCCAGTCTGGTGACGCGCGATACGCCTGCTCGCCGTACGTGAACTCTGTGAGAAGCGACGGATTGGTTCCGTCGGCATCCATCGTGTAAACCTCGGGATGCCCGGCTCTCCCCGACATGAACGCGATCTGACGTCCGTCCGGACTGAACGAAGGCGAAGTGTTATCGCTTCCCTTTCCGACAGTGATTCTACGCGACGGTGATGCATCGCCTTCCTGCATCACCAGAATGTCTGTGCCACCTTCCCTGCCGCTGGCGTACGCGATTGTACGCCCATCCGGAGCGAACGCAGGGGTGATGTTGAGTCCGCGAACGGTGCCACTCAGCCAGTGCATGTCGCTGGTGATGAAACTGTACACAGCGATCTGGGATCCATCCGGTGTAAATCCGCAGAAGACGAATCGGGTTCCATCGGGATTCCACGCGGCCGACATCGCAAGCGTTACCGATGTGAGCTTTCTCGCGTTCTCGCCATCGCTGTCGATTACCCAGATCTGCTTGTCGCCGCCGGAGTACAACACTCTCGTCGCAGCAGCGCCTGGCGTACCAAAAATCCAGCGCTCGACTTCGTCGCTCGCGCGATGCAGGGAAAGCCGCCAAGCGGGCGAATTCACCTTGTCCAACAGCGGGAATCCGCCAATCTGTACGCGTTTTTTTCCCGCGACATCGTACATCGTGATATTGATGCCGGTCAGCGAACGCTCAGGCCTCAGAATGGCAACTACGCCGAGCTTTGCAAAGAGGGGATAGTTATACGCGTCGCCTGCCTTCGGAATCATTCCACGAACGGTCGAATCGGCGAGCGTTATTACCGTCGCGCGGTCGTCGTAGTCGATGTCACGCTGGAGAATCGCGCGCACAGAGTCGGTTCCGGTGGAATCCAGTGGAAGGACCAGGACGCCAGGCTTTGTCCCCAGTGTGTAGTTGAGGCCGAGCCTCACACCCTGGGGGACCGTCGTGGTCTGCGCGTAAGCTGTAACCGGCGCAAGCGCGAGCAGTACGCTCGCGATGGCGGCAAGAGATATCTGTTTCAATTGCATCACTGCAGGAATCGGGGGTCGAAACTGAAAACTACGGGAAGGACATCATCACGGAAACCGTCGGGTAGCGGGCCAAACGCGGACGATGCCCGCTCGATTGCCCCCTGAGCTTCCAGATCGAATGAATAAACGCCGGACCGAGTCAGGAATTTCACATTCGTAACGCTGCCATCACGGTGAATGAGGAAGGATACTGTGGCGCTCAACGGAGAGTTGGGATTCTTGACACGAAAGTTCAGGGCGATCTGGCGAACGATGTTGTTGAGGTATCCCGGAAAGGGAAAATCAATACCAGCGGTCTGCACCGTCGCGACATCGGTGCCACGGCCGCCTACGGGTCCGCCACCAGCCTTTGGAGCCACCGTCGGCTTCGCCGCCTTGGGCTTGCCCTCAACTGGCGTAGCGCGCTTGGCTGGGGCGGGCGCGGCCTTTGTTGGAGCCGGCGGAACCGCGGACGGCGTTTCCCGCATCTTGGGTGGCGTCGGGGCCGGGTTGGTCGGGGCTGGCGCCTGGGTAACCTCGCCAATCGCACGCGGACCCGGCGGGGCAGCCACGATATTCACCTTGTAGATCGGCGGAAGTACAACCGGCGGGCCAGCTCTAAAAGCCCAGAGCGCCAGCCCGATAATCGCCAGGTGCGCCACGGCGGACGCACCGAGCGATCCGGTGAGTCCACCGTCGCCTGCGCGATTACTCAATGCGTTGCGTCCTCCGGTTCGGCGACGAGGCCGATGTCGGTTGATCCGCTCGCTCGCATCACCGCCAGTACTCTCACTACCATCCCATACGGTACACCCTGGTCGGCGCGAAGGTACACTCCGCCCTTCCCATGCTTATCAGACAGAGCCTTGAAGCTGGCCCTGAACTCTTCGTATGTGAGCTTGTCCTTGTCGACAAAGATGCCGCCGCTGCGATCCACGGTGACCACAAGCCCCGACTTGGCCTCGAGCGGACGCGCGGCCGCCTTGGGCAACGTCACGTCGACTCCCCCCTGCATGATCGGGGCAGTGATCATGAAGATCACCATCAACAGAAGCATCACGTCGATCAGATTGACGACGTTGATCTCTGCATTGAGAGCGAGTTTTTTACCGCGCCGACGTCCTCTGCTCGCCATCTAGATCCGACCCTCGCGCACGAGCAGCGCGATGAGTTCGCTCCCGAAACCTTCCAGCTCGCTATCCACCCGGTTGAGTTTGCTTGCGAAGTTGTTGTATGCGAAGACAGCTGGGATTGCAACAGCAAGCGAAGCCGCCGTGGCGATCAGGGCTTCTGCCACGCCTGGTGCAACTGCCCCGATGTTTCCGGAACCTTGCGACGCAATACCGATAAATGCCTCGATCACGCCAAGGACCGTGCCCAGGAGGCCAATCAAGGGGCTGACAGAACCAATCGTACCGAGCGACGGAACGTATCGAGAGAGCCGCTCCTGCGCCGCATTTGTCTCGGCGTCGAGCAGCAATCGGAGCGCCTCAACCTGCGAGCCACTGAACTTCGCAACGCGGCCAGGCGTGGCAGCGAGCGCCGGAGTCACCTCGCGCAGGAAGTCGCTCGCACGACGAATCAGTCTGGCGTGTGGAACGTCTGCGACGTCCCGAACAGCGTCCACCGCAGCACCAAAAGAGGAGGCGCGTTCGAAGTTCTGCATGAAGACTTCGGACTCACGATCGATCGCGCGAAACTGGCGCCACTTTCGGAACATGATCGCCCAACTGATCAGGGACAGGATCGCGAGAACGGCGAGAACAACCTTGGTTGCACCGGTCCCGTGGATACCTGCGCCAAGACGAATAACAGATTCACTCAAGCTCCATCGGCAAAAGGCCAAATCTAAGCCGACGTAGCATGCACTGTCATCCGTTCAGGGCATCTTTGCAGTAAGACGGCTTGGCATCCCAACTCGAATCTCGGGTTGCGTCTGGTGCACGACCATCCCCGTCGCGCCGAACGGCGTTACGCGCACAATCGTGATCTTCGCGGTCGAGACGAGCGGTGCGGCAGTTCCATCGCTCAATCGACCATCATCGAACAGTGTAAACTGATCTCCGAGCCGCAACCCTTGCGAAGCGCCAGCACCGAGAATCACGTAACTCTGGACAGACGGCAGTTTGGGTGATCCCTCGATCCAGATCAGCTTGGCCGTCACCGGGTACGATCCGGCGACCGGGCGAACAGTGGTGCTTTCGAACGACTGTCCGAGTGGTACCAGCGACTGCCCGGCGCTGATTGCGCCGAACTGTTTGATTATGACGCCGATTGCTCGGCCTCCAGCGCCAATCGAATCAATCCGCATGACGCCAGTCGGCTCGACTACTCGACCGACATCGGTTACCATGGCAGTCGTTTTTGCCACGATGACCCTGTCGCCCTGGCGATACGACGTTCCGGCGGGTGCGGAGATGTAGATCCGATCGAAGCTCCGGTAACCTGCATCAGAAGCCAGGCCGAGCGCCGGGACATCCACGGGACCTATCACTAGACCCGCGACGATTGGTTTGTCACCCGCCACCATATACGGTGCTGCTTCATATTCGCCCGGTCGAACCGTCAGAACCGGAGGCAGGGTGCTGGCGGCCACCATCTGCTCGTGAGCAGCTTCGTCAGCCGAAGCGAACACTGTCGGTGATTGCGCGCGAGTCTGAATCTGCGCGACTACGAAGCCGCTTGAGTCCACGGTCGCCACGACTTCTGGCTTTACCGCGGATCCATCGATGGCGAGGACCTGCCCTGGATAGATCCAGTGCGGATTCTTTACGATGTCAGTATTCGCGTGAAAGACCTCCGGCCACCGGAACGGATCCTTTAGGTAGAACTTGGCGATGTCCCAGAGCGTATCGCCCCGCTTGACCGTGTGTTTGACAACGGCAGGAGTCGTCTGTGCGGCAGCAGTCGAAGGCTGCGTCACCTGTGCGAGTAGCACTGGTGCCGGAGCGGCAACGGCTGCGAACGAAGCGGCAACAATGGCCGCGCGGAGAGTGATCGCGAGTCTCTTTGGCATCGTTTGAGGACGACCGGATAAGCGATAGGGCAACCTGATCGATGACGTCAAGCTACCGGGCGCGGGATCGCCGCCCCTTACCGTATATCGGCCGGGAGCGGCATTCTCTGGACGCGCCGAAGGGGGAACCGCCGCTTCAACCGCACGCGACCGTCGTTCCTATAGCTGCCAGTGTGAGCCCAGTGCCCAGAAAAAGACGCCGATGCCCAGGATCGAAAAAACGACGGTAGCCGAGCCAACCATGAGGAGCTCCAAAGCGCGCCACACCGTCGGACGACGCGCTGTTGGCCCAAAAAAGATTCCCCAGCTGGCGAAGCTCCAGATCACGTAGCAACCGGCCAGCAGCATCCAGGATGCACCGCCACTCGCCGCAGCCGTCAGAGGTACGGCACCGGATACGACTGCGATCGTAGCAAGTTCAATCTCCGAAAGCCTTCGAGCCAACTCGGCCAGCACCGCGAATATACTTTCGTGCGGCGCTGGCAGACGCGTCTGCGGAATCCCTGATCGAGGTGCTGGTAAACGTGCGGCGTGTTGCATGACCCGACCTCCGGTTCGTTAACCAACGATAACCAATTTTGCGCTCGCCGGCGCGAGCTCCCGCCTACCGGCCGAGCCAGTAATTGAACTTGATCTTGAAGATGTTAGTTGGTCGGTCGCTCATGAGCGCGACACGGTCTCGTGCAAAATCGAAGTTGCCCACGTCGTCCGACCCGGAACGCGTTTGCGTCCAGACAAAGAACACGGTTGAGCCTGGCCGGTATTCCCAGCGCAACACGGCGTTGCCAATGAGAGACCGGTAGGCAAAGTTCGGATCTCCGAATGTGAATGGTGCCGCAGGCCCCGAACCATCGGGATCGACGGTATATGTGGCTGCTGTCGTGCTGGTTGCTGCATTGCGCACGATTGTACCAGCGTCCTTTCCGTAAATCACTTTCTTGATCGTGCGCGGTGCCGCGAACTCGCGGAACGATGAATAATCACCGGATGAGAAGTACGGCTGCGCATAGAGCTGAAGCGTGAGATTCGGCGTGAATGTCCAGTTGATTCGCGTATCCAGCGACCATGTATCGGCCTTCAGGTAGGCAAACACGTAGCGACGTCCGTAAAATGCTGTCGCCGTCGGATCGGTCTCGGCAGTCACGTACTGCGCACCGTTGGTTGACGAACTGAACGTCGGTGTAAGGCTGACGAAGACGCTGGACACTGGCTTCAGGGCAATGCCAGGACCAATACTCAGCTGATTGCCTTTCTCTCCAACCGAAGGACCGCCCTGCACCGAGATATCGAACACCGCGCGGCCACGCGGATCGGTAGACAATTCGCCCATGAGAACCTTGTAGCCGCCGCGCGTCACGACGGGTCCGCCGCGCGTAAGCTTGTCGTCGAGTACTGCTGGGTGGTAGATGTAGAAGCTGCGCAGGCGCCAGTAATTAAGAAACTCGACTTGCGTGAATGTCTGACCCTGCAGGTCCGTGCGGTCTCCATCGTAGTTGAACTGCTGCTGCCCACCGACAAGTACTGCGGCATTGCGGTACCAGCTCCCTGGCAGACTCCAGCTACGCATGACGTTGGCGTTCATCCACTTGTAATCTGCGCGATCCAGGAACGACAGATCATTCACCTCGAATCCGGGGCTGCGCCAGTTCTGCGCCGTTTCCCACATCCAGTTACCGCTAGTCTTCGCGACCCGGCTGTAGAAGCCATAGCCGCGGAGCGATGTCGCCGAACTGTCATACGATGCACCGAACAGTCCATCGCCTGTAACTCGACGGTCAGGACGCTGGAAGTAGTGCGCGCTCGATCGCTCGGTGAGGGCAATCGCCGAGGGCGAGCCGCCCACGTTCGACGCAGCTATCGATCCCATCCAATCGTAGTCACGATGGCTCCAGCGATGGTTCCAATCCATGCCGAGCGCCTCGGCGTGGCTGCGCAGCCGGTCGGACAGGATGGTGTCGTTCATCTGTCGACCGACCGACGTGAGCATGCCGCCGATTGTGGTCGCGCCTTCACGAAAATCCTTCTTGGCGCGGCCGACAAAGTAGTTGCTCAACGGCTCGACTTGCTGACTGAGTGTTGGACCGCCGGGTGTTGCGACATACTCCGCTGTTTCACGGTTCGTAAGTGCATCGAGCATGCCGACTGTAATACCACCGGCGGTCCTGCCCGTTATTTTCGCGGCGCCGATGATCGATGTTGTACTCGGAAGGTCATCGAACGCAGCCGCCCCGCTCACATAGCCGTTCAACTGCGGCGCGCGGCCGATGCGTCTCGAGTAGAAGAGCCCGAGGTTGGACGTATTGCTGCAGAAATTGCAGTTCATCCCGCCGAAGTCGAAGGCGCTGTTCCCGGACACGAAGAACGGCCGCTTCTCATCGTAATATGTCTCGTACGCGGACAGATTGATCGTGGCAGGATCGACTTCAACCTGGCCGAAATCCGGATTCACCGTTGCATCAAGCGTGAGATTGGATGTGAGTAGATACTTGAGATCCAGACCGGCCGACAGATTGGTCGATGTGGTCGAGTTGAATGGATCGTTGGACGGCGCGTATTTGGATGTCAATCCACTCAACACGTATGGAAGCAGCTCGAACTGACGCGGCTGCGCGCCGATCTTGAGGCCCTTGAGATGGCCGTAATACGCCGGTCCACCCGACTCGCTGGCCTTCCAGAACGCCCACATGTCCTGTTCGTTGACTCTGTCTGCATAGCGCCAGACTTGCATTCCCCACGTCTGCACACTGTCACGCGAGAATCTGAGTTGCGAAAACGGAATTCTCATCTCGGCTGTCCAGCCCAATGAATCGACATGAGTCGCGGCTTCCCATATCGGATCCCAGGACGGATCACCGTCGAACGCATCACCCTTGACGCCTGCGGGATTCACTTCGAACCACGCCTCGTCGATGTGATTGTGGTAGGGATCGAGTATAACTATGATCTTGTCACTGGTCAGCGAATTGAAACTGCCGTTATTGCCGTTCCCGTCGAGCAGTTGATCGCGGCGCGCCAGCGGCGCCCTGATGCCCTTGGCTCCCAACGAATCGAATACGCGTGCGCCGATGTACAGTGCGGCGTCGTCATAGAGAATTCGGATCTCCGTGCGCTGTGTAGCCGGCTCGCCTTCGTGCGGCTGAGACTGGGTGAACTTGGTGATCGGAGTAGCCGCCTTCCATGCGGGATCATCGAGTTTCCCGTCAAGCGTTATCGGACCATCACGTTTCGCCGCCTCCGCAACCGGAGGTGTACGAGGATGAATCGACGACGCATTGGTTTCCTGTGCGTGTGCAATAAGCGGAGCAGCCGCCAGCGCAGCTACGAGTGCAGTCCGATATACGTGCATACCTTGAGTTGATGTAGGGTCTGAATTCGGCCATCGGGGGATTAGATGACGGATTCGCGCAAATGGTTGCAATCGACGCTCAATCGGCATGGCGTTGCGAGCG
>CAJDVC010000029.1_pt1 | contig 19816 bp, 20 predicted proteins | sample 7391211 | NCBI WGS metagenome assembly CAJDVC01 (sample SAMEA7055683, study PRJEB34461) | soil metagenome | biome: terrestrial ecosystem; feature: Peninsula; material: soil | place: Antarctica | collected 2016 | reverse complement strand
TTGTTTCATTCTCAGTCGTACCAGCCCCAGGGTTGTACGGTTGTCGAACAGGACTACGAGGATGAGCCGGCGTGCAACATCCGCGAGGTAAATAGACTCTTTTTCACCCTGATGGAATAGAGTGCTGAAGTCATTTTCACCGACGAGTTTCGCGAGCTGGTCGTTGGCGCTGAAATCAGCGGCGGTCAGGGTCGCGAACGTAGTCGGATCGAAGTTTGGCTGCTCACCCACCGTCGCTACCAGCTGTCCGGACCGATCCACCAGCAGCGCTGACCGCGCGTTGGTATCGGCCAGAAACCTTTGAAGCGAGTGAGTAATGGCGACAGAGTCTTCCTCAGTGAAAGACCACGTCCCCGATCCGCCCCCCTTCGCGCTTCCGCCTCCCGTCATGCTCTCTCCATCTAGGCCAATGCCTTTTCCAGGTGCTTTAAAAGTCTTACCGCCCGTCCCCGAAGCATCGGCCGGGTCTCCCACGCTATGTACTCGCGCAGTAGTTGGGCGGTAGCGACGGTAGGCTGCCCGGACAGGTGCCCGAGTGCTGCCAGCCGCCTCAGCGCATGACGACTGAACAGGTCTCTTCGGTACGCATGCTGCGCTCCGCTCCAGGCAGCCAGACCGGCCACCAACCCGCCTCCCAGCCCGGCCAGGAACCAATCCAGACCGTTATTGCTCCGATTGCTCATTACATGACTCTCCGCGCCAACAGGGCCTGGGCGATCGTGACCCCGTCAGCGTATTCCAAATCCCCCCCGACGGGGAGACCGCGTGCGATGCGCGATACCGTTAAAGGATAGACGGCAAGGCGGCGCTGCAGGTACAAAGCCGTCGCCTCACCCTCAATGCTCGGATTTGTGGCGATTATCAATTCGCCTACATTGCCGGCTGATACCCTTGACTCAAGGTCGTTAACCGCGAGATCCTCCGGTCCGATCCCGTCGAGGGGCGAGAGACGCCCACCGAGTACGTGATAGGTCCCTTTGAACTCCCCCGAGCGTTCGATGGCACCAATATCCGAGGCTTCCTCAACTACACAAACGATGGCCTGATCGCGCCTTGGATCGGCGCAGATCGAGCAGATCTCGTTCTCGGTCAGATTGTGACATCGGGCGCACGGATGAATCCGCTCGGAAATCGTGACCAGCGCTTCAGCGAGCCGGCGGGTCTGTCCAGCAGGCTGCTTCAACAGGTGATACGTCAGTCGGATGGCCGTTTTCCGGCCGATGCCGGGCAACCTGGACAGCTCCGCAGCGAGGTCTTCTATCGCCGACACTCAGAACGGTAGCTTGAACGGCAGATCCATTCCGCCGGTGAGTTTTCCCATCTCGGACGCGGCAAGCTCGGCTGCTTTTTTCTGGGCATCGCGGACTGCGACCATCACCAGATCTTCGAGCATTTCGACGTCCATCGGATTGACGACAGTAGGATCGATCTTGACCTGCGTTACCTGTCCCTTTCCGTCAGCGGTAACCGTTACCATGCCACCGCCGGATGTCGCAGAAACGGACCGCTTCTCCAGCTCCTCCTGGATCTCCTGCAAGCGGCTCTGCATCTGCTGCGCCTGTTGCATAAGCTTCATGAAGTCAGCCATAAAGGAATCTAAGGAGTTAGTCGAGCAATTCGAGGTCAAGCGCATCTATGGCTGCGCCGAGCACTGGGTCCTTCGCCCGCAACATCTGCGTGCGCTCCGCCTTTCGCTGCTCATCGCTCAAGCGCACGGGCGGCTCGCCTTGCGACGATGCCTCCATCGCAGAACGCATCGCTGAGATAGGGCTCGCCCCGCGCTGCGACCGATGCGGAACGGCAGGCGACGCGGTCTCCATCGCCGCCTGCCCTTTCGCGACGGCCCCGGATCGGGTGCCAGCTCCTGTTTCTGCAAGCGACGGCGCAAGCGACGGCGCACGCGACGGCGCGTGAGATGACGCGCGCGGCTCGACACGGGTTTCGGACCGACTGGCGCTCCGAGCACCGGCGGCGGGCGCTACAGTATCGGGTGGGCTTCCCGATTGCTTCTCCGGTTCCGAAGAAGCGAGCGATGCGCGCCAGTCAGTGGACCCACCAGCAGAAGATACTCCGCCAGTGGGCGCGATACCGCGCAGCACTTCCTCAAGCGTGAGTGTGCGATCGATCAGAGCAAAGCGCACGAGTAGTAATTCGATTAGCAACTGCTGTTGACCGCTCTTTCTGAAACGCGGCTCCAGTTCACTCAGAACGTTGAGCATCCGAAGCACGTCTCCCGCCGCAAGCTGCGCCGCGTTTGCGCGCAGCTGCTTGAGCGCACTTGCAGAAACGTCGGATGCCACACCGCCCAGGATCACTTCGAGCTGTGCGCGCAATACGTCAGCGAATCCCGCGAGAAAGCCGTTGAAGTCAACACCCTCGTCAGCAAGTCGCCTCACTGCGGCGAACACATCTCCCGCGCGCCGCTCGACGATCATGGCCAGCACACCGAGATATTCATCCTCCGGAACAAGACCGAGCGCGATACGAACCGATTCCGCAGAAACGTTGCCTTCGCCGAGTGAGATTACCTGGTCGGCAAGCGAAAGTGCGTCACGCATCGAGCCGTCAGCCGCTCTGGCGATCATTGTCAGCGCCTCCGGCTCCGCGTCAATCGATTCCGCGTTCAAGATGAATTCTAGGCGCGCGATGATATCGGTCGTACCGATTCTCTTGAGGTCGAATCGCTGCAGACGACTCAGAACTGGAGCGGCCGCCTGCGCAATCTTTTGCGGATCAGTTGTGGCGAAGACAAAGACAACCCGCGGCGGTGGTTCTTCGAGAACCTTGAGCAGAGCGTTCCATGCCTCGCGGGTAAGCATGTGCGCTTCGTCGACGATGTAGACTTTGTACCGATCATCTCCGGATGGAGCGTACATCGCACGCTCACGCAGATCGCGCGCATCATCGACACCCCGATTGGACGCGGCGTCAATCTCGACGACATCGAGACTTGAAGACCCGCTCCATATGCGCTGGCAACTGATGCATTTCCCGCAGGGCTCGCCTGTCTCGCCCTTGTTCTCGCAATTGAGCGCCATTGCAAGCACTCGCGCGAGCGTGGTCTTTCCGGTGCCACGAGGGCCGCAGAAGAGGTATCCATGCGCAACCCTGTCGCGCGCAATGGCGCCACGCAACGTGTTCGATACGTGACCTTGGACGGCCACCTCGGAAAACGAGCGCGGACGGTACTTCCTGGCTAGGGCTTGGGCCATTCTCGGGGTATGCGGGCGCGACGTTCCGCTCTTCAGAAGGTTCCGGCGCGCGCAGCCGGATGAAGAGGGGCTCCAGGGGATCGGGGCAACGCAAGACACCGCATGCCGCTGCTACCTTCGGGGTCCTGACGGGGTTAGTGGGCTCGCGCCCCCCGGATTTCCCTGGTACACCAAATATAGCTTCCAGAACGTGGTGGCAGGAAGGAATTCCATCACAACCTGCGGTACCTGGGTAGGGTGCGGGACTGAGCTCGATCGGTTGCTCCAGGTTCCAGCGCATCCGGGATTCAAAAAGACAACTGGCCTGCCCTTGCTGGCAGGCCAGTTTCGTTCAGAACGGTACGGCCTGATACCGCGTGTTACGGCTTTTTTATCGTGACCGTGGGAACTTTGATCTTCGCAGAGTCGTGCTTGACCTCGATCTTCGGAACAGCCACGGTCGCCGTGTCAACCCCGGTTTCGATGACCGGCGTATGCACCGTGTCGGTCACGGTGCCGACTACTGGCTTCTGCACCTCGTACTCTCCCGTTCCAGTCTTCTTGCACGCAGTCGCGGTCAGAGTCAGCACCGCCGCGGCGAAAATCAATTTCTTCATCCAAAGCCTCCGGTAATCGCCAGGGTTAGTCTCGCTTGATCGTTACAGCAAAAAGCAAGAACGTTGCCACGACTCGAATGTGAGGATGGGCACACGTTATGCGCTTGCAGTCCCGAATACATCACATTCAATTTCGAGGCTCGATATGAAGGCACAGGACATCATGACCGGCAATCCAGCTCGCGTCACGCCCGAAACGTCGCTGCAGGACGCCGCAAAATTGATGAAGGACCGTGACGTCGGCATGCTTCCCGTCGTCGACGGCGATGGCTCCAGCAAGCTCATCGGACTCATCACCGATCGCGATATCACCGTGCGCCACGTAGCGGCTGGCCATGCAAGTGCCGACTGCAAGGTCCGCGAGGCGATGACAACCAAAACCACCACCTGCCCTAAGAACGCCGACGTGAAAGACGTGATGAAGGTCATGGGTGATGAACAGCTTCGCCGTATTCCCGTCGTTGATGAGCGATCGAACCTGGTGGGAGTCATCTCACAGGCCGACATCGTTCTGCGTCTCGATGACGCAGTTGCGAGTGACAGGACGATAGGCAAGATATCCAAGCCGTAACCTGCAGTCGACAATCAGTCCTCGAACGCCTCGTGCTGGCGTCTGCGGACATGTCGCAACTCATACACCTGGGCGACTTCGCCGCCGAGTATGAATACCATCGACGCGTAGTAAACCCATAACACGACGATGACCAGGGCAGCAATCGTCCCGGTGTAGAGTGATCCAGGCTTGAACGACGTGACGTAATAGGCGAAGGCGAACTTCGCGATTTCGAACATCACACCAGTAAACAGACTGGCGAGCAAAGCTGTCTGCCATCGCATCTTCTTGTACGGCAGATACTTGTACAGGCCGTAGAATAGTGCCGCTATGAAGATGAACGCTACGATGCGTCCGAGCGTGTACTCGACGCCACCCATGACGTCCTCGCGGAGGCCAATCGCCTCAAGCACCTCAACTCCGCGAGATGATGCGATGGCCAGGTACGCAGACAGCGCCGTATAGACGACGAATATCAACGACGACACCACGGTCACTTTCACGTCGTACAACTTGCCATCGATTATCCCGCGGTCGATTTCGATATCGAAGATCGCGTTCAGGATTGAGCGTAACGACCCGAACAGACGCGTGGAGAACCAGATAAAACCGATTGCTGCGTAAAGGCCCACCGTTCCGCGAGCCGATATAATCCGCACAATCACCGGAGTCACCGAATCACTGGTGGCGTCCGGAAGAAATCGATTGACGAGCGCAACTATCTCGTTGGTTGCGGCAAGTGTGGACTCGTTCAGAAGATACGTGAGCGACGTCGCGAACAGCAGAAGGAATGGGATTATCGCGAGCAGGATGTTGAACGATATCCCGCCCGCGAGAAAGAAAATGTTATCCTCACCGCTGTTATCCCAGACTCGGCGGACGTAATCCTTGAAACCAATCCACAACCGCCTTACCAAGGGGCGCGTGCGGCCCATGCGACTCCGATTTACAGCGAGTTTGCTTCGCGGCGAGCCGCCTTGTTCTCAGCGATCCGTCGCTCGAGATCAGAGCGCGCCGCGACCGCCGCGTGCTTTCCCGCATCCACTGCGTCCAGCACCTGATCCTGGCCCCGGCGAACGGCAGCACGGACGGCATCCACACGATCCGAAACGTTATCGCGCACATCGTTGGCCTGTGATGAAACTGTGTCCGCGACGTCCTTGGCCGCGCTGCGCAAACGACCGGTTGTACGACGCGCACTATGGGTGATCAGGCGGCGTGTATCCTCGCCACTTCTCGGCGCGAGCAACAGCGCTATTCCTGCGCCAATCGCAGCCCCAAGCAGAAGAGTACCGAACCCCGGTTCCTCACGTTCAATTACAACGAATGGCTCGCCCTCGTATCCATGGTTTCTCATTGTTACCTCTTGCCCGATTTGGAGGGCTTGGTTTTTGATTTTGCAGCAGCCTTCTTCGCAGCTGGTTTGGCTGTCGAGACTTCTGCATTGCCAGGCGCCGTAGCAGGCGCTGCGGCAGCCTTTGCGCGAACCGGCTTTGCTGCAGCGGCCAGACGAAGATGACGAGGCATTATGTCTGCTGCGGTGATAGTGTCCCCTCTGGCCATGATTACCGCTCGCTCTACAGCGTTCTTCAATTCACGCACGTTGCCTGGCCAGTGGTACGTGTGAATCCACGACCAGGCGTCTTCATCGAACCCCTGCACCTGCTTGCCATTTTGTCGCGAAAACCGGATCAGGAATTCTTCCGCGAGCAAGCGCACATCGCTGATCCGCTCACGAAGCGCCGGCAGGAATAGCTCAACAACAGCGAGGCGATAGTACAGATCCTCACGCAGTTGCCCCTCGGCAAGCGCCTTTTGGAGATCCATGTTTGTTGCTGCGACGATCCGAATATCCACCGCGATTTCCTTCTTCCCGCCCAGCCGGCGCACGGTTCGAGATTCGATCGCTCGCAACAGCTTCACCTGAATGTCCGGCGGCATCTCGGCGACTTCATCGAGAAAGATTGTCCCGCCATCGGCCATCTCGAAGGCCCCCGGCTTTTCGTTGATCGACCCTGTGAACGCACCCTTTTCATGACCAAAAAGCTCGTTCTCCAGAATATCCTTGGGAAGCGCCGCACAATTGAGAGCGAAAAATGGCCCCTTCGCGCGATCACTCTTGGTGTGCACTGCCCGTGCCACCAATTCCTTTCCGGTGCCGGATTCGCCAAGGATCAACACGGATGCGCTGGATGGGGCCACAGCGTCGATTATCTGATAGACAGCTCGCATTTCCTCTGACTGACCGGTGAGCTCGCCATAATGCGTGAGCGTCTCCAGTTTGGATGACAGTTCTCGATTCTTCTGACCGATCGCGTACTTCTCGATCGCCTTTGGAATGAGTGCCTTGAGCCGATTCAATTTGTCCGTGTTGAGTGGCTTCTCGATGTAGTCGTAAGCGCCTTCGCGCATCGCCTGAACGGCAGAATCAACCGTAGCCTGCCCGGTGATGATGATGCATTCCGTCGGAATCGACCGCGACTGCAATTCCTTCAGCAGTGACAGCCCATCGACCCTGGGCATCATCAGATCTGCGAGTATCACGCCGTAATTGCCGCTCTGAAGCTCGTCGAGCGCTTTCTGACCATCGGCGCAGATTGCCACATCGTATCCTTCATCTGTGAGGATAGCGCTAAGACCCTGCGTGATGGCCGCCTCGTCGTCGGCTACGAGGACGCGGTGCTTGGTGCTTGATGGCATGCGTTTGATCGGTTCCTGGGAGCGTTAAGGTTTGACCGTTTGAGCCGATGACGCGAGCGGCGCAGACGCTGTCGTTGTCCTGTCTGTTACTTCGGCTACCAACACCGTGTACTGCTTATACAGTTCCGCAACTGATTCCAACTGTTGAACGGCGGTGTCAAGAAATGGCGTAAGTTCCGTAACGTCGGTGCCGCGTCGAGCTCTGCCACGCGCGACCTCAAGGTTGACCGCAACTCCGTTGAGCGCGTTTCGAACCTCGTGCGCTACATGCCTCAGCGCAGCAACACGATCGCGATCCTCCACGAATCGTCAGTCGCTGAGGTCTGCGTCGTCCGGTGCCGCCTCGACAACTGCAAGATCCGGATGCGGCATCTTTCGGTGCTGCGCTGGGGTGCGTACGTGCTTCGCTACAAGCTCCCGCGTGTCCTGAATCTTCAACTGGCGGAAAAGGAATTCGAACTTCTCATCATACGCCCTCGCGAGTGTCAGTTTCGCGTCTTCCGGCATATCCCAGATCTGCTTCTTGAACGGTCCGAGTGCCTTCTTCCTCGTCTTGTAGAAGAACTGTTCGTCGGTGTCGGTCGGCTTGCGCTCATCTGCGGTATTCTTCTCAAGCCACGCGTAGATCTCCGAACGAAGCGCGTCCGGCATATGATCGTACAGCATGTTCTGAAAATTGGTCGCTAGATGTATTTCACACGCTCCGGTTGCAGGGAACTTGTGGAACAGCTCCTCGGGCAACGTGGATGCGCCATGCTGTACGGCACCCGCAAGCCCGTATTCCCGCCGCGAGATCTCCGAAAGCTCTGTAAGCGTGCCGAAATCGATGGCGACTTCCTTGATCGATCCGTCCGGCAGTACGATGCCGCCGTGCGATGTGCCTGACTGAACGCTCACTTTCGACAGTCCTTCGGTGCCAGGAGCAATGCGGCCGAGCAGGTTGTTGAAACCGTCCATGTATGCGCGGAGCTCTGCCGGCGTCGAGTTCTCTGTTCCGACTTCGCCAATCTCACCGCCGAGCGAGATGACGATACCGGCTGGCTGCAGTCCTCTGACGAACGCCGCAATGTCAGAGCACTGCTCCACGTTGACACGTTGCTGCTCTTCCAACGTGGGTTTCGACATGTCGACCAGCGTGGACGTGTCGATGTCAATGTTGTAAAACCCAGCTGCAACGGCTTCCACCGCAAGCTGCTTCACCGCACCGGCTTCCTGGTCCGGATTGGTCGCGAACTTTTTTGCACTGATCTGAAAATGGTCGCCCTGGATGAAGAGCGGCCCCCGGAATCCTTCGCGAATCGCCGCAGCAAGCATTACCGTCGCATATTCGGCGGGCCGCTGGTCCGTGTACGCAATCTCTGATCTCGCTATCTCAAGCACGAAAGCGCCAGCGTTCAACTTGTTGGCCGTGCGAAAGATCGCGCGCGCAGTATCGTAAGACATTCCGCGAACGTTGATCGCCGGTACCGTCACATCGCTGTATGCACCCTTTCCACGGGCGATATACAGATCGTGTATCGACGCCGGATGGATGCCCATCGCCTGCGCAATCTCCCAGATCAGCCAACGTGCGTCCGCCTTCTGGTCGTCGCTCCCAAATACCGCCTGGCGAACCACGGTGTCGAGTTGAGCGCCGGTGATGCGCGCGGCATCAGTAACTGTGACAGAGCCGTCCTTTACGACGACTGCGCCTTCGAACAGTTGTTCGGATTTAGTCTTAGTCATGGTTTCAATTTAGCCGCCCTGCGTCCAACGCGGGTCGGGCTTGGGCAATGCATCCCATTGCGCCTTGGCCGCTTCGGCACCGGGTCGACCGAGCAGGGCGTAGGCGAACTGTTTGCCGAGCTCCACGCCCGGCTGGTTGAACGCATTCACGCCGTACATCTGCCCTGCGTAGGCGGTCGCGATTTCGAGCATCATCATGAGCCCGCCGACGTGGCGTGCATCGACCTGCTCGATGTGAATCGTGAGATTTGCACGCCCTCGCTTGGCAAGCGCACCGGCGGTTGCGCGTTGCTCGATATTGAGCAGTTCGCTGAGCGAATGGCCTCCAAGGTAGCCCAACTCGTTCACGTGTTGAAACGCTGTGGGAATGACAATGTCGGGTCCGCGGTCTTCGACGGCGATAAACGCGACTACCTTGTTCGCCGGTCCTTCCATGAACGATTGCACCTGACTGTGCTGGTCGGTAGAGCCAACTGCTGGTAGCGGCGTACTGCCGACCGATTTTCCGTCCGTGCGGTGCTTCCCGAGCGACTCGGCCCAGAGCTGCACGAACCAGGCGGCGAAGTCACGCAGCGGATCGGCGTACGGCATGAGCACGTCTACTACGCGACCGTGTCTTACGTCGCTCATGTAGAAAAGCGAACCGATGATGCCGGCCGGGTTGTCTCCAAGCTCAATCGTTTCGCATTTATCGAGCATCTCGCCGGCGCCGGCGAGAAGTTCGCCGACGTCGATGCCGAGCAGAGCTGCGGGGAGCGTTCCGACTGGGGTGAGGACACTGTAACGCCCACCAACACCGGGTGGAATTTCGAGCGCGGGTACTGCGAGTTCCTGGGCCAGCGTTCGCAGTGCGCCATTCTTTGGATCGGTGACAAAGACGAAATGCTCCGCGACCGCGAGGCCTGCGGCGGTTACCCTATCATGCACGATGAGAAACTGCGACATCGTTTCTGCCGTCCCGCCAGATTTCGACGTGACGATGAACAGCGTTCTGTCGAGCTTCAGACGATTCAGCAGAGCGACAATCGTAACGGGATCGATATTGTCGAGCACGTGCAGGCGGGGTGCCCCGGCACGTCCCTCCGGCGTCAGTTCATTCCAGCCGGAACTGCACAGTGCAGTCTTGAGCGCGATCGGCCCCAGCGCGGAACCGCCGATTCCGAGAATGACAACGTCGGCGTACCGCCCGCGCACGCGCGCAGCAAAGTCGATTGACTGTTGCAGCAATGGAGCGTTGCGCGGAAGGTTCATGAAATCGGCGATTCCCTCACTACGCTGAGTCGCCACATTCTTGTGCACGGCGCCGAACGCACCCTGCGCATCCTGCCACTCGGCGTCCGTGATGCCGTTCTCAACGGCGCTCGCCATCATGTTGGTAAAATCAATTTTGATCATATGCGTACCGTTAGCCCGTCAAAGGCGGGCCGGATGTCGCGGGGAAGTTCAGCTTCGAGGTCCGCGTGGAAATTGTCATGCGTCAAATGCGTCAGGTACGTGCGCTCCGCGCCGATTTCGCGCGCCACGCTGATGGCTTCCGGCAAACTCAAGTGACTGGGATGTTGCGTACGAAATAGCGCGTTGATGACGAGCACTTTTGCTCCACGAAAAACTTCGATCGCTTCCTGGGGGATGCTTTTCGCGTCGGTGACGTATGCCAGATCGCCTATACGATATGCAAAAACCGTGACACGGCCGTGCGGCAGCGCCACCGGAGTCACATCCGCATCGCCGATCCGTACCGGGACGCCCGAAACAAGCCGTTCGACTCTGCCTTCCGGCTTCGTGGTGCCGGGCAGGACGGTCATAGAGTCGTCGAAAATGTAGGCAAATCGGTGCGCCAGCCGCGCCATCGTGTCCGCTGCACCGTACATCGTCAGCGGCCCGGCGCGGCGATTGGTGAGCGCCCGGATGTCGTCCAGGCCGTGCGTATGATCCGCGTGGTCATGCGTAAAAAGGATCGCGTCGACGCGATCGACGTCATTGGCGATAAGTTGAAGTCGGAGCTCCGGCGGGGTATCGATGAGGAGGCGTGTTCCAGCATCAGTCTCGACGATTGCGCCCACCCTGCTCCGCTTGTCTCTTGGGTCGGACGATTTACACACAGCGCAACCACATCCGATCTGCGGTACCCCGAAGCTCGTGCCCGTGCCGAGGAAGGTCAGTTTCACAGACGTGTCACCCGGACACGGCGCTGGCCAGTGTGAGCGGACTCACACTACCTCCACTTTAAGCAGGTTGGTGGTGCCTGGTATGCCGAAGGGATGGCCAGCCGTGAATATGACTCGGTCGCCTGGGGCAGCGAGCCCGAGTTCGCGCACGACAACCTTGCCGACATCGGCCATCTCTGTGTACGTCGAACGTGAGTCTGCGACATGGGGAATCACACCCCATATCAGCGCCAACTGATTGCGCGTTCGTTCGTTATCTGTAAGCGCCAGGATGGGTACCGGCGGCCGGTGTGACGACACGATGCGCGCTGAAAACCCGCTCTTGGTGATCACGACAACGAGCGGGGCTCCCAGCATCTTCACGGCAGCCACGGTAGCGGCAGCGATCGCGACTTCCGTTGTAACTATTCCCAAAGGCGGCTCATGCGGATCGAAGAACTGTCGTAAGGGCGGATGCTGCTCGATCTCAGCGATTATCCGGCGCATCGCCTCGACTGCAAGGCGCGGGTACGCTCCCGCTGCGGTCTCGGCTGACAGCATCACAGCATCGGTACCGTCGAGAATCGCGTTCGCTACGTCGCTCGCTTCGGCGCGAGTTGGACGCGGATTCGAAATCATGGACTCGAGCATCTGCGTTGCCGTAATTACCGGCTTGCCAATTCGATTTGCGAGCGCGATTATCTTCTTCTGTGCAACCGGAACTTCCTCGAACGGAAGCTCCACACCAAGATCACCGCGAGCGACCATTACGGCGTCCGCGGTGCGGATGATGGATTCGATGTTGGCCAGTGCTGCATCTTTTTCTATCTTGGCTACAATTCCGATCCGGGCGGGTAGCAGTGCACGGAGCGATGTGATGTCCTCCGCGCGCCGAACGAAGCTCAGCGCCAGGTATTCGAGATCGTGCGCGACCGCGAATTCGACATCAGCTATGTCCTTGTCAGTCAGCGACGGCGCGGATACCTGAACACCGGGGAGATTGAGCCCTTTGTGACTTCGCAGCAAGCCACCGTGAATGACGCGAGCATGAACGCGCGGCGCCTGCACATCGAGCGCAACCAGTTCGATCAGGCCATCATCAACCAGGATGCGGTCGCCGACCTTCACATCATTCGCGAGCTCCGAGTAGGTGACAGGGATTTCTCCGCCGATCCCCTCGTTCTCGTGCACCAGTGTAACGTCGTCACCAGGTTGAAGCGAAATACTGAGCGGTAGCTCGCCAATCCTGATTCGCGGTCCCTGAAGGTCGCCGAGGATGGCAATCGGCTTGCCCATATTCTTCGCAACCGAGCGGATCATCCGGATGCGTTCCGCATGGTCCGCGTGTGTTCCGTGAGAAAAATTCAGTCGTGCAACATTCATCCCGGCTTCGGCGAGCGCCGTGATCGTCTCGAGTGTAGAACTTGCCGGACCGAGTGTACAGACAATTTTTGTGCGGCAGATGTGTGACATTATTTTCCGTTCGGATGAAGCTGCGCGATTTTGGACTTGATTCCAGCACTCAACGTCTCGAAGGACTTCTCGAAACTTGCGATGCCGTCGCGTAAGAGCTTGGCTGTTACATCGTCGATGCTTACGCCAGCTTCTTCTATCGCCGCCAGATCAGCGCGCGCCTGATCGACGTTGGCGTCAACAGTGCGCGCGACGATTCCGTGATCGCGGAAGTCTTCGATCGTCTTGGGAGGCATCGTATTCACGGTGTCCGGCCCGATCAGCGTCTCTACATAAAGCACATCGCGGTACGCCGCGTTCTTCGTGCTGGTGCTCGCCCACAGTGGGCGTTGAACACGTGCACCTTTCGCCTTGAGCGCATTCCAACGCTCACCGCTGAACTTCGACAGAAATAGCTGGTAAGCCATTTTTGCATTTGCAACTGCGGCCTTTCCTTCGAGGTTTCGTGCGTCGCCACCAATTGCTTCGAGACGCTTGTCCACTTCGGTATCGACCCGGCTCACGAAGAAGCTCGCGACTGACGAGATCGTGTCGATCGGCTGACCCTTCGCCACTCGTGCTTCCAACCCGTCGAGATATGCATCGATCACGCGTTCGTGCGCCTTGACCGCGAACAACAGAGTGATGTTGACATTGATGCCGTCGGTGATGAGCTGCCGGACGGCATTCGCACCCTCTTCAGTCCCAGGAACCTTCACGAGCAGATTGGGTCGGTTGACTGTTTTCCAGAGTCTGTGCGCCTGCTCCACTGTAGCTGCAAGATCGTTGGCGACATCGGCAGAAACTTCGATGGATACAAAGCCGTCTGCTCCCTTGGTGCTGTGATATACGTCGGCGAATATGTCGCACGCATCTCTCACATCCTGTGTCTCTACCAGTTCGAACAGCTGTTTGACGTCGAGCGATCTCGGGGCAGCGCGCAATTGATCATCGTACGCCGTGCCCTCGGCGAGTGCCTTCTGAAAGATCGTCGGGTTGGAGGTCATTCCGGTCAGCACGTCGTCAGTCAGACGGCGCTCGAGATCTCCATTATGGAGTATCGTGCGATCTATGTAATCGAGCCAGATTGACTGGCCAGCGTCGTGAAGCGCCTTGAGGCGATGATTATCCATTGAAATTCTCTGATTGACGTTTAGCGAAAAAGCCAGCGGTGCGGTACAATGCCATCACCTGGCGGTAGCCCAGGGCTTCGATCACCGCAAAGGCCAGAAGGCGACCGGTAGCCCCGGTCTGATCGGCCCGCTCAAAGGAAACTGCCTGGAACACGACACTCCATACTGATAGGAGTATGCCGTATCCGAGCACGGAGGCCAAGTAGGCCCATGTAAATGATGCGTCCAGCACACCCGTGAGGAGGCCAATGCCGAGGCCGGCATAGCCCACGACCTCAAGCAATGGTGCAATAATGATTCCGAGCCAGAGATATGGCATTGCAAGCATGCCGAACGCACCATATTCCGGGTTGAGCAGCATTGCCACGTTGCTGGAAAGGCTGTCCCTGAGACTGTGAATCCAGCGCTTGCGCGCGCCACCAACGTCCGTGAGCTTCGTCGGCAGTGCGGACCAGGCAACCGGATCAGAAATCACTGGCATCCGGGCGTTGACGCCAATATCAGTCAGATATTTATGCAATCGAACAGCAACGTCGATCCCGGACTCTTCGCTCTCCCTGTCAAAACCGCCTACACCGAATATGTCCTCGCGCCTGAACAGTACGGTACCGCTCGCGAAAACGATGTTGCTGGCTAAGCGATTCCAGCCGAGGCGCTGAAACATGTAGTTCCGGAGATATTCGACCGTCTGGCAGCCAACTGTCCAGCCGGCTGGAACAGTGCGGCGGTTTAGTCCATCTTCGCTGGCTACGAAATTGTTCGGCCGCAAAACACCACCAACACATACCACAGTGCGATCCAGCAGCAAGGGGCGTGCGAGGCGAAGCAGTGCATCTGATTCAAACGAGACTGCCGGCGATGCAAACAAGGCGTGCGGGTAACGTGCCGCATTGAGCGCTGCGTTGACTGCGTCTCCACCCGCACCCGATGGTTTGTCGAGGCAGAGCAACCGCGGGTTCGTCCGCGACCTGTAGTACGCTCGAATCGGACCTGTCTTCAGGTTGACGGTGAACGCGGATGGCACCTCGTAGAGTTCGAATTCGTCCGCAAGCTCGCGCAATCCATCTTGCTTCTCGCCGTCAACTACGAGAATCACCTCGAAACGCGGGTAGTTCAATTCAAGAAGCATGCTTGCAAATGCCACGGCGCCTGTCGGCGCAGCAAGCACGGAGACCACTGAAACTGGCGGCAGCGACTCCGATCCAACGAGCGTGTGGAAGTACTGGTCGTCGGCAAGTTGCCAGTGCGACCAGAGTTCCGGCACGGAGAACATCAGGAGAACGGCTTGAAACGAATTGATGATGAGAAAGAAAATCATGATCGTCATCATCACTGCCGTCAGGGCGGTACCAGTGGTCATCCTGCGGATAACTCCGCGACGCTCGCTTCGGACAATCCAATCACCAGTGTTGCCATGTCGCGCGCGTACCGATCTGTGTTCGTCAGCGCTTCGGCGAGAGCTGCACGACCCCCGTCGCCCATGGCCGCAAGCCCGAGTCCGGCGCGAAAACGAACCCACCAATTCGGATCGGTAAGTGCGCGCGCAAGCTCCTTCACCGTCCGGTCGTCGCGAATGTTTGACAGTCCGCGGGCCGCCTGAGCGCGCACACGCCAGTCCGGATCCCGCAACATCGACAGAAGCTTCACGTGCACTGCATCACCCGGGCTGCTACGCAATACGCGAGCGACAGCAACGCGCACTTCCGGATGCGGATGCGTTGAAAGCTCCGCCACACGCGCCATGCACTCCGGATCGTTGAGTTCCGCCGCTGCGTGGATATAAGCGTAAAGCTTGTGGGGGGGTGCGTCTGCGCGGATCCGGTCCAGAAGCATCGGGCCCACCAGCATCGAATACGTGGAGAGCACCCCAAGCTGGTAGGTGCGCACTGCTGGAGATGCGATGGAGAGTCCGTCAATGACGCGGATCAGCAATTCGCGATCGCCATACTGATTGAGAGATGCCGTTGCCGCGCTCTGCACCGCCGGATGTCGATCCGATAACAGATCGAGAATCGTCCGACGGTCTTCGGCTGTCGCGATGAACGACAGAGTCCGGGCTGCGGCAAGTCGCTTCCACCACAGCATCGAGTAAGCGCCGGCCAGAGATCTTCGAACCCAGGGCTCCTTGTGCAACATCGCAATCAGAGCGTTGCGTTCACTCGCACGAACCCGCTCCAGTCCGAGCGCCACCAGCGCCTGCGCGGTATCCGCGCCAGAGGCCTTGCGGAGCGCCGTCAGTACATCCGCCGCAGCGAGCTCGCCGAACAGCAGCCGGCGCGCGCCCCCGCCCGACGTCGAACCCCCCGCTCCACCAGCAGTGCGGAGCCGTGATCGCCGGGAATACTGCAAAACCAGGGCAAGTGTCAGCAGGATCAGTTGCGACACGCCTATGATCACGATGACAAACGGATACCTCATTTCGAACATCCGTTCGAATCGGATCTGTACGTGATCATTTTTCCGCGGGAACACATTCGCTCAAATATGCTGGCTGGCGGCCCTCGTGTCAGTGCAATCGCGCGCCATTTTCAAACGCGGACGGCGCTAGTAACGCCTCAGCGATGGATCGACATCTGTTGTCCAACTCGTAATTCCGCCCAGTACGTTGGTGACGCGAGTGAATCCCCGGTCGGTGAGTTGCTGAGCGGCATTCAGGCTGCGGACTCCAGCTTTGCAGAAGAGCACGACTTCGCGACTACGATCCCAACTCTCGCTCGCCTGCAGTACGGTTGCGAGCGGCACCAGACGTGCCCCCTGGATTCGCGCGATCTCCCACTCCGCTGGTTCTCGCACGTCGATCAGATCGAAGTCATCACCGCGCGCCATTCGCCCCGCGAGTTCCACGGCTGTGATGTGACGGATAACTGGCTCTGCCTCATTTGTGCCAGTTGCCGTTACCCCACAAGTCGCCTCGGAGTAGTCAGTCGCCCGGTTTTCGAGGTCTCGAATCGTCCCGCCCCCGTGAGCGGGATCGCCGCATGATGGGCAAGTGGGATCCTTGCGCACCGCAATCGTACGAAAGTTCATCCCGAGTGTTTCAATGAGCAGCAACCGTCCGATCAGTGGATCACCAATGCCCAGAATCAGCTTCAGTGTCTCGATGGCCTGAATTGTTCCTACGAGCCCGGGGAGGACGCCGAGGACGCCCGCTTCCGAACAATTTGGAACGAGACCAGCCGGGGGTGGCTCGCGAAACAGGCATCTATAGCATGGGCCGTCTGGCGCGCCGAATACTGACGCCTGGCCCTCGAACCGGAAGATGCAGCCGAAGGAATTAGGCTTGCCGAGCAGCACAGCAGCGTCGTTGGTCAGATACCGAGTGGCGAAATTGTCGGTTCCGTCGAGAACGATGTCGAAGTCACGGAGAATTTCGAGCGCGTTCTCACGTTCGAACTTTGTATCGAAGGCTTCCAGGTGCACGTGCGGATTGACCTGTCTGATCCGATCGCGTGCAGAGTCGATCTTGGACCGCCCGACATCAGCGGTACCGTGCAGGAGTTGCCGTTGCAGGTTGCTCGCGTCGACGACGTCGAAGTCGACGAGACCGAGTGTACCAACTCCTGCTGCAGCGAGATACAGCGCAGCTGGTGAGCCGAGTCCGCCCGCACCGATGAGCAACACGCGGGCGTTCTTGATGCGCCGCTGGCCATCGATGCCGACTTCGTCCAGGAGGAGATGTCGCGAATACCTGAGCGTTTCGTCCGCATCCAGCGCAGGCAGAGAGAGAGCTGAGTTCTGATTGCGCGCTGCTGTAAGTGTCATCGTCGTCATCCACCAGCAATTGCTGGTACAAGAGTCAGGTCATCGCCATCCGCAACCGACGAGTCGAATCCGTTACCAAGTCGAATGTCCTCGTCATTCAGGTAATACACGACGAACGGATAGGGTTGCCCTGCAGCGTCACGAATGCGAGTGGCAAGAGACGGATACCGAGCCGAAATCGCATTTACGACATCGCCTACCGTAGCGCCATCTGCTGAGATTTCCTTGTTTCCATCTGCGAGTCGTGCGAGCACGGCTGGAAGAGTGACTGTGGTTGCCATTTGATTTTGCTCCGAATGATTTTTCAGAATATTGGAAATTGACGCTGATTCGTTGGCCCACCGGTTATCGCACCGTGCAACTCTGGTGCAGTCGAAAACGCGAATGCGGCGACATCGATGGCGCGCCACGCCGCGACCGCGGCTTTGCCAACAGCGGCTTGACGGCCACGATTGACAATTGCGACGATCGTCGATCCCGAGCCGCTCAACGTCGCGCCGATTGCGCCATTAGAGACAGCGGCTTCTGTAACGGCGTCATATCCCTTCACGAGCGAGCGCCTGAAGGGGACGTGAAGAACATCATCGAGTGCTGGCTCAAGAACGGTCGCGTCACCACCCTGAAGACCGATGACGAGCGCAGCAGCGCGCGCGGCTGCGCTAACCGAAGTCGCGAAATCCAGCTTGGCGGGTAGCACAGCGCGCGCAACTTCCGTTCGGACCTCGAAATCAGGGACGATGAAGACGAACCTCAACGACGGATGTACAGTGAGGGGCACGGAATTCGAATGATGTCCGATGCTCGGGAGGCAGAGCACTGCGCCACCGAGTACAGCGGGCGCAACGTTGTCAGGATGTCCTTCCAGTGCCGACGCAATATCAATAACGGCGGCGTTATCCAGTTCGCCATCGAGCAACGCATTCGCCAGCAGCACACCCGCAACGATCGCCGCTGCTGATGAACCCAGCCCACGCGCCACCGGGATATCAGAGTTGGCCTCGATCTCGATTCCAATTGGCGGAGTGACCCGAAGCGCTACACAAGCTGCGATAAAACCACGCCATATCAGATCGGTTTCGTCTGGCAAATCGAGACTGGCGAGAGTTCCGGCGCGCTTGATTGACACTGCGCGGGACGAGCCGGTAACGCGAGCGGTCGCGTGCAACCATCGTCCAATCGCCATGCCGACAGCGTCGAATCCGGCGCCCAGGTTTGACGTCGAAGCCGGGACGCTGACCGACACAACGCGTTGAGTGCTTCCGGCAGATGAAGAGATGACAGAACCCTCGCAAATGGATGTACTCATGCTGCGTTCACCAAAGCTCGTACTTCGCGCAGCTTGGCATCGATTACCGGCGACTCGTCCAGCGTTGCCACGATCGGCTCGAGCGTCTTGAGACCGTTCCCGGTGATACAGATAACTATCTCATCGTCACGGGTAAAACGCCCCTCCCGCGCCAGTGCCAGAGCAGCCGCAACCGTCGCCCCACCGGCCGTCTCCGTGAAGATACCAGTATCCGCGGCGAGTATTTTGATACCTTCAATCAAGTCAGTATCGCTAACGGCGGCAGCCCAGCCGCCGGTTCGCGTGATTGCCTTCCGCGCGAACCGTCCGTCGGCCGGATTCCCGATGGCAATCGAACGTGCGATGGTATCCGGCACCACCGGCCGGACCTCGTCGCGGCCGTCGTGAACCATCTGCACGATTGGCGAACAACCCGATGCCTGAGCGCCGTACAGCCTGGGTGGAGGACCTGAGACCAATCCGGCGTCTGTGAATTCGCGAAAACCGCGCTCGAGTTTGGAAATGAGTGAGCCGCCAGCCATTGGAGCGACAACAGCGCTCGGAAGCGTCCACCCTAGCTGCTCGGCGATTTCGAAGGCGATAGTCTTGGATCCTTCGCCGTAATAGGCGCGCAGGTTCACGTTCACGATACCCCAGCCGAACTGATCGGCGACGATCGAGCACAATCGATTGACGTCGTCATAATTGCCGCGGACGCGTACGAGGTGCGGACCAAATATCTGAGTTGCCGCGACCTTCCCGCGTTCGAGCGAGTCGGGAATGAAGATCCACGACTCCATTCCTGCGCGTGCGGCCTGAGCGGCTACCGCATTGGCGAGGTTCCCGGTGGAAGCGCAGCCGATAGTCTCCAGACCGAACGCGCGGGCCGCATTGATTGCCGAGGCGACAACGCGATCCTTGAACGAGAGGGATGGGTGCGAGACCGAATCGTTCTTAATCCAGCAACGCGCGACGCCAAGTCTGCGAGCGATGCGCGTTGCTTCGACGAGCGGAGTAAACCCGGTGTCGAGTGAAAGCGTGGGTTCGCCGTCAAACGGGAGCCACTCCTTGTAACGCCAGATCGAATGTGCACGCCGCGAGATCTCGGCCCGGCTTGGGAGTGTTGACGCGTCTGCGTCGACAGCTTCGAGCGGTCCGAGGCACTCCTCGCAGATCGCAGTCGGTGCGGCAGCGAACGCGGCGCTACAGAGTTTGCAGCGAAGCGCGCGCGGCCGGAGTTGCGTTCGGTCT
>CAJDVC010000059.1_pt1 | contig 19980 bp, 18 predicted proteins | sample 7391211 | NCBI WGS metagenome assembly CAJDVC01 (sample SAMEA7055683, study PRJEB34461) | soil metagenome | biome: terrestrial ecosystem; feature: Peninsula; material: soil | place: Antarctica | collected 2016 | reverse complement strand
TTCAAGAAGGGGGATATCGCGGTCTCGCTGGCCGGCATAGTCACAAATTTGATACTAGCGGTGGTGTTCGCCATCCTTATTCCGCTGCTGTATTTCCCAGGGACCGCCTTCCCCAGGATCGCGCAAGCCTGTGCGCTTTTGCAGCAGATGTGCGTGTTTGGCATCTGGATCAACCTGATTCTTGCTGCGTTCAATCTGCTGCCAATCCCGCCGCTGGACGGCTCGCATGTATTCAAGTATGTGCTGCCGCCGGCCTGGGCGTTGTCGTATGAGCGGATCAGTCGCTTCGGCCTGCTGATCATCTACGCATTGTTGTTTCTAGGCGGCCCGCTGCTTATGTGGTGGTTGTATCCAGCGATCGTCGGGAATCAGTTTCTCTGCGGCGTTTCTCGTGGATTCGCATTGCCGGGGGTCCGTTGTCTCATGTAACGCTCGAAATGGAGAGTGGCGCCGACGCAGTCGTCGGTCCGATTACTCCGACAGACGCGGATAACACGGGGTTTGTAGTCGAGCTTCCGGAATTCTCTGGTCCACTCGACTTGCTGCTGTCGCTGATTCGCGACGAACAGGTGGACATTTACGACATACCGATTGCGCGAATAGCGGAACAGTTTCTTGCGCGCATCCACGGGCTGGCGATCGATGACGCGGCGGAATATCTCGAGATGGCGGCGCGACTGCTGCGAATCAAGGCGCAGATGCTTCTGCCACGACCCGAGGGACTCGAGGCGTGGGAGGATCCGCGATCCGAACTCGTTCGCAGACTGCTGGAGTATCAGCAGGTGCGAGAAGTCGTGGACGTTCTCGAGCGACTGGGAGACGATCGTCGTAATCGTTTTGCGCGCGCGTACTTTCCAGCGCAGCTGGAATCAGTGGATCGTGACGACCGCCCGTTCGCGGCTTCCCTGGCCGATCTGTTCGCAGCTGTCGATCGCGTACTGCGTCAGGTCACGCGCCCGGCGGTGCACGACGTGATTCCGCGCGCGCTCGACGTGGATGGCGCAATGAAATCAATCAGGGCCGTGATGGCGCTGCGTGCGCGTGCGCGATGGAGTGACATCGTGCCGCGTGATGCGGAGCCATGGCAGGTACTTTCCGTGCTGCTCGCGCTGCTGGAACTGGCGAAGAGTGGCGAACTGCGTATCGCGCAGGCGAAACCGTTTGCTTCGATGGAGTTGAGTGGTGACACCGTTAGCTAGACTGCTGGAGGCGGCGCTCTTCGCGAGCGCGCGTCCGATACCGTCCGACACTCTTGCCCAGCTCGATCCGGAGTCGACGCCGGCTGGCGTTGCCTCGGCGCTTGACGAGATTCGCGAGCGTTACGACAACGAGGGCCATGGTGTCGAGCTCGTTTCGGTGAGTGACGGCTGGCAGATTCTCACGCGTCCGGAATACACGGAAGCGATCGAGCTCGCGCAGCTTGCAGCGCGACCGCAGCGGCTTTCAGGAGCGGCGCTCGAGACGCTCGCGATAATCGCGTATCGTCAGCCGATTGGGCGACTGGAAATCGAAGATATTCGAGGCGTGGGAGCTGGCGCAATTCTCAAGTCGTTGCAGGAGCGCGGTCTCGTGGATGTTGTTGGTCGCGGAGAAGGAATGGGTCGGCCGCTTCTTTACGGGACTACTTCGCTCTTCCTGGAACACTTTGCCTTGAGACATCTGGGTGAGCTTCCTCGTGCAGACGAATTGACGGTCGCGCTCCGACCGGCATTGCCGCAGGCGTCCTGATGGGTGAATCGATGCGAGTGCAACGCGCACTCGCTCGCGCCGGTGTCGCATCGCGCAGAAAGGCCGAGGAATTGATCGCTGAGGGTAGAGTCTCTATCAACGGAACCGTGGCTACCGTGGGACAGGTGGTCGATCCGTTGACGGACAAGATCCTTGTAGATGGGCGACGCATTGGTGCTCCCGCAAAAACAGTCTGGCTCCTTCTGAACAAGCCCACGGGCGTGGTAACCACTCGAAGTGACCCGGGAGGGCGGCAGACGGTCTTTGACCTGGTGCCCGATCACCCTGGACTTACATATGTTGGCAGGCTGGACTATCTGACCGAAGGTGCCCTGTTGATGACGACGGATGGTGCTGCGGCGAATGCGCTGACGCATCCGAGTGGTGGTGTGGAACGAACTTACGTTGCGACTGTACGCGGAGACGCCATCGCTGCGGCGCGGGAAGCCATGCGTGGCGTGGAGCTCGAGGACGGAGTTGCTCATCCGGTTTCGGTGACCGCCCATGCGATTCCTGGTCGGCGGCACTACGATTTTGAAGTAACGCTTACCGAGGGACGGCACCACGAGGTTCGGCGCCTGTGCGCCGCGCTTGGATTGGAAGTGGAACGACTGGTGCGTATTACCTTCGGGCCGGTTCGACTTGGCTCGTTGCCAAGTGGTAGCAGCCGCCCGCTCAACAAGCGCGAAACAGATCTGATTTCTTCACTCGTAAAACAGCCACCAAATGGAAGACACGGCACTCGTCAACGCGGTAATCAGTGAAGTAGGGAAGCGTGTTGTAGGTCAGAACTACATGATCGAACGGTTGCTGGTGGGGTTGCTCACCGGTGGCCACGTGTTGCTCGAGGGTGTTCCAGGACTGGCCAAGACGCTCACCGTCAGGACACTGGCGGAGACGATCAGCACGTCATTCCAGCGTATTCAGTTCACTCCGGATCTGTTGCCTGCAGACGTGATTGGTACTCAGGTGTACGATCAGTCGACCGGCAAATTCTCCGTCAAGAAGGGGCCGATATTCGCCAATATCGTACTCGCAGACGAGATCAACCGCGCCCCGGCCAAGGTCCAGGCGGCGTTGCTGGAGGCAATGCAGGAGAAGCAGGTAACAATCGGCGGCACAACATATACGCTCGAAGAACCGTTTCTGGTACTCGCCACCCAGAATCCAATCGAGCAGGAAGGGACGTATCCGCTCCCGGAAGCGCAGATCGATCGATTCATGCTCAAGCTGCATGTAGGCTACCCTACCAGGGACGAAGAAAAGGAAGTACTGCGTCGCATGGCTGGAAAGGATGAGATCCCGGTGAGCCACGTCGCCACGCCATCCGCCATCCTTGCTGCGCGCAAGCGAATTGGCGAGCTGTACATGGATGATCGTATCGTCGATTACATCGTCGATATCGTTGAGGCGACGAGAAATCCGACGGCTGCGAAACTGGGTGACTTGGCGCCGCTCATCGAGTACGGCGCGAGTCCGCGCGCAACTCTGGCGCTGGCGCAGGGTTCGCGAGCGTTGGCCTTTTTGCGTGATCGCGCGTATGTGACGCCGGACGATGTGAAGGCAATCGCACCCGATGTGCTGCGGCATCGCGTTCTCATAACATACGAGGCGGAAGCTGAGGATGTAACGAGCGACAATATCGTTTCGCGCATTCTCGACGCAATCCCGACACCTTAGTCGTAATGTTTGGCTTCATGAAGCGCGGCGGAACGTCGCGTGAGGCGCCGGCCGCTCCGCCACAGCGGATATCTCCGGAGATTCTCAAGCAGGTAAAACGCGTCGATCTCAAAACGCGTGGCCTTGTGGACGCACTCTTCGCGGGCGAGTACCGGTCCGTGTTCAAGGGCCAGGGAATGGAGTTCGCGGAGGTCCGCGAATACACTCCGGGGGACGAAGTACGTGCAATCGACTGGAACGTCACAGCACGCATGAACCGTCCGTTCGTCAAGCGCTATGTCGAGGAACGCGAGCTGACGATTGTGCTGGCGCTCGACATCTCCGGGTCGGAGCGATTCGGCACTGTTGCTCGTTTCAAGAGCGACATGATGACTGAGTTCGCCGCGGTAATCGCGCTTGCCGCAGTACGCAATAACGATCGCGTCGGTTTGATCTTCTTTACCGACCGTGTGGAACATGTCGTGCCGCCGAGGAAGGGAAAGCGACACGTACTGCGAATCGTCCGCGATCTGCTTGCATTCGTTCCGAAGGCAACCGGGACCGATCTCAATCCGGCGCTCGAGTATATGCAGCGCACGCTTCGACAGCATACTGTGATCTTCCTTGTTTCCGATTTTCAGGACGAGGGCTACGAGCACGCGCTCAAGGTCCTCGGGCGGAGGCATGATGTCGTAGCAGTAACGCTCAACGATCCCGCCGAACAGATTCTGCCGGATGTGGGCCTTGCGCGCATGCGCGATCCGGAAACTGGGGAGTTTCTGGAAGTAGATACGAGCGATCGTCGCGTACGGGCCGCTTACGCGGAACACATTGGCGCGGAGATGGCGGCGCGCCGACGTGTGTTGCGCAGGGCGGGCGTGGACGAAGTGGCGCTTACGACCGACGGTAGCGTGATTGATCCGTTGCTCAAGTTCTTCAGGACCCGCGAGACGCGAGCAAGATCGCACCGATGATCTGGTTTTTCTCTTTCGTTATTGCGTTGCTTCAGGCGGCATCCTCACCTGCTCAGGTGCAGTTGGGTACATCAGTGCGCCCGGATACTACGACCGTCGGGCAGCACTTCATTGCGACCGTTCGCGTTCGTGTGCCGCTCGGTACCGACGTCAAATTTCCGCTTCGTCCCGACACCGGCGCCCGGGTGGACTCTGCCGGTTCATTCGTGCGCACTGATTCGACCATCGGTGGTTTCACCGAAGCGACGATGAATTATGTGCTGGCAGCATGGGATACAGGATCGCAGCGGCTCGGGTTGGACAGCGTTGTAATTGTGACGGATGGAACTGAACGCATTGCTGCGCTGAACGGATTCTCCGTCTATGTTCGTTCGGTACTCCCGCTCGACACCGCACTCAGAAAGCCAAAACCATTTCGCCCCATTGTCGCAGGGACAGTCATCAACTGGATTCCCTGGCTGATAGCCGCCGCGATCCTGGCGCTTCTGGGGCTGCTTGTCTACGCGTGGCGGAGATGGCGTCGGAAAGCCACGCGTGGTCTTACCGCTCTGCAGTTGGCGCAGCGGGAATTTGCCCGGATCGACGCGGAGCGACTCGTGGAGTCCGGCGAGACGGAGCGTTACGCGGTGGAGATGGTCCGGGTAGCGCGGGCTTATCTCGCGACGACCGTACCCCTGCTGGCTCGGTCAGCAACAACGCGGGAGCTTGCGGTCGCACTACACCGGACAAGTGCTGTCCCGGGTGATCGTCTGATTTCCATTCTGGACGAGACCGATCTGTTGAAGTTCGCGCGCGAGCGTTCGAGTGTGGAGCGCGCGGTTGCCATTGGAGCTGAAGCGCGACGTATTGTCAATGAAACGGCCGCGGCGCTTGCGGCGGCGAATGCGGCGGCGAGGGAAGCGGCGAATGCAGCGGCTGATAGGGCTGCTGCGGCATCCCGCTCGCCCGCGAGCAACCCGAAGGCGGACGCCGCATGAGTTTCCTGCCGCCGATCGAGTTTGTTACACCGTGGGCGCTATTGCTGCTCCTCGCGCTACCGATATGGTGGGTTCTCAGACGAAGACGTCGTCCGCCCGCGATCACTTTCTCACGCACATCGACTCTGGGTCGAGGACCACGCGTGGGCTCGACGATCGAGCGGTTCCTGTTTCTACTCCGGAACCTGGCGCTTGTCAGCCTCGTTGTGACGCTTGCGCGGCCGCGGAGTGTGGGTCACGCGGAGAACGTTACAAGCGAAGGGATCAACATCGTTCTTGCAATAGATCTGTCGAGCTCGATGTTGGCCGAGGACTTTCAGCCATCCAATCGAATTGCTGTCGCCAAGGCAACGGTGAAGCGTTTTATCGCGGGTCGCACGTCTGACCGCATCGGACTCGTAGCATTCGCAGCGGAAGCGTTGACGCAGGTGCCGCTGACGACCGACTATCCCGTCGTCATGCAGGCGGTGGATAACCTGCAGGCGGGACAACTCGAAGACGGAACCGCCATCGGTACAGCCATCGCAACTGCAGCCAACAGGTTGCGCAACGCACCGGGCAAATCGCGCGTCATGATCCTGCTTACAGACGGCGTGAACAACCGCGGAGACATCGATCCGCTCACAGCGGCGCGTGCCGCGGCGGCATTCGGGATCAAGATCTACACCATAGGCGTTGGGACGGAAGGGATGGCGCCGGTTCCAGTTGGACGCGGAGTGTACGGTTTGCGGTACGAGAACCAGCCGGTGGAAATCGATGAGTCATTGCTCACGTCGATTTCGCGCATGACTGGCGGGCGGTATTTCCGCGCGGTTGATGCGACGGCGCTCCAGAATATCTATTCGCAGATCAATACCCTCGAGAAGACGCCGGTTCAGTCGACTACGTACGTGCGATACAGCGAACTATTTCGATGGCCGCTGGGACTTGCGATACTCGCCTTGCTTACGGAACTCGGCATGGCTGCGGTGAGAGCGCCTTTACCATGATCAGGTTCCTGGAATGGCCTTGGGCGCTCGTATTCATGGTCGTGCTCCCGATCGCGGGCGCAGTTGCGCTTGTAATCGGGCGACGTTCGCGGATTCGTCGTCTGGCACTGATCGGTACAAAGACAATGCTGGCGCGACTTGCGCCGCTCGGAACACGTCGCGGTCCCTGGCACAACATCAGGATCATTACCGCACTACTACTACTCGGCGCCGCGCTCGCTGGGCCGCGCTGGGGCCAGGAAAAGACGGTTGTAAATCGGAGTGGTGCAGACATTGTTCTGGCTCTGGACGCGTCTCTGTCAATGACGGCGACGGACGAACAGCCGTCGCGATTGGCCAAGATGAAGCAGGTAGTACGGCAAATTCGCGCGCTCTCGCCCGACGATCGATTTGCAATGCTCGCCTTCGCTGGCAAGTCGTACATACTGACTCCGCTGACGACCGATGACGGTGCGATTGCGCTCTACCTGGACAATCTGGATCCCACGGTTGTTGGTGAAGCCGGCAGCTCCATCGCGAGCGCGATCCGTCAGGGAACCGCACTCCTGAGTCTGGGAAAGGGGAACGGAAATAAAGCCATCGTCCTGATGAGCGATGGCGAAGCTTTCGAGCCAATCGCTGACGTGGTGACGGCGGCCAAACGGGCGCGTGATGCCGGTATTGAAGTTATAACTGTCGGCTACGGCACCACGCAGGGCTCGACTATCCCGATTGTGGAGAATGGAAAGTCGACGCTCAAGCGCGACGAGAACGGCCAGGTCGTGGTTACGCGCTATGAGCCGGATTTTCTTCGCGCCGCGGCAGATTCGGCTGGAGGCGTTTTCGTTCCAGCTAACGCCGCAAACAAGGCTCAGACGGTTCGATCCGCGATCCAGACGCTCAAGACGGAGGCACACGCGATCCAGACTGGACGCGATCTGTCCCCGCGGTTCCAGTGGTTCATCGCGCCCGCCTTGTTGCTGCTACTTCTCGATGCTCTGCTTGGATTGCGATCCCGGCGGCGGCTGGCGGGCGCCGCTATCGTCGCGGTCGGAACGCTCGTCGCATGCTCGCCCGGCTCCCGTACGGAGCGGTTGGCGTATAATCGCGGGACGACGCTGCTCGCGCGTGACTCACTCGCCGCAGCCGTGCCGGTGCTCGATTCGGTAGAGGCTCTCCACGGCAAGCTCGCGTTTGACGCGACGTTCAATTCCGGCTGGGCGTATCTTGTTACGGGGCGTAACTTGAAAGGAGACAGTGCCGCCGTGCCGATGGACAGCGCTCTCGCACACTATCGCCGCGCGCTGGTGCTCTTTCCCGACGACAATGACGCAAAGTGGAACTATGAGCTTGCGCTGCGCGTTCACAAGGCTGCCAGTGGTGGCGGCGGCGGTGGAGGAGGCGGTGGTGGCGGGGGACAGGCTCCGCAGCCCAAGCCATCCGGCGGCGGCGGGCTCGGCACACAGCAGGCTGACGCAGTGTTGAACAATGCCGCACGTGAGGAGCAAAACGTGCAGGGACGGAAACAGCAGAAGAACGTCCCACAACCACCTCCGCACGGGAAAGACTGGTGATTGTCGCAATTCTACTTTTCGCTCAGATCGGCACCGTGCAGTTTCAGACGCGCGTGTCGCCAGACACCGTCTTTGCCGGTCAGCAGGTGAACTATGACGCAGTCACGCTGGTCGATGAAGTCGCAAGACGCCGGCTTCGGAAAAATCCCATTTTCACTCCCGCCGACGTCCAGGGCGTTACGCTGTACGATTTTCCGTTTGATACAAGCGCTGTGTCGACGGTCACCGTCAATGGCGCCCCTTTCCGGCGTTACGCATATCATCGTGCGATTTTCCCGTTGCTGCCGGGCGTTTATACAGTACCCCCGGCAACTCTTCAGTACGCACTTCCGGACGGCGACGATTATTTCAGCAGCGAGCGCAACTACACAACGAATTCGGAACCGGCGCAGTTCACAGCCGTTCCATTGCCGATTGCAGGCCGACCAGTCGGATTCCTGGGCGCTGTAGGCGAATTTCGCGACACACTCAAAACCGACGGCTCGACTCTAAAAATTGGGGATCCGTTCACGGTTACGATGCGAGTGTCGGGTGTGGGGAATCTGCGATTGCTGCCGCGGCCCCCACTGCAGATCGATTGGGCGACCGTTGTCACGGGTGAGGAGCGAGTCTTCTGGGATTCGGCCGGCGCAGTTGTCCGAGGTTCGAAGGAGTTCGACTGGGTCGTGACTCCGAAAATTGCAGGGGACATGGTGCTGGCTGCGGTGCGATACGACTTCTTCAACCCGACCTCCCGGCGGTACGAGTACGCAATGACTCCGGCGATCCCCATGGTCGTCGCGCCAGTTACGGGCCCGGTTAGTGATACGGCGACTTCTCCGCGTGATACAATCGGCGACACGCCGTTCCCGATGCTGGCTCGACTTGCGCGGAATAATTCTTTGGTCATTGCAATTGGAGCATCAGCCGTAGCGGTCATTCTCTTCGGGATTCTGTTGTTGGGCCGGCGCCGCCGCGAGAGTGGGGACGAGGAAGAGTGACGCAGCGGCCGCAGCATGCGCCTGCGCTGGCAATGTGTTGACCGACAAGGCGCGTACGTGTCCGTAATCAGTGTTCTTCCCAGTGCTGTCGCCAATCAGATCGCCGCGGGCGAGGTTGTCGAGCGTCCGGCGTCAGTGGTCAAGGAGCTGGTCGAGAATGCGCTCGACGCTGGTGCGCGTGCGATCGACATAATCGTGAAGGAAGGCGGCCGTGCGTTGGTGCGTGTCAGCGATGATGGCATTGGCATGGACTCGGGTGACGCACTTCTGTCCCTTGCGCGCCACGGCACGTCCAAGATCCATACGTCAGCCGATCTTACCGGTGTGCGCACATTCGGCTTTCGTGGAGAGGCACTTCCCGCGATATCCTCTGTGGCACGGATCGAAATCGAGACCGCCCAAGGTGACGGGGCGGGTACTCGTGTCACTGCGGCGGGCGGTGCAACGCCTGAGGTTGTGCAGACGCAACGACGTCATGGAACGACGGTGTGCGTGTCCGATCTTTTCTACAACTCGCCAGCACGTGCAAAGTTTCTTCGCGGGTCCCGGTCGGAGTGGCGGGCAATTACAGACGTGGTCACGACGCTCGCGCTCACTCGGCGCGACGTCCGGTTCGATCTGACCCATGACGGCCGCCGTTCACTAAGCGCACCGCCAGCGCCATCGCTTCGCGTGAGGATCGGCGCGATGTGGGGAGTCGAGTACGCAGACTCGTTGCTGGACGTCGATGACGTTGCGGGTCCGATTCAGGTCTCGGGGCTTGTCGAACGCCCCGCCAATGTCGGTACAGCGACACGTCGGACATTCCTGTCGGTGAATGGACGAGCGATCCGCGACACCGGGATTCTGCGTGCGGCGGAGGCTGCCTACCGGTCAACGATCACAGCGGGTACGCGACCGGCGCTTTACCTCGAACTATCGGTTCCCGGTGATTCAATCGATGTGAATGTTCATCCTACCAAGGCTGAGATTCGATTTCAGGATCGCTGGACGGTGGAACGTGCCGTCGAGCGCGCTGTGCGGCGTGCACTTGGCACGTTTGACGCTTCCGCATCCCTTGGGCGATCGTTCTTTGGCGGAATAGCATCATCGGGACCCGGGCCGGAGATCGTTGAAAGCGAAATACTTGCTCCTCAGGCGGACGACACGCCTCTATTTCGACCCACAGGCGCCGATCTCGACGCGAAAAGCAGCACAGCAGTCGGTGTGGCCCACCCGTTTGAGCCGGAAACAGTGCGAGCCGAGCTCAGCATACCTTCACTTACGCAACTTCGTCGAACGTACATCATGTTCGAGCATGAGGACGGCGTCGTCCTCATAGATCAGCACTCCGCGCACGAGCGAGTGCTTTACGAAGCGTTCATGCACGATCTTGAAGCTGGCTCTGCGGATTCTCAACGGCTCCTGCTTCCGTTCACACTTTCGCTATCCGCACTCGAGCTCGAAGCATTTGATCAGAACAAGCAATATTTCGATCGACTGGGCTTCGAGGTCGAGCCGTTTGGTGGCAATTCGCTGATTGTGCACGCGGTTCCGGTACCGCACCCGAGATTTGATGCCGAGCGATGCTTGCGTGACACGCTTGCGTCGCTAACGGGAGACCGCGCTGCGGCTGCCGCCGGACGACATGAGCACCTGGTCGCCACCATATCGTGCAAGGCGGCCGTGAAAAGTGGCGATGTACTGAGCGATGCCGAGATGCGTGCGCTATTCGTAGCGCTCCGGGACACGAATCTTCCTGCTCACGACGTGCACGGTCGCTCGACTATCGTGCAGCTTGCGTGGGCCGAAGTGGACCGTCGTTTTGGCCGCGCGTAAAATCCGCGTAATAGTTGGTCCGACGGCGGCGGGTAAGTCCAGACGAGTCATGGAAGCCGCCGAATCGGATGACATTGCTGTCATTTCGGCCGACAGTCGTCAGATTTATCGAAAATTCGATATTGGAACCGCCAAACCCTCTCCTGAGGAGCGTTCCAGGGTCGTACATTTCGGCGTGGACGTAGTTGACCCGACCGAGCACTACAGCGCGTACCAGTGGGCTCGTGATGCGTCGCGTTGGATCGGGGATGCCGAACGGCTTGGGAAGACGCCGGTGATCGTGGGTGGTACGGGCTTCTATATCAAGTCGCTATTCGACCCGCCGTATGATGAGCCACCTGTCGATGGATTCACCTTGGTGCCGGAATACGAAATAGTCGATCCGGGCCCGGATTTGAAGCAGCATATTGAGGCTAGGATCGATCAGATGCTCAACGACGGCTGGTTAGTGGAAGTTTCGGAATTGATGCACACTGTTCCGCGCGACGCGATTGCGTGGAAGGCCTCGGGATACAGATTGATGCGCGGGCATCTCGAAGGTGAGTATTCACTGGATTACGCGCGCGAGCGCGCGATCATCGACACCCGTCAGTACGCAAAGCGGCAGCGAACCTGGTTCAGGCACCAACTACCATGAAGATTGGAATCACGTGTTATCCTACGTACGGCGGCTCCGGGGCAGTAGCGACGGAGCTTGGAATCGCGTTGGCCGCTCGAGGACATGAAGTTCACTTCATCAGTTATCGGCAACCGTTCCGACTGCCGTCGTTCCTCGCGCGCGTCTACTTCCACGAAGTACAGGTAGGGCAGCAATACCCGCTATTCGAGTATCCGCCGTACGACCTCGCGCTTGCAGTTCGGATGCACGAAGTAGTCAAGGCGCACGGCGTTGAAGTACTGCACTGCCACTATGCCATACCGCACGCCACCAGCGCATGGATCGCCCGCGAGATGCTCCGTGCCGAGCATGCCGACGTTGCAGTTGTAACGACACTGCACGGGACTGATATCACACTGGTTGGCCAGGACCCGTCGTTCCATGCTATTACCAAATTTTCGATAGAGAAATCGGATCGCATAACAGCGGTATCGGAGTTCCTGCGGGAAGAGACATTCAGCGCGTTTGGCTGCGCTGGTTGTCGGGTGAATGTCATTCCCAATTTCGTGGACCCCGCAGTATACAATCGCGAACTGTACGGCCAGGCTGAACGGCTCCCTTTCGTCGAAGGAAAAAGGGTGCTGATGCATATTTCGAATTTCCGCGCAGTCAAGCGAGTACGCGATGTGGTCCGCATATTTGCGGCAGTCGCGGCTGAGGTGCCGAGTGTGTTGGTGATGGTTGGCGACGGACCGGATCGGCCCGCGGCAGAGGAGGAAGCTCGCGCACTCGGTGTGCTCGATTCGGTATTCTTTCTGGGTAAGATCGAAGCAGTTGCACCTCTACTCGCCAACGCAGATCTGTTTCTGATTCCGACAGTCAGTGAATCCTTCGGATTGAGCGCCCTGGAGGCAATGGCGATGGGTGTGCCGGTCATCGGAACCAACACGGGCGGCCTTCCAGAAGTGGTAACCGACGGAACAACCGGTTTGCTGTATCCGCCCGGCGACGTTCAGTCGATGGCGGCCGGTGCATTGTCGATTCTTGCAGACTCGGCGCTTCAGGAGAAGATGGGCGCCGCTGGTGCGGCAGACGCGCGGGCGCGGTTTGCGCTCGACAACGTAGTATCGCAGTACGAGGCGCTTTATCGTTCGGCAGTAAAGCAATCATCAGACGCACACTAACCCAACCAGATGCCGACAATATTTCAGGCGCTGATTCTTGGACTTCTACAGGGATTGGCGGAATTTCTGCCAATCAGCAGTTCTGCGCATCTCGCCATTGCACCGTGGTTATTCCATTGGCCAGATCCCGGGCTGGCATTCGATGTCGCACTTCACTTCGGTACACTGATCGCGGTGATCTGGTATTTTCGCAGTGAGTGGCTTGAGCTGCTCCGCGCGACGTGGGAGATAATAACTACGCGAAAGATCGTTACCGTAGAACAGAAGCGCGCAGCCTTCCTCATAGTTGCTACTATCCCGGGCGGAATCTTCGGTCTGCTCCTCGAGAAGAAAGCGGAGACCGCGTTCAGGAATCCGGCACTTATTGCATGCGCGCTGATAGTCCTGGGAATCCTCCTGTGGCTCGCAGACAGAATTGCGCGTGCTGATCGTGCCATGGCCGCGATGAACTGGACAGATGCCATCGTGATCGGCTGCGCGCAGGTTTTTGCGCTGATCCCCGGGGTGTCACGATCCGGGTCGACAATCACTGCCGGGCGTGCGCTAGGCCTGGACCGCGATGCGGCTGCGAAATTCAGCTTTCTCCTCAGCATGCCGATCATCGCCGCAGCGGTCATCCTCAAAGTCCCTCATGTGATGCGCGAGACGGGAATGAACGTGCCGTTGCTGGTAGGAGTCGGTGCATCCGCGATAAGCGGGTGGTTTGCAATCTCGGTTTTACTGAAGTACGTGAGCAGGCATTCATACGGCGTGTTCGCACTGTATAGAGTCCTGCTGGGAGCTGCCGTCCTTGCCATCTATTTCGCACGCGGTGGCTGAGTCCAGTCGGCTCGACAGCTACGATGGGATTACTGCGGACGAGCTTGCTCGACGCGGATCCGTCGCGCGCGTCGAGCTTTACGGTGTCGTCGGTTCGACAATGGATGAAGCGCATGCGCTGGCTACTGAAGGGGCGCCAGCTGGAACCGTCGTGCTCGCGGATTCGCAGAAAGCCGGACGTGGACGGAACGGGAAGCGCTGGACATCGCCGCCGCGCGGTGTGTGGATGACACTCATTGAGCGTCCGCCCGATGCGTCGGCGATCGATGTTCTGTCGCTTCGAATCGGGCTTGCCGCTGCGCGTGCGCTCGATGCGTTCACTTCGGAACCGGTGCGCGTCAAGTGGCCAAACGACCTGTTTGTCGAGAACGCCAAAGTTGCCGGCGTACTCGTAGAAGCGCGATGGCGCGGCGAGCGGCTCGACTGGGTTGCAATATGCTCAGCTCCGAAGAGATGGACGAGTACGCCGCTCGCGACCTTGCCCGCGGACGCGAGTGCGTTGAACCAGTCCGCGGACGCGTTGTCGGAATCGCCGCTACAGGCGAACTTTTGGTCGAACTTGCCGACTCCGTTGCGCGCGTGCGGAGCGGATCGCTGATCCTGCAGAAGTCGGACTGACCGGACAACTCATGCTACTGACGATTGATATTGGCAATACGGAGACCACGGCTGGCGTCTTTGACGGTGCCGACCTTCGCGCCCACTGGCGCCTGACCAGCACTGTTGCGCAAACTGCCGACGAGCTGCGGATACTCCTGCTGCAACTCGTCGCCGCCGAGGGGATTGCGCGGGAGAGTGTGACGGGAGTCGCACTTTGCTCGGTCGTTCCAACAAAAACACAGCATGTCGTGGACGCTTGCGACGTTGCTTTCGGCGTTACGCCGCTTGTCATCAGTCCCGAGTCGAGATTGCCGATAACGCTGGACGTGGATGACCCCTCGACTGTAGGTGCAGATCGTATCGTCAACACTCTTGCCGCGAGTCAGATTTACAAGCGCGACTGCATCATCGTGGACATGGGTACCGCGACCACATTCGACTGCGTCAGTGCCTCCGGCTCGTTTTTCGGAGGCATCATTCAGCCGGGTGTGCAGACATCGGCGTCGATGCTTTTTGCGAAGACAGCGATGCTTCCCAGCACCGCGCTCTCGACGCCAGCACGTGCAATCGGGACGAATACAGCGGATTGCATTCGCGCGGGAGTCGTGTTCGGAGCAGCGGACTCGATCGACGGGTTGATCGGCCGGATCAAGGCAGAGTGGCCCCACCCGGCCGTCCCCCATGTGGTTGGAACCGGAGGGCTGGCGGAGACTTTTCGCGCCTTCTGCACCAGTTTCAACGAAGTCGATCCGGCGTTGACGCTGAAGGGCCTGCGGTTGGCGCACGGGATACTTTCGAACAACTGATCGGACGTTTTCCAACCCTTGTCCGGGGTTGGAGGATGATTAGGTTACACTTGTTAGCACTCCCGACCGGTGAGTGCTAACGTGACTTTTCACACCCTCAAAATTACATAGAGGCGCTCTATGGCAGACAAGACCGCCACCACCGTGAAACCGCTTGCGGATCGCGTGGTTATCAAGGCACTCGAGGAAACCGAGCAGATGCGCGGTGGCCTCTTCATTCCGGACACGGCCAAGGAAAAGCCCCAGCAGGGCGAGATCGTCGCTGTCGGACCGGGACGTTACGAGGATGGCAAGCTCGTGCCGATGTCGCTCAAGGTTGGCGACAAGGTTCTCTACGGCAAGTACAGCGGCACCGAAGTAACGATACACAACGACCAGCTGCTCATCCTCCGCGAGACGGATGTCCTCGCGGTGATCGGCTAACCGGAGACTAAACCACAATGGCAGCGAAGGAACTCTATTTCAATACTGAGGCACGCGCAGCGCTCAAGCGCGGCGTGGATCAGCTCGCCGAAGCGGTGAAGGTCACCCTCGGCCCCAAGGGTCGCAATGTCGTAATCGACAAGAAGTTCGGCTCCCCGACCATCACCAAGGACGGTGTGACGGTTGCGAAGGAAGTCGAGCTCTCGGATCCGCTCGAGAACATGGGCGCACAGATGGTGAAGGAAGTCGCGACGAAGACGTCCGATCTCGCCGGCGACGGCACCACCACTGCGACCGTGCTGGCTCAGGCGATCTTCCGCGAAGGCTTGAAGAACGTCACTGCTGGCGCCAATCCGATGGCACTTCGCCGCGGAATCGACAAGGCCGTTCAGGCTGTTGTTGACGAGCTCCACGCGATCTCGGTTCCGACCACTGGCAAGAAGGAAATTGCGCAGGTCGGTACGATCTCGGCGAACAACGACAAGGAGATCGGTGATCTCATTGCCGAAGCGATGGAGAAGGTTGGCAAGGACGGTGTGATCACGGTTGAAGAGGCGAAGGGCCTTGAGACCAACCTCGAGACAGTCGAGGGTATGCAGTTCGATCGCGGCTACGTATCGCCGTACTTCGTCACTGATCCGGACAAGATGGAAGCCGTTCTCGAAGACGGCATGATTCTCATCCACGACAAGAAGATTTCGGCGATGAAGGATCTGCTTCCGATTCTCGAGAAGGTAGCTCAGCTCAGCAAGCCGTTGCTGATCATCGCAGAGGACATCGAGGGCGAGGCTCTTGCGACGCTCGTGGTGAACAAGCTGCGTGGTACGCTCCGCGTTTGTGCGGTCAAGGCTCCAGGATTTGGCGATCGTCGCAAGGCGATGCTTCAGGATATCGCGGTCCTCACAGGTGGACAGGTGATCTCCGAGGAAGTCGGATTCAAGCTCGAGAACGCAGTTGTCACAGACCTCGGTCGTGCAAAGCGCATCGTTGTCGACAAGGACAACACCACGATCATCGACGGCGCCGGTACGGATGACGCCATTCAGGGTCGTGTGAAGGAGATCAAGGCCGCGGTCGAAAAGACCACGTCCGATTACGATCGTGAGAAGTTGCAGGAACGCCTCGCGAAGATTGCCGGCGGTGTCGCGGTGATCAACGTTGGTGCAGCGACCGAGAGCGAGATGAAGGAGAAGAAGGCTCGCGTCGAGGACGCGCTGCATGCAACGCGTGCGGCAGTTGAAGAGGGAATCGTCCCGGGCGGCGGCGTTGCACTCATCCGCGCTCAGAAGGCCCTCAAGGATCTCAAGTTCTCGGATCGCGATGAACAGGTCGGCGTCGACATCATCCGTCGCGCCATCGAAGAGCCAATCCGCATGATTGTTCAGAATGCGGGCGGCGAAGGTTCGATGGTCGTCGAGAAGGTGCGTAGTGCGAAGGACAACACCTTCGGCTACAATGCACTCACCGACACGTACGAGGATCTCGTACAGGCCGGCGTGATCGATCCAACGAAGGTTACGCGCACCGCGCTTCAGAACGCAGCCAGCATCGCCGGCCTGCTTCTGACGACGGAAGCGTTGATCGTCGAGAAGAAGGAAGCCAATCCACAAGCAGGTGGTCCGCCAGGCGGCGGCATGGGCGGAATGTACTAGTACAGTACTGAAGGTTCGTAACAGAAAGCCAAAGCGGCCCGGAGCATTTGCTCCGGACCGCTTTGGCTTTCTGACGACCTCAAGCAGTGACAATGTCCAGCTCCACGTGACCAGCTGGACACGATTGCCTGATGTACAAACAGGTTCGGGCGAACGTTACCCGGTGCGCAGCGCAGTAGCCGGATCGACTCGCGTTGCACGGAATGCCGGCACCAGAGCCGCGCCAGTGCCTACGACAAGCAAGGTGAGGGATGCTGCAACAAATGTCGTGGTGTCCAGTGCTCGTATTCCGAACAGGAATCCGCTGACCGTACGCGTAAGTGCGACGCTCAGGAGAATTCCGATTACGAGTCCTGCCAGGATCATCGACAGATTGTCGATCAGAATCAGTGCAAGGACCGAGCGAGTTGGCGCGCCGAGTGCAAGCCGGATACCCATTTCGCGAGTTCTCTGCGTTACCCCGTAGCTGACTACACCGTAAATACCGACTGCCGTGATCACGAGTGCAAGGATTCCAAAGAGTCCGAGTACGACGGAGCCAAGTCGTTGGGCGAGCACCACGTGCCCGGTATGCGCTTCGAATGTCGCGATATCATACACTGGGACCTCCGGCGCGACATCGTGAAGAGTATTGCGGACCAGCCCGATGAGTGCCGTAGGGTTGCCTGCGCCTCGCACAACAAGGTTCTGCGGGAAGAGACCGGTGCTCGAAAGCCGCTGCCCAAGAACGCGGTAGACGAACGGTTGTGCTGGTTCACGGAGATCGTGATACTTGGTGTCACGGACTACACCGACGATGCTGACGGTATCCCCACCGAACAGAATGCGCTTGCCAATCGGCTCTCTGTCGGCCCAGTAACGTCGCGCCATGGTTTCGTTGATTATAGCGACATGCGGCGCGGACGGGCCGTCGTTGTCGTTGAAGAGCCTTCCGCGCAGAAGCGGGATCGAGAACGTCTGCATGAACTCCGGCGTGACGTCGTCAACCTCAACACCAGCATCGGGGCCTGGCGGCGGAATGTAGTCATCCAGACTGAAGCCCTCGCTGTCGGAGCCGCGATCCAGGGGAAGTGAAGTCGCGAGTGCCGCGAACTTGACTCCCGGTGTCTGTTGAAGTCTGCGAAGTATCGCGTCATAGATCTCGCCGGCTCTCGCACTGTCGCGACGGATCAGTCCTACGTCCATGCCGGCTGTCGCAACTTGAGATCCGTCAAAGCCCGGATCCGAGGATAGCGCGCGTTGCAGACTGCGAGTAAACAACCCCGCGCCAATCAGCAGCGTCAGGCTCAACGCAACCTGCGTGACGAGGAGAGAGCGGCGCAAAGCGGATCTGGCGCGGCCCGCTCCGGGCGTGCCGTCCTTTACTGAAATCATCGTGCGCTTTTCACTTGTGCCAAGCAAAGCTGGTGCGACTCCAAAAATCACGCTCGCGATCAATGCTAGGGCGATTGTGTATGCAATCACGCGTGAATCCAGGTGTGTACCGAGTGCAGCCAGGGAAATGTCACCGCCAACAGATATGTGCGAAATGGCGCGCGTTGCGACCAGCGTCGCAATTAGGCCAAACGTCGCGGCTATGACAGCGAGTACGGCTGTCTCGGTCAAAAGCTGGCGGATGAGCCGACCGCGACCAGCACCGATGGCCATTCGCACGGCAATCTCGCCTCGACGGCTCGTCGCGCGAGCAAGCAGCAGGTTCGATACGTTCGCACATGCGATGAGCAGTACGATAGCTACGACCGCCAGAATGATGGTCGCGGTCTTGACCATGGTGCCATGCGACACGCTTGATATTGCACCGTCTCTCGCGGAGACAGGTGGCGCGTTTGTGACTGTCCTGCCGAGAAATTTCGATTCGCGCGGGAACGCGGCTTCCTGACGCGCTGCAGATACTCGCAGTGCCGCTGAGGCGGCGTTGATAGATGCCCCGGGATTGAGTCGACCGATCATGCGGAGCCATGACCAACCGCGCTGCTCCAGGCTGAGCCCAGCGTACGATGCGGGGGCCAGAGCGAACCAGGCGTGGGCGGTAATCCAGAGTTGCTCAGGTGAATCGAGTTCGGTGCCGCGAAAGTCGGGATCGGCCACTCCAATAACCGTAACCGGGGCGCCGTTGAGATCGATCGTCCGGCCTAGCGGGCTCTCATTGGCAGGAAAGAAACTGCGCGCGAAGCTTGCGCTCAATACGGCAACCGCTGGCGCTCCGCCGTCGTCATCAGCGGGAGCCAGAGTTCGACCGATCGAGGCTTTAACTCCGAGCACGCGGAAATAGTTTCCGCTGACGACGCCGACAGACGAAATTGTGGTCTGATGTCCGTTCGACACAGCGGTGTTCCGGTCGCTGAAGGCGGCAAGTCCTGAGAGTGCAGGATTTGCATCGCGAAAATCGCGGTAGCTCGGGTAAGACACCGAGTAATCGTTCATCGCAATCAACCGTTCCGGATTTCTGACAGCTGGCAACGGTTTGAGGAGAACCGCGTTAACCAGACCGAAGACGAGTCCGTTCGCGCCGATCCCGAGCGCAAGTGTCAACACTGCGGCGATGGTAAACCCGCGATTGCGCATCAACTGACGCACGGCAAAAAGCGCGTCGTTTCTGATTCCCTGAATAAACTGAGTCAAAGTCCGTAGCTTCTCGCGGTTGTGTCCAATCTCGTAGCAGGTGTCTCGCACTGCCTGGACGTTGCCAAATCGCCGCAACGCCTCAGCGTGCGCCTCGATTTCAGTTCTGCCGGCGGCAGTGTATTCACGTTCGCGCATATCGACATGAAATCGGAGTTCCTCGTCCACATCGTCCTCGACATCCGGCCGCCAAAATCGCAAGTAGCGGCGCCACGGTAGAACCGTCATCGGTCTCCCCTAAGCCGGTTGAGCGGAGGCGCTCAACACCCTGCTTACCGCGTCGGCGAATCGCGCCCATGTCGACGCTTCTACCCGGAGTTGGCGTCGTCCCTTCGGTGTGAGTTCATAGAACTTGGCCCGTCGGTTGTTCTCTGACAGCCCCCATTCCGCGACAACCAGCCCGCGAGCCTCGAGCCGATGAAGCGCAGGGTACAGCGAGCCCTCCTCCACTCGCAGCACGTCGTCGGTCGTCTGCTCCAGCCAGCGAGCAATCGAATACCCGTGCACGGGGGCCCAGCTCACGGCCTTCAGAATGAGTACATCCAGTGTCCCTTGGAACAGATCCACGCTATTCGCCGCCATCGTCAATCCCCATAGA
>CAJDVC010000033.1_pt1 | contig 20219 bp, 16 predicted proteins | sample 7391211 | NCBI WGS metagenome assembly CAJDVC01 (sample SAMEA7055683, study PRJEB34461) | soil metagenome | biome: terrestrial ecosystem; feature: Peninsula; material: soil | place: Antarctica | collected 2016 | reverse complement strand
GGCGGCGTTGCCGACGACTGTAAGCGTGCCGCGCATCCCCAACATCTCGTGCGGATCGCAAACGAACTCATACTTACCGGCGGTGAAGCGCGCGTCGATAACGACGTCGTATGTCTGGCCCTTGGTGGTGAGATACGGACCGACTGTTGCAGCGCCAAGCTTTGCACCGGCGGGGTGCGACTCGAAATGCACATTGTGCATCACGCCGGCATCCTCAACGAACCGAACTGTGTCGCCGTTTTGCGCAGTGACGCTGCTAGGTTCGAATCCGTAAGGTGCGCTCCCTCCCTTCACGACGAGCTTGACGACGATAACGTGCCCGCCGACCGGGACGACACTCTGCGCCGCTAGCCCGGACGAAGAAGCGAATAGCGTGGCGACAGACACTGCGATCAGATATGGAATGCGCGACATGATTGTCATCCTCTTGAGTTTCGCAGCGCGCGCCCATCGGAGATTGCCTGAAATTGTGTAGTGGAAATCACATTTAGAATCCATCAAGACCAGGCTCGCTATGTCAGGGTATCCCTTACCCAACCAGTGGGTTAAACGGTCAATGCCGTTCCGAACGGAACAAGCTCGATCTCACGAAAGCAATTCGCGACTTGTGCTATCGCATGCAAGGTGTACGTTTGCCATACCCCTGTTGGAGTTGCTTCTCATGGTTGAAATGCCGTTCCAAGGCACTTGGCTGCGTCAGATGCGTGGGATGTCGTGCACGGGTTGGGGTCGGGTGATGCTTATCGCGGGTGCAATTGTCGCGATTCCAACGGTCTCTGCGTCCGCCCTTCCGTTGCGGTATGTAGGGCACGGTGGCGACATCGTCCCGGGTATGGGCACGGATCAGATAGTCGCTCCGCGCGGGTTCTTCGCGGCTCTCCAAGCGGCCAGGACTCCGCACTACTCACTTGCGACGGTGGTGGTTCCGAGCTTCTCCAGACAGACCGGGCTTGCCTGTAGCGCTTGTCACTACGCTTTCCCGCAACTAACGCCGTTCGGTCGGCAGTTCAAGCTGAACGGCTATACGCTGACGAGGCTCTCGACCATCGGCGAGCCGACGGATTCCTCCGGCGGTCTCAAGCTCGCGCCATTTCCGCCTGCAGCAGCAATGGTCGTTGCTTCTGTAACACGAACCAGTGTCGAGCAGCCGGGAACACAGAACAATACTGCTTCGTTCCCCCAGCAGGCGAGCATCTTCCTCTCCGGGCAGATTACCTCGAACCTCGGAGCGTTCACGCAGTTCACATATACGGCCGCCGATGGCGCGATTGGCATCGACAACGTGGACGTGCGTTACGCGAGACATACCACCATGGGTGACCGAGATGTTCTGATCGGTGTCACGCTCCATAACAATCCGACGGTCCAGGATGTGTGGAACACTACCCCGGCGTGGGGATATCCATTCATGGCGTCATCCGTCTCACCGTCGCCAGCGGCCGCGACGCTGATCGACGGCGCTCTGGCGCAGCAGGTGGTGGGCCTCGGCGTTTACACTATGTTTGACAACACGCTGTATGCAGAAGCCACGGCGTACCGCTCGGCGCCCCAAGGCTCAACCGTGCCGTATGATTCCACTGCAACTAATACGACGAACGGGATGATTCCCTACTGGCGGCTCGCGCTGCAACATCAGCTCGGTCCAACATACGTCATGCTCGGCACGTACGGGTTCGCTGCGAATTTGTATCCGCAGGGTGTGAGTGGAAAGACTAACCGCTACACCGACATCGGCGTCGACGCACAGGTCGAGCACAGTGCGGGTACCTCGACCATCATTGGCCGCGCGACATATATCCACGAACAGCAACACCTCGATGCGCTGTTCAGTCAGGATCCGCAAGCTGCCGAATCACTGCAACCTACACTCTCCACTGTCCGCGCAAACGTTGCGTGGCTCATGGATCAACGGTACGGTGTCACTGCAGGCGTTTTTCAGACGACCGGTACACGCGACACACTATTGTTCGCGCCAGCCTCTTTGACGGGCAGCCGCACCGGCAGCCCAAACACGACCGGCGAGTCCCTTGAGTTGACGTACAACGCATGGGAGAATACACGGTTTGGACTTCAGTATGTTCGCTACAGCAAATTCAACGGCGCCTCCACGTCCTACGACATGCTCGGCGGTCGCTCAGCATCGGCCAACAATACGCTGTACGCATACACGTGGTTTGCATTCTAATGAGTAGCTCACAGCCCCTTCAGCTCGCCTCGCGAAAAATGTCGGTCATGTCCGGATGCAGCCGACGGTTCTCACGCGTTACACATGGCCGCTGACCGAACTGCCTTCGACAAGAATCCACTGCGCCTTTGCATGTAGTTGGCGCCCTAACGGCCACGCAGCAACACCGTCAACTCATCAGCAACCGCGGTCGAGCTGCCCGTCTGCAACCGTCGTTTGACCTGCACACCGCAGGGAGGAGTGTTATGAACTTACGGGATGACGGTATGCTCATGCGATGGGGGTTCCTGCCTCTCCGGGTCGTGGTCGGCACAGTGTTCCTGATGCATGGAGGACAGAAGTTCTTCATTTTCGGACTCGGTGGAACCGCCGATATCATGGCCAAGCTCGGGATCCCTCTCCCATCGCTCGCCGCAGGGGTCGTAATCGCCGCCGAGCTGCTCGGTGGATTGGGGATCCTGCTCGGTGTCCTGACCAGATGGGCCGGCTTGATCCTGGCGATAGAAATGGTCGTGGCCATTCTTGTCGCCCGTATTAGCGGCGGATTCTTCGCTCCCTACGGATTCGAGTTCGAGTTCACACTGCTCGGTGCATGTCTAACTTTTGCCGCTCTCGGGTCCGGTGGCATGTCGCTCGACCGGAGGCTTCGGCCCCCGCGCCAGGAGTGACAATGCGGCGACCTGTGCGTGTGATCGCCATCACCGCGTTGCTGTTTGGGGCTTCGTTGGGGTCAACACAACAACCGGCACCCATCGCGCCCGACACCAACGCGATCACGCCAGCGGCAGTCGATATGGGGCGCGCGATCTTTCACGGCAAAGGTACGTGCTTTGCCTGCCACGGCATGCGCCTCGAAGGCACGCAGATCGCCCCCACGCTCAAGCAGCACGCGTGGCGGGATGCAAAGAATGGTGAATTCAGCGAGATCTTTCGCGTGGTCACGCATGGAGTGCCGTCGACGCTCATGGTCTCGCACCCGGGCGGCATCTCCCAAGCCGAGGCACTGAGCGTGGCGTCATACGTCTGGTCAGTCAGCCACCGCAACGCCAAGCCGTGATTGCGGCGGGTGGGCTGACGCGTCGGACAATTTGCAGTATATGGCGACGTCGGCGATGGCGAGGTTCCACATGCTCATGGCATTTGAAACGGTCGTAGGCGATTTCGGAGCGGGCGGAAGACGACCACGGAGCGATTTCCACCGAAGCCAAGGGCAGCGCGATAGACACCCGGCTATACGCTACATGTTCTTGTGTCCGAGCGTGCTGCTCGAGGTCGATAGGGTTCAAATAGCCCAGCGTTGGGTGCTTCCGGTTTGGGTTCTAGAAGCGCTCGATGTAATCAAAGGAGTTGGGCGAAGTCAACCTTCAGACGGTGCTTGTTCCTGCTCGACTCATCGTGCGCGGCCATGATCTCCATTTCGCTGACGAAGTCACGCGAACAAATAACAGACAATGAGCGGCTGCTGGTTCACTGGACACGCGGCTAAGCGTCAGTTATTGGACATAAGATCGCCGCGGGGCGCCCAAGTTCGGCAGCGGGCCGGGCGCCGCGTGTGCGCGGGGATGCTGTAAGTGTGCGTCGGGAGCCGTGCTTTCTCGTGCTGGATGCGGCGAAGCTTGACCAGACCTTCCGAGAACTTCCCGACACGGCGAGTGGGAGCGAGTGTGATGAAGTACGCGCCACATTCCCCACCGAAACGCGCTCACCGGAGAACACGTCCCACTGGTTTTCGCGATTGGCCCCAGATGACCGCCGACTCGCGGCCCCGAACGAGATGAATCACATGCGATGGATCCCGGGCGATGCTGCCCCCAGCCGGCAAGTATTCGCGGACTACCGTCAAAGTCACAGAAGGTCCGTCGACATTCGGAAGTCCCGTTACGGGCACGTCTTCGGGAACGTACGCTTGTAACGGCTCTGGCTATTTCTTCAATGATGACTCGCTTGGCGTCGGAACCGGGTCGCTCACCAACGGCGTGCTGACGATCGCATTCGGGGGACAGGTGCACCTATTCTCGCTACCGTAACACGCTTGCTTTACGAACGGAAGTTGGTCGTGTCCTTATTCAGCGTCAATGCGTGAGCGAAAACGTAAACGGCTGCTGTACCAACTGGGACACAGGGCATCCACCTAATCGCGCGGGTGTGTACGTAGCGGTCTTGAGCGACCTGAAGGCTGACTGGGCGAATTCGTTGTAGTAGCTTAGTAAGAATCCGGTCGGCCGTTTTTGAGACGGTAGCCAGACATCCTTTATCGTTCCAGGTATTGGGTGCCCGGAGGTGTCCACCACGAAGTTGGCGATAACAACGCCCGTCACTCCCCTGCTTCGCAAATCCTCAGGATACGTCAGCTGCGAGTCTTGAATTGGCTTGGCTGGCGTCCCTGGCGGAAACATCACTGAGAAAACCGGAAATGCGGTGCGTCCGTGCTCTGCTTCTCGCACCGGGCCCACTGGGAACAGTGCGAAACTGACACCGAAGATCAGCGTATCGCCGTGGTAGTTTTGCGGCCAAAACGGGCCTTCGCCGGAATCCTGCGCAACGTGCGCCGCTTTCAGCAACATTGCTTCCGCCACCGAATCAATGTGTTGCGACGCCAATCGGTAAACTGGTTCCGAGTCGCGAACAAGTCTCACAGTGAGTGGTGTTTCATCGGAGATATTGCGCCACGTAATCGCCGGCTCGCCGGATGGAAGTGTATCGCCGTGTTCGTGGAGCAGGGTCCGGAGACGTTGCCCAACCGATTGTGCGAAGACGTCGGCCATCGGCCCGATCAAGCCGGTCACTGAATCAGCAACATCCGCGCGCACGTAAACGACAAACGGAACGGTGGGAGCGACCGACATCGTGTCCAGGCACTTGCTCCTGATGGCGTACGGCGCTCCTTGGACAACCTGTGCAACAACGGGGCGCGGGGCGACGGTGCTGGCGATCGCAATCAACAGGAGCGGAAAGGCGCGCTTCATGCGTTCAAGGTCATGCGTGAATAGGTGCGCGAGAGCGATCGGCTTTTCGGACAGAATACATGGATCCCCGCGTTCGCGGGGATGACGAATACGGCGCGGGGATGACGACGGGCTGCAGGGGTGACGACAAGGTTGCGGCGATGACGTGCAGTAGTCGCTCGCTCACTGTGCAACGCCAAAAGTAATAGGCAACTGCATCGACTGGCGGACGGGGCATCCCCCTATCCGTCCCGGCGAGAACGTCGCGGTTGGGAGCCAGCGTAATACTGAATTCAGGAACGCGCCGTACGTCTCGAGTGCGTTGCCCGTGGGGCGCGGCTTGCCAGCGGGCCATGATTCCGAAATGGTGGACGGTATGACATGCCCTGTCGAATCAATGTCGAAATCTGCTACCACAACTGCAGAGGCCTGTGTTGTGCTCCCTACGAATGGATCATCCGGCGCAGTAGTGCTCGCGGGCGTGGCGGGCGTGGCGGGCGTATATGGCGGAAACAAAATCGAGAATGTCGGAAAGACGGCGCGTGTCGCGTGCACCGGGAAAATCTGTCCAAGCGGTGGTAGTGCGATGCTTATCGTATATTCCGCCGAATCGCCCGGTGCGGTGCTCGGCCAGTATGTACCGTCTCCGGCTGCCTGCGCTTCAGTCGCAGCAGCCAGCAACACCGTGCCGGCCCGGGAGGGGGAGTGTCCGTCGACTAAAGTGAATGTCGGAGCGCCTTCGCGATGAACCGTCACGCGTAACACCGCAGCGGACATAAGCTGGCGCCACGTGATCGCTGGCTCGCCATGTGGCAACGCCGATCCTGATCCGCCCAGCAGCTTTCGCATGCGTTGCGAAATCGACTGAGTGAACTGATCCCCCATGTCTGCAAAACCAGGATCCGCAGAGTCTGGCGCCGACCCGCTGAGATATACGAGTAGCTGCTTCGACGGCTTCAAGGAAACGGTATCGAGGCATGTTTTGCTTTGCAGCGACGGTATTACAACGTCTGTCTGCGCTTCTGCATTCACGGCAAACAGAATGATGCCCGCAACGAGCGCCGATATCTTCCAGCGAGTGGAGGTCGCGGAAGTCATTGTCGTCATCGCGGTCGCACGGAGAACTTGTACATCGATCTCGAATGGTATTCCGATCCGGGGTGCAGTATCGTGGATGGGAATGCGGCGTGATTCGGAGAGTCGGGGAAGTGCTGCGTCTCCAGAACGAGTCCGCTGCGCTGGTTGTATGCGATGCCGTTTTTGCCTTTGAGCGTGCCGTCCAGGAAATTCCCGGTGTAGAACTGCACGCCGGGCTCGCTCGTGTACACCTGCATTACGCGCCCACTGGTTGGCTCATAAACTGTCACTGCGAGCACGAGGTGCGGCTCTGGTCCCGTGTCGCCAGCACCGACACTGTCCTTCCGAAGCACCATGTTCTGGTCGTACCCCTTCGCGAAACGCAGCTGCTCATAATCTGCGTTGATCCGCGCGCCGATCGCAGTCGGCTGCCGGAAGTCGAATGGCGTTCCAGTGACGCCGCGAATTTCGCCAGTCGGAATGAATGTCGAATCGATCGGCGTAAAGCTGTCTGCATCGATCGTCAACACATGGCCGAGCACACTGGACCGTCCACCGTCTGCAAGATTGAAGTAGCTGTGTTGCGTGAGATTGACCGGCGTGTCCTTGTCTGTGGTCGCCTTGTAATCGAAAACGACTTCGTTGCTGTCGGTAAGTGTGTACGTCACAGTAACCTTCAGGTTACCAGGGAAGCCCTCCTCGCCGTCGGGACTCGTGCGTGTGAATATGAGGCCAACGCTATCAGGATTCTGGAACGACGTTGTGTTCCACATAACCTTGTTGAAACCGATATTTCCACCGTGCAGACTGTTCGGTCCGTTGTTCTTCGCGAGCGTGTAGTTCTCGCCGTCGAGTGTGAATCGGCCGTGAGCAATGCGATTACCGTAACGTCCGATGAGGGCGCCGAAATAAGGTGATACTGTCGTGTAAGGTTGCAGCGAATCGAAACCGAGCACGATGTCGCCGAGTTGACGCCTGCGATCCGGAACTCGCAGCGAGGTGATTATGGCGCCATAGTTGATGGCGCGAAGTTCGATGCCGTTTGCGTTCGTAAGTGTGTATACGGTGACAGTTTTCCCGTCAGCGGTAGTTCCAAATGGTGATTCGGTTACCGATCCCGACTTCATGTGTTCGGTCTTGTTGGCAGAGGTCTTCCCCGTGCAGGCTGTTCCGATGGCCAGTATAATGAGAGCGGCCCAGGTTCTGGGATTCAGGAAATGATTCAAGTGGCTGTTGTCCGTCGAACGAGTGGGGAGCAAGTTTCCGGAGCACTTCGAGTCACGATAAAGTACTGAAAAAGCGTCCGCCACACTCATAATAAGGGTCCTCGGCTGATGAGTAAGGCCATTTTTACACACCGTATACATGCCGTCCGCAGGGCGATGCAGCGTCACGGATTGCTGTTCGCAGGCATCTCGGCCGTCGCGATCGGCGCAACAGCGACGCCCCTGACTGCACAGACTCTCGGGGCTACTCAGCTGGCGACGATACCGCTACCCGAGAACCCGAGACCCGATTTCGAAAGGGCAGAATGGCTGAATCTGAATGGGCGATGGCATTTCCGGTTCGACCAGGCGAACGAGGGCGAGACCGCCGGCTGGTACGGCAAACCGCTGGTGTGGACCCACTCCATCCTCGTCCCATTCTCGTGGGGCGCACCGCTGTCTGGTGTCCCGGATAGTGCGGACTTCGGCTGGTATGAGCGAACGATCAGCGTGCCCGACGGCTGGCGCGGGAAGCGGGTCTTCCTGGTTGTAGGCGCAGCCGACTGGAGGACTTCAGCGTGGCTCGACGGCAGGAAACTTGGTGATCACCAGAGCGGGTACACTCCGTTCTCTATGGAACTCACCCCGATCGTGAAGTTCGGCACCCAGCAGCGACTGACAATGCGTGTGGACGACAGTCCGCATGCATTCAAACTCGAGGGCAAGCAAGGGTACGGCAAAGCGCGCGGAATGTGGCAAACAGTGTATCTCGAAGCGCGCGGCGGCGATCCGTTGCAATACGTTCACTTCACGCCGGACATCCGCAAGGGACATGTTGTTGTGGACGCGCAGTTGCTCGGCCCCGCGCCGCAGGAGATGGAACTACGAGTCGCGTTCAGAAAAACCGACACGATGTCACCGGGTGGAGCGAAGCTGCCGCCAGCTGTCATGCAGCACATCGCACGCGGTGCGAGTGCACTGCACTTCGAAATTGCGATTCCTGATGCGCGACTCTGGTCGCCGGACGATCCATTTCTGTATCATGTCGCTGTAATAGCGGAAGGAAAAGGAATCGCAAAGGATAGTGTCGATACGTATTTCGGGATGCGTGAAATTTCGGTGGTCGATCTCCCCGGCACTACAATTCCGTACGTCGCGATCAACGGCAAACCCGTTTACCTGCAGCTTGCGCTCGATCAGGCATATCATCCAGAAGGGTTCTACACATTTCCAACTGATTCGATGTTGCGCAACGAGATTGTCCACGCGCGCCAGCTCGGTCTTACTGGATTGCGAGAGCACATCAAGATCGAAGCCCCACGCAAACTGTACTGGGCCGACAAGCTCGGTGTCCTGATAATGGCCGACGTGCCGAATTGGTGGGGTCCGCCCGATTCGGCTGCATTTCAGGAGCATGACTACGCATTGAGCGAGATGATTCAGCGGGACTACAATCATCCGTCGATATTCTCGTGGATCATGTACAATGAGACGTGGGGGCTTACCAGCAAGGTCGACAACAAGGACGTGTATCTTCCGTCCACACAACGACGTGTGATTCAGAGCGTACAACTCGCGAAGCGACTTGATTCAACGCGACTGGTGGAGGACAATTCACCATGTTGTGGCTGGGGACACACCGTCACCGACATCAACTCGTGGCATGAATACATGGCTGGCTGGGAGTGGCAGGATCATCTGAACATGGTGAGTGACAGCACGTTCCCGGGCTCGCCGTGGAACTTCGAGCATGGCTACGTGCAGGGTCATCAGCCGATGATGAATTCCGAATTTGGGGACGTGTGGGGTTACAACGGCTCAACCGGTGACGTTGACTGGAGTTGGGATTATCACCTTGCGGTAAATGCCTTTCGCACACATCCCAAGCTTGCTGGCTGGCTCTATACCGAGCTGGACGACGTGATCAACGAGTGGAACGGCTATCTGCGCGCCGATCGGACGACCAAGGAGACAGGGCTTGGCGATCTGGTATCGGGAATGACGATTCGCGATCTCAATTCTCCGATGTATATCGCTGTCGGATCATCGACCGTGATGGCGACGTCTGCGCAGGCCGGACAGACGGTGCAGGTTCCGTTATATGCGTCGTTCATGACTGGCAGTCACGCGTATGGCGATTCGTTGACGCTTCAGTTTGAATTGTACGGCTGGAATTCGATTGGTGAGCGAGAAGTCTACTCGACGTCGACGCGACGCGTCGTGTATCGTCCGTGGATGTCGGAAGCGCTTGCGCCGTTGACGGTTGCGATGCCGAACGAACGATCTGTTGCAGTCCTTGCAGTAAGACTCGAAGATGATGCTGGCGAAGTATTGCAGCGCAATTTTACGACGTTTGTCGTGAATGCTGCGGAACCAGCGATCGTGAAGCTTGCGGATGGTCGAAGCGCGCGCTTGGTGAGCGTCGGCGCCACTGCTTACGTGAACTCACACTGGTCGCAAAAGACGTGGAACGTGCTGGACAGTCTCAAGGCTGACGGCGCGGGTTCGGGTTTCTTCGAATATCGAATTCCATGGCCGAAGGATGTGAAGCCGAGCGACGTGACGGAAGCGGAATTCATTGTCGAAGCGTCGTCGAAACAGCTGTTCGGCAAGGATCGCGATTCTACCGTGCGGGACAACGGCGACTACATGCGCGGCGGCGGTCTCCAGGATCCGAGCCGCAATCGGAACGCGTATCCGATGACCGATGAAAAGCTATTTCCAAGCGCTGTTACGGTTCGTGTGAACGGCGAGGTAGCTGGCCGCTACGACCTCACTGACGATCCCGCCGATCATCGCGGAATTCTGTCGTGGTATTCCCAGAAGCGGGACAAATTCCTGCGCGAAGCGGGCTCCTACGGTCAACTGCTCAGGGTCGCGATTCCGGCGTCTGCGGTGGCACGCGCCGAGCGGTCCGGCGAGATCGTGATTCGTCTGGAAGTCGGCGACGCCATGCCTGGTGGCCTCGCCGTTTACGGTGCGCACTTCGGCCGATACCCGGTTGATCCATCGGTATTGTTGGTGTTTCGGGGGGCCGGGCACTAGCAGCCGAGCCGACGGGGGTGGCTTTGTGCAGTAACGCACTTCCGCCGCGCCTGCTGCCGGTGATCCAGCGGCAGGATCGCCGGCAGCTCGAGGCGGCTGCGGCGCGCACACTATCTAGCCGGTATCATCCCAGCTAGAATTTGACCATCTCAGCTCTTCCAGCACCACTACCAGAAGGCCTTTCCGAATGTCGATTTCCCGATCTCTTTCCGTAGCCGCGTGCCTGGCGTCGCTCACAGTTGCCGCAGCGTCGGCCAGCATCGCGAGCGCCCAGTCAACCGATCTTTTCTCCGAAATGCACTGGCGCGAAATTGGCCCGACGCGAGCCGGTCGAGCGCGTGCGTTGTCAGGCGTGCCGAGCCAGCCGAACGTGTTTTACGTCGGCTACGACAATGGCGGAGTTTGGCGATCCACCGATTACGGTTCGAACTGGGTCCCGATATTCGACAACGAGCCGACGGGTTCGATCGGGGCAATCGGCGTTTCGCAGTCGGATCCGAACATCATATATGTAGGTACGGGAGCGGGAATCATCAGACCCGACCTTTCAACGGGTGATGGCGTCTACAAGTCTGTTGATGGCGGAAAGACGTGGACGCATCTCGGACTCCGCGACAGCCAGATGATCGCGAACATAGATGTCGATCCCACAAACCCGAATATTCTCTTCGTAGCTGCGCTCGGGCATCCGTACGGACCGAATCCGGAGCGCGGAATATTCCGCTCCAGGGATGGCGGCAAGACATTCGAGAAAGTTCTCTACAAGGATGACTACACCAGTGGCAATGATGTTCGCATCGATCCCAAAAATCCGAACATTGTTTACGCTGCGCTCTGGCAGCAGCAGCAGAGTTACATCGAGGGCGGAGAGTTCGGCGCTGCAGGCGGCGGAATCTTCAAGTCCACCGATGGTGGCACAACATGGAAGCCGCTTACGAACGGACTGCCGGCTGGCGTGATCGAAGCCAATCTTGGCGTTTCGCCTAGCAACCCGAGCACGGTTTACGCGATGGTTGCTGGTGTGACCGGAGCGGCGAATCCAGGCGGTCGGCCGAACACAACCGGCACTGTAGAGTTTTACAAGTCGACAGACTCAGGTGAACACTGGTATCTCGCCGCGCACGATCCCAACACGCCGGGTGCATCTGCGAACGCGGTGCTTGATCCTCGTCCATTAGTGCGGATCGGTGGTGGTGATCTTCCCACGATTGCAGTCGATGGAAAGAACCCGAACGTCGTGTACAGTGCGTCAACCGTATTCTGGCGGACTGAAGATGGCGGCGTAACCTGGAGCGCAGTTCGTGGCGCGCCTGGCGGTGACGACTATCAGAAGATCTGGGTCAACCCCAACGATCCGAACATCCTGCTGGTGGTCGCAGATCAGGGCGCGATTGTATCAGGGAATCGTGGATTTTCGTGGAGCAACTGGTACAACCAGAACACGGCGGCGATGTATCACGTCTCGACAGACGACGCATTCCCGTATCGCGTATGTGGTGGCCAGCAGGACTCAGGTTCTGCATGCGTGGATAGCAGATCAGACGACGGTGAGATCACATTCCACGACTGGCACCCGGTGAACATCCAGGAGTACGGCGTCGCGGCGAGCGATCCAAAGGATCCGGATCTGGTTTTTGGTAGCGGGCGCACCAATGTGTCACTGTACAATCGGAGGACAGGTCAGACGACGAACGTCGGGCCCGACGCAGTGGACCGCGGGACGGAGTATGGTCGCAACGTACGCACGATGCCGATCCTCTGGTCGCCGATCAATCCGAAAGTGCTGTTCTATACTTCGAATGTCGTTTGGAAGTCAGCTGACAATGGACACAGTTGGAATCGCATCAGCCCCGATCTGGCACGCCAGAGCTGGGCAGTCCCTGCTACAGTCGGCAGGTACTCGAATGAAGTAAAGCCGGCGCCAACGGGCAGCATCACGGCGCTTTCCGCATCCCCCCGCGATATCAACGTGATCTGGGCCGGCACGGATGACGGCAACATCCAGGTAACAACGGATGGTGGCGCAAAGTGGAACAACGTTACGCCATCGCAGATCAAGCCGTGGACTCGCATCTTCAACATCGACGCGGGTCACTTCGATACGAAGACAGCATACGCGGCAGCGAACACGATGCGCATCGACGACATGAATCCGCATCTCTGGCGCACGCACGATGGTGGCAAGACGTGGACAGAGATCGATCACGGAATTGCGCCAGGGGTAGTGACGAACTCGATTCGTGAGGATCCGCGCAAGGAGGGTCTGCTCTACGCATCAACTGAAACTCAGGTATGGGTTTCCTTCGATGATGGTGACAACTGGCAATCGTTGAGACTCGACATGCCGGCAGTGTCGGTTCGTGATATTCAGCTCAAGGACGACAGCATCTGCATGTGTTCCGACCTGATCGCCGGAACGCATGGCCGCGGCTTCTGGATTCTTGACGATGTGACGCCGCTGCGTCAGGCAGCGGAAGCTCGCGCTGCCGCGCCGGCATACCTGTACAAGCCGGCAACCGCACTGCGCATTCGTCTCGCGACGAACGATCCGACGCCGTGGCCGCCGGAAGTTCCCGCAGGCGAGAACCCGCCGAACGGTGCAATCATTGACTACTATCTTGCGTCGGCAGTGTCAGGTCCCGTGACGATCGATATTCTCGATGCAGGCGGCAAGCTGGTACGCACGTACACGAGCGAACTCAAGCGGGATCCGGATCCGGCAGTTGACGCTGCGGCGTACGACAAGGTGTGTCAGGAAGCGCCAGGTTCCGCGGATTGCGCGGTGCCGCTGTACTGGCCCTCGCGCATCAAGTCTGTTCCGACCAGTGCTGGAATGCATCGCATCAGCTGGAACCTGCGGTACCAGCCCCTCGCGCAGGAGCGCGGTGAGGTAGATGCAACTGGCGCCGTGCCGCATCGCAGCTCGCCGCCGGCGAGCTCACCATGGGCGCCGCCGGGCAACTACACAGTTCGGTTGACCGTTGGTGGAAAGAGATACACGCAACCACTCACGGTTCGACTTGATCCCCGTGTACGTATCACTCCAGCGGCTCTTGCAGAGAACACGAAGCTTTCGATGGAGATGTACGAATTGGCGCGTACGACGAGAATGGCGTACGGTCAGGCGCGTGATCTCGAAGGGAAGCTCGAGTCTGTGAACAAGGAACAGCAGGTGAACATCGATGAGTTCAAGGCACAGATAGATTCCGTGGCGCCCAGCGAGGCGCGCGGCGGACGTCGTGGATTCGGCGGCTTCGGTCGCGGTGGCGGACGTCCGGCAGTCACTCTGAATGGCGCGAGCACTTCGACGCTTGCCGCATCGCTTGCAATGCAATCGGCGGAAATGGCACCGACGGCGGCGCAGATCGCGGCGTGCACGCGTGCAAGAGAGCAGGCAGCTGCTGCGCTGGCGCGCTGGGAGGTCATGAAGACGAAGGGACTGTCGTCCTTCAATGCGATGCTCAAGACGAAAGGCCAGCCAGCCTTGACGTTACCAGCACTCAGAATGCCGCCAGCATTGCCGGCAGATGAAAACGGCAATGTGAATGAAAACGAGAACGAGGGTTAACTCGAACCGATTGCTTATGGAAACCAAATGAGTTTGTTACGATTCCTGTTGCCCATCGCGTTCGCGCTTGCATCCGCTCTTGCACCGCGAATCGCGGTGGGCCAGGGGTCGTATCTTTTTGTATGGACGGGTGGGACCGGACCGGGCGCGAGCGATTTCATGGCGACGATCGACGCAAACCCTGCATCCAGCACTTACGGGCATGTGCTGGCCAGTGTGCCTACTGGCACCATTGGAATGCCGCATCACACAGAACATGAGATGCCGGTCGATGGCCATCTACTCGCCAATGATTTTCCAGCCGGTCACACGTGGCTATTTGATCTGACCAATCCTGTGAAGCCGTGGATAATTACCTCGTTTGGTGATGTTGCTGGCTACAGTCATCCACACTCGTTCATTCGACTGGCGAACGGAAATCTGCTCGCGACGTTTCAGTATCGTGCAGATGCGACGACAAAGAGTGAGATGAAGATGGGCGCCGCGGGAATGCACGGGATGAAGGATCCAGCTCTGCATCGCACGGGGGGCCTCGTTGAGATGGACGAGCGTGGCAAGCCGTTGCTCTCCGCGAGCGCGGTTGATACGTCCATCAAGGACCGGTTCCTGTACCCGTACAGTGTTCTGCCGATGCCGGGGATTGATCGCGCCGTGTCGACAACAAGCGACATGAACCTCGGTGACACGACCGCGACGTCGCAATGGATTCAGATCTGGCGCCTGTCGGACCTCAAACTGTTGCGCACGTTCGCACTCCCTAAGGGCCCAAGAGGGTCACGTGGGTATGCGAACGAATTCACGGGCGAGCCGCGCCTGCTGCCGGATGGCCACAGCGTGTACATCCATACGTTCAACTGCGGATTGTACTTGCTGCAGGATGTCGGCAATCCGAAATCGACGGCCAGCTTTGTGCATGCGTTCAATGGCGTAGACTGTGGCGTTCCGGTTGTCACGTCGCATTACTGGATTCAAACGGTGCCTGCAATGCATGGTCTGGTCGTGCTGGACGTAACAAATCCGGAACATCCGCGCGAGGTTTCACGCCTGAGCGTTGGCGCGGACGAAATGCCGCACTGGATTGCAATCGACCCCACGGGCAAGCGCATCGTGCTGAACTCAGCGGGTGCCGGAAACCGGCTTTTCGTGATCAACTTTGATCCGCGCACGGGCCAACTCGCACTCGACGATCACTTTCGCGATCCCGGGAGCAAGAAGCCGGGGATCGTGCTGACCGGTGCAAACTGGCCGCGTGGCTTCACGGGCAACGTTGTCCCACACGGAGCAGTGTTCTCGCGATGAGCGCAGGTACAACCACCCCAAAAAAGAATTCGGAATTCAATTCGGCGCGTACGCGTGCTCGCGTGCTCATCGTGCTGCTCGCGGTGGGCATCCTCTACGGTGCCGGCCCGTACCTTCCCGGCTTGCTCGGCGCCGCGGTGCTCTATGTAGTCAGCGTTCCGGTATATCGTCGGCTCACTAAACACATGAGCGACGCCTGGGCGGCACTAATCATTACACTGAGCGTCGCGGTGCTGATTGTCATCCCTGTGACCTGGATGGTAGCGATAGCTCTCGAGCAGGCACCGGATGCCTTGTCCGCCTTGACGAACAGTGATGCGTTCGCCCGTCTCTCAACGCTCCACGTCGGACCGCTGGATGTTGGCTCACAGCTCTCGAAAATCAGCGAAGTGGGCGGTGCCTGGGCCTCGCGGCAGGCTCTGGCTGTCGTCGGTAGTGTGACGAGAGCTATTCTGAATCTCCTCATCGCGACGGTCGGGCTCTACTACCTCCTACAGGCAGCCGATACGCTTTGGAAACGAGTGCAACCGCTAATCCCGTTCTCAACTGAAGGCGCTGAAGCGCTCCGCGAACGGTTTGGAATGGTGACGCAGGCGACGTTGATTGGCATGGTCGCCACTGGAATTGCGCAGGGTACTACAGTCGGTGTCGCATTCTGGCTGGTGGGTTTGTCGAACCCCGTTGTGTGGGGAACGGCTACCGCAGTCGCATCAATTTTCCCAATACTCGGCAGTGCACTCGTTTGGGGACCCGGCGTCATTGTCCTGGTTGTCGGCCATCGTTATAGCGCGGCAATAGTTCTCGGACTTGTCGGCGGCATCATCGCGTCGAACATCGACAATGTCATACGCCCATTGGTGTATCGCAGAGTGTCTGGTGTGCATCCAATGGCGACGCTGGTCGGCGCGTTCGCAGGCGTTGAGTTTATGGGACTGGCAGGCTTGCTGCTCGGGCCGCTCGCGATTTCGTATCTCATTGAGTTGCTGGATCTCTATGACGCGGAGTACGGTAAAGATTCGCCATCCGCCGCCTCAGCCGACTGAAGCTCCCGCAGCGCTTCCGGCTGGCCGTTTGCCGCTGAAGAAGTTTTTGATGGCGCGCCAGATTGCGCGGACGAGCAACATCGTGAGTGCGAGTAACAACAGTGCAGCAACCAGTGTGATGACCGGGTGGTGCCACATCGAGTAGGTCACCGCTGCGACGACCCCGAGTTCGATGGAATTCACTATTCCGTTGCTCACCGGCTCAGGCGAAGTATCGACAGCGGCGCGTAACCCAAGTTTTGCGAGATTTGTCGTCAGACCAAGTCCACCGCCCAGCAAACCGGCGAGAACTATTACAGTCGGATCAGCGTGCCACGCGGTCGCGACTGCAAGCGCCGCAGCAGCGGGCGTTCGGATCATTGTGTGAGCTGCTTCCCACGCAGTAGCAACACCGGGAATAAGTGTTGCGAGAAACTCCACGAGCGCCAGGACAGCAGCTACGCCGATGATTATTGGGTTCGATAGCACCGCCAGTACGCCGGGTATGGGGCCGATCCAGCCGTAGCGCTCACCAATTCCAACAAGCGCAACTGTCGCGTACAGGCTGATTCCGGATGCGTATGCAATGCCGAGTGACTCGGCGAGAGTGATAAACGCGTTCAACGGCGTGTGGCGAGAGGCGTCACGAGTTTTTGGACCAGAGAAGCAGTACGCCGCACATCGCCCCCGGAAGTCGATTCTGATATTGCACCGGGACATTTCCCGGTGTGCGGTACTCGATCGCAGCCAGATCTCTCACGTTCACCCAGTCAATTCCGCCATCAGCGAGATATACTCCGTTAACGAATATCTGGAGATAGCACGGCGAGCCCGTCATGTCTATGTTGAGTCTGCTGGCCACGCGGTCTCCGCTGCTGCCAGGAACGACCCGAATCCCGGGAAAGTGCGCAATCAGGACACTTCCGAGTGGAAAGTCCTGTTCGTTGGCGAGTTGGTCCTCAGTTACCATGTACCCACCCCGTGCGCGGGGCGAGCGTATTACCGCACCGGTGTCAAGCGTGGTATCGGCGGCCAGGGGACTGAACTTCGACAACAGCGAAGTGACCGAGGCGTTGCCCGAGTCGGATCGGTGGCCCCTCGACATCATGACATTTGCGCCAGACGCAGGAATTGCGACCACGGCGAGAAGAATTGCCAGGGTGACGAGCCCAATCAATACGGAGCGCGCACCGAGAAGCCGAGTATTCGATTGCGAAAGCATCGTTCGGGCCCCCAATATGGCGTTGGTGCTGCAGTAGTAATTTTCTGCAAACCGTCAGCCAGACTTGAAAATTACCATAAATAATCACTGGTCGGTCACAATTTTATGACACCAATTGAGTCCGACGGGCGCCGGTGGTGATGTAATGGAGGCAGGAATTGGTGGTTGAAATCGATGTTGCTGAACTCTATCGCCTCCGTGCGGCGGAGCTTCGTGTGCTGCACGGAACAGCGGTGCGCGGCTGGCGGCGTTTCGCGAACTTCCGGGTGTTCGCGTTCATCCTGTTCGGGGCCTCTGTCTGGTGGACAGCCGCGTCCGGAGGTGCCGGCCGTTTTCTACCCATCCTGGCGACGGCTGCGACTCTAATTGGCTTCGCGGTTCTCGTTTCCTTCAGTTCGCGAGCCCATGCGTCGGTTGCTCGGCTCGAACGCCTGATCAGTATTAAGGAAGAAGGCATCCGCCGAGTTGAGCGCGACTGGTCTGCGCTTGAGCAGCGCCCATGGGCTTCGGTTCCGTCGTCGCACCCGTACGCAACAGATCTGGATGTTTTCGGTAAGGCGTCACTTGTGCAACTGTTTCCGCCGCTGAGTGTGGCGCCGGGACGAACGACTCTGGCTTCCTGGCTGCTCGGTGCCGCGGCGCCAGGCGAATTGATCCTGCGGCAGCAGGCGATTGACGAGCTGAAGAATCGAGTCGAACTGCGTGACGAGCTGATGCTACGCACCGAACGCATCAACATCAGCGCCACGCGGCTGAGCGCGTTTGAGGAATGGTCAGGCACTGTCGACGACGAGTTCGGCGGAGCGGGTATCACCGTTCTAACCGTCCTCATTCCCTTGACCTCATTGCTTCTGGCTGTGGCGCAGGGGCTGGGCGCAGTCAGCCAGGCTTACTGGCTGATACCAATTGCAATTACTGCGCGGGTACGCGGACGTTGCGTCACTGATGTCAGATGAAACGCTTCACTCATCGCTTCTGGTGAATCTTCGGACTCAACTGGGTACTGGCGAGACAAGCGCCGAACGGAGGATGCGAGCGCTCGAACGGCTGGCAGAGAATACTGATGTGCGACTGTCACCGATGCTTCACTTCGTAGTGCAGGCGCTCACTCTGTGGGATTTTCATGTAGTGCGAATGTTGAACCGCTGGAAGCGGGCTGGTGGCAACAACGTTGCCGAGTGGATGACTGCCATCGGCGTGTTCGAGAGTCTCGCTGCGCTTGCAACTCTCGCGTACGATAACCCGGAATGGGTATTCCCGACTATTGACGAACGAAGCCCGGCGCAGGTAGATGCGTTGTCACTCGGCCATCCACTGCTAGGCGCAAAACATCGCGTCGACAACGACGTGACAATCGGGCCGCCGGGAACGCTGGTCCTGATCACCGGTTCGAACATGGCAGGTAAAAGTACGCTGTTACGCGCTATCGGACTCAACGTAGTACTTGCTCAATGCGGGTCGACAGTGTGCGCGTCGCGTATGACCCTCCCACCAATCTCGTTGTATACCAGCATGCGTGTACAGGATTCGCTCGAACGAGGCGTGTCGTATTTCATGGCCGAACTCGAGCGATTGAAACTCGTTGTGGATGCGGCCGGCGCGGCACGCGTCAATGGAAAGGCGACGCTGCTATTTCTCCTGGATGAAATCCTGCATGGGACCAATTCCGCCGAGCGTACCATCGCAGCCAGGCACGTGTTGGCTCGATTAATCGAGTCTGGGGCGATTGGTGCGGTTACCACGCATGATCTTGCGTTGGCCGATACGCCGGAATTCGCGGGAATTGCGAAACATGTGCATTTTCAGGAGGAATTTTCGCGGGCTGCGGATGGTACGCCGACAATGCGGTTCGATTACCGGCTTCGACCCGGGAAGGCGGAATCGAGTAACGCGCTGAAGCTGCTGGAACTTGTTGGCCTCAGTGTAGGACTTACCCCTAACACCTATCCGGAATCTCCTGACTGATTTTGTCTTATAGCTGGGTAGATTCAATACGAGAGGCCAGGATCAGTCACCGGAGGAAGTCATGTTACACGCAGACCCCCGCAAGTCTTCGCATAGCGAAATCGATTCTCCGCCAGCGATCCGCGAGCTGAGTCGGTGGGAATGCGAGGAAGTTCTCACGAGGAACCACGTTGGCAGGATCGCATTCACTCTGCATGATCGTGTGGACATCGAACCAATCCATTACGTATTCGACGCCGGCTGGATATATGGGCGCACGAGCCATGGGACCAAGCTTTCAACGATTGCGCACCACAGATGGGTTGCATTCGAAGTGGACGAAGTAAAGGAACTGTTTCAGTGGCGAAGCGTCGTGGTAAAGGGTGCGTTTTACATTATCGAGCCGCACACTGCCGAATATCAGGATCCGGCCTTCGTGCACGGAGTCAGCCTGCTTCGGTCTCTCATACCAGAGACTCTTACCGCGGACGATCCAACGCCGTTTCGTACTTCCGTGTTTCGAATCCACCTGGATGAAGTGACCGGACGCGAGGCTGGCGATTGGTCTTGACGACTGCGTAGATCCTCGGTTGAATCGGCGGCGCTAGACACCTCGGGCGAGTCTTACAGCGGCGATCACGATGATGATCCCGAGCAGCGCGTTTGCACGAGCCAGATGCGCCGCGTGACGACGTAGTGAAATAGCG
>CAJDVC010000027.1_pt1 | contig 20374 bp, 11 predicted proteins | sample 7391211 | NCBI WGS metagenome assembly CAJDVC01 (sample SAMEA7055683, study PRJEB34461) | soil metagenome | biome: terrestrial ecosystem; feature: Peninsula; material: soil | place: Antarctica | collected 2016 | reverse complement strand
GCGCGAATCGTTGAACCCGCTCTGCGTGAGATTGATCACCTGTCCGGTACCGTCCGCGCGCACGAGACCAACCTCGCCCGGAGCAATACCCGGTACGTCGAGATCAAACAGAATCCATTTCCCATCCGGGCTCCACTCATAGTGATGATCCCCGCCGAAAAGTTGCTTGTCGGTGAGAATCGTGCGAGTCTGCCTGGTGGCGACGTCCATGATTCGCAAATTGTTGCGATCTTCGAGATAGGCGAGCTGCTTGCCATCTGGTGAATACTCTGGATGTGTGTTCTCGTGATCGTTGGCGATGACTGGCGAACAGTCGACGCAAAGAAATAGGGTTCCTTCTCCCGCACGCGGCGCGCTTCGTAAATACCCCACTTCCCGTCCCGCTCCGATGCATAGATCAGTGACTTGCCATCGGGAGCGAATACGACGCCTGTCTCATTCCCGGGTGTCGTAGTAATGCGCTTTGTACCGCCACCCTCAACGCTATTGACGAAAACGTCGCCACGATAGACAAATGCCACTTCCTTCCCGGTGGGCGATACGACAAGATCCTGTGCGCCCTTGTTGATCGAGAGAATGCGCTGGTTGTTCGTCCTGTCATCGGCCGCAATTGTGATATTCAACTTTTGCGGACTTCCACTCGGCGACGCGGTGTAGATCTGTCCGTCGAAACCGAAAGCGAGCGTCCCGGCCTTTGCTATGCTCAGAAAACGAACTGGAACGCCCTTGAACGTCGTGATCTGCTGCGACTTGCCACCGTCGATGCTCATCCTGTGAACGTTGAACGTGCCGCTTTCTTCACTCAGATAGTAGAACGACTTCTCGTCCGGCGCGAAAACCGGGTTTCGATCCTCCCCCGCAAACGTCGTGATCTTGCGATGTGTTCCGGCCTTGCGATCATATATCCAGATATCTCGCGCGATCGAGGAGACGTGATGCTTGCGCCACTCGTTCTCGCTCCCCTTCCGGTCCTGATATAGGATGAACTGTCCATTGCTGCTCGTCTGAGCGAGCTCGGCCGGCGTGGTCAGAATCTGGGTCGGTCGCCCACCCACTGCCGGTACCTGATACAGCTCCGTGAGCGCTGCATTGGGATACTGACGATTGCTCGCCGCATCCTGCCGCGCCGCCGTGAACAGGATTGCCTTGTCGTCCGGCGTGAAGCTCGTTGGAAGCTCATCCGCCGAATGGAACGTGAGACGTTTCGCCTCGCCGCCATCTGCGCTCATGGTGTAGATGTCGTAGTTGCCGTAACGGTCCGAAGCAAATGCTATGGTCTTTCCGTCGTGACTCCATACCGGCATGTAGTCGTTCGCAATGTGCGAAGTAAGCGCGATCGCCGTCCCACCGCTGCTCGCGACCTTATAGATGTCGCCCTTGAAGGTGAAAGCGATCGTTCGTCCGTCCGGCGATATCGCCGGATATCGCATCCAGCTGGCCCCTACAGACGAGGTGGACGGTGACTGGGCCGGAGCCGATCCGGTGACTACAAGAGTACATGCGATTGCCGCTGCGCAGGCGGCGAGACGAGTGCGAATCATAGGGCCGGATTGAGAGGGCTTCGAGGAAGCCCTATTGTACGAAAACAGGCGCCTTCCCGCCACGGCCAATTCTGCCTGTTCTTGAACAGATCGCCCATCGCATACAGGATGCGATGGGCGATTCTTCACTACTACTCAAGACTGCAACGCTGATGCACGCTTCTAGTTTGCCTGCTTCACCAGCTTGCCGCAGGCGATCGGGATCACGCAGTCATTCCCGCGAAAGCGGGAATCCATGTTCTCCTCGTAACGACGCCGCACCCCCCCGACTCAACCCGGCTCAACCCGGCTCGTAAGGCTCCATGTGAACCAATACCTCATCCACAGCCGGCATCGCGGCCCGAATTGCTCCCTTTACTTTGCCGCTAACGATATGCGCATCGTGAAGTGACATCAGCGCATCGGTCTGTACGTGCAGATCCACAGCATACTGCAACCCTACTTTCCTCACCTTCAGTTTTTCGATAGCGCGCACGTCCGGCACACTCGTCGCGGCGTTGGCAATCGCCTGCACCACGCTGTGATCGGGAAGACGATCCATCAGATCATTAACCGATGGTCGCAACATCTTGACACCGTTGTAGCAGATAACCAGCGACGCCACGAGCGCGGCCCAGTCGTCCGCCTGCTCCCATCCCTTGCCACCGATCACCGCGATGCTGATTCCGACAAAGGCGGCCGTAGATGTAATCACATCGCTGCGGTGATGCTGAGCGTCGCCCATCACTGCCGTGCTACCGATCTCAACTCCGATCCGGAAAACTTTAGTCGCCAGGACCTGCTTGATCGCGATCACGCCCACCAGTACCGCGAGCGTCCACGCCTTCGGTATGTGATGTGGAGTTCTTATCTCGCGCACCGCCTCGATTGCAATTCCGATGGACGCCGCGATCAATATCAATGCGACGAACGCACCCGCGAGCGCTTCCGCTCGGCCATGTCCGTACGGATGATTATCGTCGGCAGGTTGAGCGGCGATCCGCAGGCCGCCATATACGACGAGTGACGAGAAGATGTCGGTCGTCGATTCGACAGCATCCGCGACCAGGGCGTACGCATGGCCTACGATCCCCGCGATCAGCTTGATGATCGCCAGGATCAGATTGACCAACATCCCGACCTGCGCCGCGCGAAGCGCGCGGCTGCTGTTTGACTTCACCCGCTCAAATCTACGGTGTTGGCTCGCCCATGGCTGGCCGCGGTGGCGCCCCAGAGACGGGTTCACCTCTGGGTGAGTGAGCCGGCTTGACCACCACACTCTTCCTGCGCGCAAACCTGTGACTGAGCCCCTCACGCCATTCATCCAGAATCTCGTAGAAAGTCGGGATCACAATCAACGTGAGCAACGTGGATGTTATGACGCCACCGATGACTGCGCGCCCCAGCGGTGCCCGGAAATCGGCGCCCTCGCCAATTCCGAGTGCCACTGGAATCATTCCGGCGATTAGAGCAAACGTGGTCATGAGAATCGGGCGAAGACGCACGCGGCCCGCCTCGATCAGGGCCTCGCGCAATGAAACCTTCTTGTCCTCTCGCGTCCACTTCGCAAAATCGACCAGTAGAATCGCGTTCTTTGCAACAATTCCCATCAGCAGGATCACACCAATCATCGACATGATGTTTAGCGTATCCGACGTAATCAACAACGCGAGCACAACCCCAATCAACGAGAGTGGTAGCGACAGCATAATCGCAAGCGGATCCAGGAACGACCCGAACTGTACGACGAGAATCAAATACATGAGCAGGATCGCCAGGCCGAGCGCCGCCACAATGGCTCCATACACTTCAGCCTGATCCTTGACTTGTCCGCCCTGAGATAGATGAACACCGGGCGGCAGCGAAATCTTCGCAATCGCGCGATTCACGTCCGCAGATACCTCACTCAACGGCCGACCCTGTGGATTCACTCCGATCGTAACAACCTTGTCCTCGTCGAGATGATCAATCTGCGCCGGTCCCGTCGTGAGACGCACGGTCGCGATCTGACCAAGTGGAATGGTCTGCGGACCTGAGTTGATCGGACTCGCAGCCGCCGCCGAAGACGGCGCGGATCCGCCAGCCTGTGCCGGAACCGGAATTGGAAGCTGTCGCAGATCCGACACATTCTGGCGCGAGCCAGCTGGAAGCCGTACGGTTACGTCGCGCGTCTTTCCAGTAGGATCTACCCAGCTTCCAGCCTGCACTCCAGCAAACGCCGGCCGCAGTGCCTGCGCGAGCTGTCCTACGGTAATACCAAGAGTACCAGCAAGTCCGCGATTCAATTGCACGTCGAGTTCTGGTTTCAATCCCTTCGTCGATAACCCGACATCGGCGGCACCGGGGACCTTGCGGACCTCGACTTCCATCTTTTCAGCAACCGCGTTCAGTTGCGATGCGTCGTTGCCGCGAATCTGTACCTGAATCTGCTTCTGGTTACCCGCGAAGCTGCTATTGAACGTGTACGCCGTCACGCCCCCGACGTGCGCAATCTGCGCACGGATCTGGTCACTGATGTCACGCTGCGATATCGATCGCTGGTTCTTCGGCACCAGCTTGACGTAGATACTTGCTACATCGACCTCGCCGGAACCAGACGCCGAACCGACGACTGTATAAGTGTACGCGACCTGCTTGTGTGTCCTGATGATGCGGCCAATTTCCTCGGCCTTGATATGCGTATAATCGAGATTCGAGCCCGGAGGCGCCTCAACAGAGACGTTCAGCTCGGAATTGTCGGAATCAGGAACAAATCCGCCACCGAGCTTGGCCCAGCCAGGCTCGGGCAGTGTGAGACCGAATAGCAGCGATCCGACAAACACGCCAATCGCAATCACGGTCTTGATTGCTGTACCAAGCGCAGATTTCGGATAGTTGAAGGACAACAGCCAGATGATGAGCAGCACGCCACCCAGGAGAGTAAGCGCCGCAAACAACCCCTTCGCCGGAATGAGAATGCTCGCGAAAAAGACACCGATGGAGATCGCGATCATATCGGCACGGTGGTCCAGCGCCCACGCAATCACACCTTTATAGTTGTCAGCCTGCCGGTCAAACCACTTGTTGAAAGTCTCGAGCTTCCGCGATATCCAGCTCCGGTGCTCGTGTGCTTCGATCGCCGGATCTGGCCAGTAAGCCGATAGCATCGGATCCAGCGAGAACGATACGAACAGCGATACCAGCACCGCACATGCGATGGTCAGTGCAAAGGGACGGAACCACTGCCCAGAAATTCCACCCATGAAGGCAATCGGGACGAACACCGCCATGATCGAGAGTGTCGTCGCCGTTACGGCAAGACCGATCTCGTCAGTTCCGGTATGCGCCGCCGTGAAGTGATCCTCGCCCATCTCGATATGTCGAACAATATTTTCTCGCACCACTATCGCATCATCGATCAGAATTCCGATGGCGAGCGACAGACCGAGCAACGACATGGTGTTGAGCGTGAAACCGAACGCGTTCACCGCGATGAACGACGAGATCGCTGAAACCGGCAACGCCAGTCCGGTGATAACGGTCGATCGCCATGAGTTCAGGAACAGGAAGACCACGATGACTGTCAGGATCGCTCCTTCCACCAACGCTTCTTCCACATTGCGTACCGAATTGACCACACGCGGCCCCGCATCACGCACTACGTCCAGCTTCACACCAGGCGGGAGCGTCTTGCGTATCAGGTTGACGCGCTCGTTGATCTCATCGCTGACACGCGTGGTGCTCGTGCCCTTCGATTTGGTAATATCAATTCCAATCCCTTCCACACCGTTGAACAACGCCAGCGAGCGCTGTTCCGCCGAACCATCGGATACGTTCGCCACATCCGCGAGGTGTATTACCTGACCTCCACGTTGGGCAACAACGAGTTGCCCGAAATCACGAGCGTTCTCGATCCTTCCGCGCAATCGAATGGCTCGTTCCTGGAGTGAACCCGTGATCATCCCCACCGGAACCGCAAGATTCTGCGCGTTGAGTGCGTTCACAACATCCGCAACACTCACCTTCGCAGCATTCAGTTTCGAAGGTATCACCGCCACAGAGATCTCACGATCCACACCACCGGATAGCGTAACCTGTGCGACTCCAGGCAACCCCTGGATCTGGCGAGTTATGTCCGGGTCCGCCAGAATCGTCAGCTCATTTGGTTTGAGGCTGTTGGACGAGAGCGTGAGCGACACGATTGGCTGATCCGTAGGATCAAACTTCTTGATGATCGGCTCCTTCATCTCCACCGGGAGTTTGTCGCGAATGCCGGAGATGGCGTCGCGCACATCCTGCGCCGCCTGATCACTCGGCTTCGAAAACACGAACTGCACAATGATCTGTGCGAATCCGTCCGTCGATGTCGATGTTATCTGATCGATTCCGTTGAGACCCTGGAAGGCCTCTTCCATTCGGTCGACAACTTCACGCTCCACCTGATCTGGCGAAGCGCCCGGGTACGGTACGGCTACAAAAACAATTGGCTGCTGAATGTCGGGAAGCTCGTCGACGTCCGTATTGAAGGCTGCGAACAGCCCGAATATCACCAGCGCCACCATGATCACTACCGTGACTATGGGACGCTTGATAGCAAAATCTGAAATGAACATCTTCGGCCCCTAGTGACCGCTATTCGGTGTACTGTTTGGCGTGTCGCTCGCCATTGGTTGCCCATTCTGATCCGACGGTGGCGCCTGCACGCGCACCGGCGTACCGGGTGTAATCCCCTGAGCCGCCCCAACCAACAGCGTATCGCCTGCAGCCACACCATTCGTGATCTGCACGGTTTCCGCCGTCGGGTCACGCATTCCGGCCGTCACATCCACACGTGTGACCTTGCCACCGACAATCTTCACAACTGCCGGACGTTGCATGCGAGTATCCACCGCCGACATCGGAACAACTATTCCTTCCTGCGTTTGACTGGAGATCCGACCATCTGCATATAGTCCGGTGACCAAGCTGTGACTCCTGTTTGGAATCGACACGATGATCTGCACCTGCCGCGTCGTCGGATCGGCCGATGGGCTTATCAGCTTCACCTTTCCGTGAAATGCCTGGTCCGCGTATCCTGTAACTGTGAATGCTACGTCCGTACCAATACGAAGCATTGAGAGTTGGTCAGAAGGAACCGCCGCGACCAATCGCATTGTCGACGGATCGACTACGGTAAACAGCGCGCCGCCGGGTTGCACGACATCGCCGGGGCTTACGCTCTTCTGACTGACTATCCCATCAAACGGCGCAACAATGCGGGTATTATCGAAGTTCTTCTGTGCGGTCGCGAGCCGGGACTTTGCATCCTGAAGCGCAGCCTGGGCAGCCGCCGCCTGAGTTTGTGCGGTCTCGAGATCCCGCTGCGCGATGGCGCCGGCCTGCAGCAAGGTCTGACTGCGCTGCAAATTGCGGGTCGCGACTGCACTATTTGCTTCCGCTGACGAAACGGCCGACTTTGCGCTCAGGTACGCGTCCTGCAAGCCCGAGGCATCGATGCGGCCGAGAAGCTGGCCCTTTTTCACCGTCTGACCGACATCTGCGTTCGTCGCGATGATCGACCCCGAGATCTGCGCGCGTATGGTCGCGTTCAGTTCCGCGTCCAGCGACCCCGATATCGCAGGCCCGTTCGTAACCGAGCCGTGACGAGCAATCGTGATATTCTCAGTGCCTACTACCAGTTGCTCAGTCGCATCAGCGGCTACTGCTGTATTGCGGTTGCAACCCGCCACGAGTGTTACGGCGACCAGTGCGATCGGGATGTATATGTAAGTGCGTCGCATTTATGGATTGATTCCGGATTGACCAGTTGGAGACGCACCAGGTATCGATGGTGTACCCTGACCCGATGCCGCCGCTGGCTGCGTTGTCTGTGATTGTGTCTGCTGCTGAGCTTGTTGCTGCTGTTGTTGCTGCGAAAGACTGGACTGACCGGCCGGTGCTGTCTGCATCGGCAAATCGGGTAACAGTGCGAGCCGCACGCGCGCGACCTGCACATCGCGCGATGCCTGTGCCCGATTTACAAGTGACTGCGATAGCTGGTTCCTCGTGTCGTTCAACTCGAGTTGAGTCGAGATTCCTTCCTTGAACCGGACCTCGGCGATCTCATACGCGCGCTGCGCCTGCGCGGCCGTGCCCGCACTCGCCGCGAGCGTCGCCTCGGCCTGGCGCAACGTATTCAGAGCAACGCGCGAGTCGAGCGCTGCGCCCTCTCTCGCCTGGTCCAGTCTTGCCTGTGCATCGCGCACGTTCGACTCGGCGATCATCTTGTCGCCGCGTATCCGACCACCCTGAAATATTGGAATCGAAGTCGAAACGGTGACCGTCCAGTTGGGATGGAAATCCGCGAGCGACGGCAAGCCGGAACTTGGATACGCCAGCCTGCTGTAAGCCGTCGACAGAGCCAGCGTCGGGATTCTTTCCGAGTTTGCGACTTTCAACTGTCCGCGTTGTGCCACCAATGCTTCGTTCGCCTCTCTTACCGGCGCACGATGCGATGTGAGCGTGTCAGGTGCATTTGCGCGCGCGAGGTCTACGCCGGGTGGCGCAGCGGTCGAGTCCTCGACCGATGTCGTGAGCGCCAGGCGCTGCTCGTATGGGAGCTTGAGCAGCTGCTTTAGTCTCAGATAAGCCACTTCGCGCGCACTTTGTGCCTGAATCACGATCGGCAGTTGATTGCTTACGGAAACCTGCGCACGCAACAGATCGAATTCGCTTGTGTTGCCGACTTTCTGCTGAAGTTGCGTCTGTTTGAGTAATTCCTGCGTCTGCTTGAGCGACGCCTCCGCAATTGACAGCAGCCGATCCGAAAGCGAGGCGTCAAAGTACGTGGAAGTAACATCCAGTTGAAGTTGCGCCTGCTGGGCAGTGAGTTCGATGCGCGCCGAACGCTGCGCAGCATTTGCGGATTGGATCAAGCCGCTGAGCCGGCCGCCCGTAAATAGATTCTGCGATCCCGACAATGCCAGCGTGTAACCGTTCTTGGAACCAAAGCCCACCTTGCTGAAGTCGATACCACCAGTCGATGCATCGCTGGCGGAGTTTCCGGCCACCGTGCATCGGGCGTAGTTCTCGAGACCAGCTACGCGTGCGAGCTGCGAGGAATCGCCGTTGAAGAGGTATTGATTACACGGACCCGGTGGGCCTGCTGGTGACGTCGGTCTGGTTGACGAGAACGCACTCGCGAATTGGGAAGCAAGGGTGCGCGTGTAATTCGCGGAGGCACCAAGCTGAGGGAAGAGTCCACTGCGCGCCTGATACTGACCACCCTTGGCGCGCATTATCGCATTGTTCGCAATGCGCACGACCTGGCTCCGCTGCTGTGCGATCCTTACCGCATCGTCGAGCGAGATTGGCTGCGCGGCCGTCGCCGAGAGCGAGTCTGCGTGTGTAACTGGTACCTGTGCCGCAAGCGCGTGCGGCGCAGCGTATGCGCAGACGACGAGCGCGAGCGCGACGAGAGTCTGCGCAAATCGTTGAGACACGGATATAGTGGCGCCGTTACCGGCCCTGTGAGAGTTCATTAATTGGGCAGAGATGTCTGGAGTCGATCGGCGGCATTCGACACGGCGCCATTCGATGCAGCACGAGTTGACGTCGCGCCGATCGCTCGGAGAAAGAGTGTCGTGTACTGGGTGACAGCGACGGACGGTGGGCTCGGATAGATATCTGGCATCGTGTCGCGCCCCATCGCGTCGGAGAAGATGGTGCCGATGAGCATTGCGGCTGCGGCCTTCGCCTCAACCTCACCGGTGATGAAGCCATTGGCCCGGAGGCGGCCAATGTATTCCTGCAATTCCGCCGTAGCACGCATCGGACCACGACTGGCCGAATCGCTCAGTTGTGGGTGCTCGTCGCGCTCGCTCATGCAGCGGCGCATGAGGAGGCGGTTATTACCTATATGAGTGCGGAGCGCCGCAACCCACTTTTGCAGCTCGGCGTTGGGATCGACAGGCAATTTCGGTAGAGCAGCAAGTGGTCCGCCCATCCCGCACGAAGCAATCGCCTCGTGGATGAGCGTATCCTTTGTCCCGAACTGCCTGAAAATGGTTATCTCGTTGACCCCCGCCTCGTTGGCGATGCGACGAGTGGTGGACCCGCGGTACCCGTGTCTGGCATAGACCCGCGCCGCAGCCCGCAGTAATTCTTCGCGTCTTTCCATGGGGCGGAATTAAATGGACCGCCGGTCATTTTCGCAAGTGGGTACTTGCTTGCGCCAGATGTTTACTGGATAGACACCCGCCGACCTTTGCTCTTGCACGTGTCACGCAAATTGGGAGAGGATTAGACAACAGGATCGCTCGATGGATCACGCGACCACAGTACTGATCGACTTGCTCCGAAATAGACTTGAGCGAAGTAAACGGCGAAGTAAACGGCGAAGTAAACGGGTTCATGACAAAACGTTTTCTTGACCGGTTACCCAACAACCCGTACTTTCTAATCTCCATTGAGCGGGTCTGCTACCGAAGTGTTCCGCGAATTGTGGACCGCAGAGGGACCAGCCGCAATGTCCGGTGAGAAGTGCCGACTCATCCGGATGCGCTCGGCGCCTTGTCGACGCCGAAGCCCGCCTAGCACTAAACCCTCGCTAGGAGCTCGTACAACGCCATGAAAAATCGTTATCACCGCCGAGCGATGCTTGCCGTCGTGGGGTTGCTATGCACCCCCATGATGCTCGTCGCGCAACAGACAGGCGGCACGATTACGGGATCGGTGGTCGACGCCGCGTCGAACACCCCCATCCCGTCGGCTCGCGTAGAAATAGTTGGCGCACAGCGCGCCACTATCACCGATGCCGCAGGCAGGTATCGACTTGCCGTGCCAACGGCAACGCAGTATCAGTTGCGCGCGCTGCGCATTGGATTCGCATCGCTTACCCAGACAGTCACAGTACCGGAAGGAGGCACTGTTGCCGCCAACTTCGCCCTGAAAGCAGTTGCGATCAGTCTCGAGCAGGTCGTCACGACAGCGACCGGCGAGACGCAACGCAAGGCAGAACAGGGGACCGCCGTTGCGATCATTCAACCAAAGGCGCCGGAGCTCGCAACTGCACAATCCGCCAGTCAGCTCCTCACTGGCAAGGTGGCCGGAGTGGACGTCGCGTCGACCGGCGGAACAGTTGGATCCGGATCACGCATTCGGATCCGCGGAGCCAACTCACTGTCCCTGGACAACGAGCCGTTGATCATCGTCGATGGGATCCGATACAACAACTCCTTTGGAGCAATCGGAGTCGGCGGTCAGGTGCCATCGTCGTTCAACAACATCAATCCGGAAGACATACAGGACATTCAGATACTCAAGGGCCCTGCCGCCGCTGCACAGTACGGAACTGCAGCAGCCAACGGTGTCATTCAGATCACCACAAAGCGCGGATCCAACACCAAGACGCATTGGAATGGCTACGTGCAGGGTGGAACCATTCAGGACGTAACCGCATATCCCGCCAACTATCACCAGGTGGGCAAGACAACAAGTGGTGGCCGTACAACTTCGTGCACTCTGGATAGCCAGACGCGCGGCGTGTGCACACCAAATCCCGACTCGCTGGTTTCATTCAACCCGCTCTACGCCTCCGATGCTCTCATTCGCGGACATCGCGGATCGTATGGCCTGAGCGCCGCAGGCGGTTCTGACCTGGTCAATTACTATGTGTCCGGCGACTTCGATCGGCAGCAGGGCGTGTTCGCCGTCGATCAGGATCAACGAGCTGGCGGCCGCGCGAACCTGAGCGCGGTACTGAGTCCGAAGTTCACCATTCAGCTCGGTTCCAGTTACCTCGCTGACCACATTCGGTTGCCGCAGAACGACAATAACACGCTTGGCATCGTCAGCGCCGCATTGCTGGGCAGTGCATTTTCCACCGCTGCCGGAGGAGGTTACCTCAACGGGCAGCTTCCACAGGTGCTGTACGCAATAAACACGCGGCAGGACGTGCAGCGGTTTGAAAACAGTCTGAATGCCACATATCAGCCACTTTCCTGGCTGACCGCGACTGGTGTCGCGGGACTCGATTACACCAACCGATACGACCACGAAGTAATCCCGCCCAATATTGTGACATTTGGATCGTTGCCGCAGGGACAAGTTACGTCGAATCCGCGCGCAATCTACGACTATACCGCTAACGGTACACTCTCCGCGCGCTGGGCTCCGACCGACAACATCAAAACCACAACAAGCGCCGGTGTGCAGTTCACGAAGGAACTCATTCAGGGGACTCAGGCCTTCGGTGCCGGTTTGCTGGGCGGTACAGGCTCGCTGAGCGGTACGAGCGCGCGCTTCGCGGTAAGTCAGACGAACACAGACAACAAAACGCTCGGCGGTCTCGTCAGTGAACAGATCGCATACGATGACAGGGTGTTTGTGACCGGCGCCGTCCGCACCGATCAGAACAGCGCATTCGGCCAGAACTTCGGAAGTATTACGTATCCTTCCCTTAGTGCATCGTGGGTTGTCGACAAGCAATCATGGTTTCCCAAGACGCACCTGCTGAATTCTCTCCGTCTGCGCGGTGCGAATGGCCGGTCGGGACAGCGTCCGAATTTCAGAGACGCCATCACCTATTTCAACGAGCAGACTGTAACCGTCAGCGGATCTGACTCGCCCGGCATCATTGTCGGCGGAACGGGCAACCCCAATCTCAGGCCCGAGCGATCCACAGAGACCGAATTCGGCTTTGATGTAGGATTCCTGGACCAGCGCGTCGGACTCGAGGTCACGCATTACAACAAGAAGACCGACGATCTTCTCGTGGCAGTGCCATTGGCGCCCTCGCTCGGTCTAACGGCGACACAGTTCCAGAATCTGGGCTCGGTTCGCAACACCGGCTGGGAGTACGTCGCAAATGTGAATGTGCTCGATAGAAACGAGGTGCAGTTCAACTTTTCGATAAACGCATCGACCAACAACAACAAGCTCCTCACACTCGGCCTGTTACCCACCGGCGATCCAGTGCCACCAATCGTCGTCAACAGCGCCCAGCAGCATCGTGTCGGCTACCCACTCGGATCCTACTGGCTGAAGCCGATCACTTTCAGCGATGCAAATGGTGACGGTATCATCGCGCGTTCGGAAATCACCGTCGGCGACACGGCCGTCTATATGGGAAACATCTTCCCGACGAAAAGTTTTTCCGTGACGCCGAACCTCACAGTGTTCAACTGGATCAAGCTATCCGCACTCATCGATCACAAGGGCGGTTACAAGTTGTTCAACAACACGGCCCGCTTTCGTTGCACGTTTGGCAACTGCCAGGCATCGTACGACAAGAGTGTTTCGCTTGCTGACCAGGCGGCGTCCATCGCAGCTACTGCACTTGGTACCGATGCCGGCTACATAGAGAACGCAGCCTTTACCAAGCTCCGCGAACTGTCTGTGACATTCATTGCGTCCGACAGAATCGCCCACGTCTTTCACGCGCAAGGGCTCAACCTCACTCTCGCGGGCCGGAATCTGCACACCTGGACGAGCTACAAGGGCTTCGATCCAGAAGTCAATTCTACCGCCGGCGCGAATTTCTCCACCTCTGACTTCCTGACGCTACCTCCGTCGCGGACATGGACGGCGCGAATCAATGTCAATTACTAAGCCAACGACCCACTCACCGAGACGCGACATGAATATCAAGACAGTCTTGCGTGGATTCGCGGGTCGGCGAGCCCGACTTGTGGCCCTCGCCCTGGCGACTACGCTTTCAGCATGTGATACAAACAAGATTCTCCAGGTCACTGATCCTGACGTGGCCCGGCCAGATGCCTTCACCAGTGCTTCTGCCATACCAGCACTTTTTGCTGGCGCGTTGGGATCATTTGGCACGGCAGTCAATGGCTCCGCCGGTGATGTCGAACAGGTCCAGCTTTCCGGCTCGCTGTCCGACGAACTGATCAACACGGAAACCTTCCCGACCCGCATCGAGATCGATCAGCGGACACAGACTATCACCAACACAAGTCTTGGGCCCGTGTTCCTGAACATAACCCGCGCCCGGGCGGCGGCAGAACGTGCTATCAACGCGTACCAGACTCTTGCCAAGACGAAAGCCGACAGCACCGGCTACGCGGAAGCACTCGCACTCAACGGATACGTATACATCCTGCTCGCTGAGAACTACTGCGGATCCGTTCCGACAAGTGTCCAGAATGCCGACGGTACATTTACCTTCGGTGTAGGTCTCACGACGCAGCAACTGCTCGACAGCGCTACAGCCAAGTTCAATCAGGCGCTGACCAAGGGTGGGTCGTCGCTCACCGCGTCCGTCAAGTCATTCGTCAGTATTGGGCTTGGACGCGCTGATCTGGACCGTGGAAGCTTCGCGGCCGCGGCCACCGACGTCGCAGGAGTGCCCACCACGTATCAATACACCTACGCTCACTCACAAACGAGCGGCGGGCAGAACAATGGTACGTGGCTCCTCACCGTGAACGTCGCACGGTATGGCGTGGCCAACCTCAAGGGGACGAACGGTCTGCCATTCGCCAGCGACGGTGATGTCAAGGTACTCGGTGCGGCGGCTGACCCGCGTGTTGCGGACAGCCTGCGTGCCGGTAATCACCTCGGCTTCGACGGATCGAGTCTCCAGTACATTCAGACCAAGTACCCCAATCGCGATTCACCCATCGTGATAGCGGACGGTGTCGAGGCGCGATTGATCGAAGCCGAGGCAGCGTTGCAGAACTCGAATCCCGCCGGCGCACTGACGATTTTGAATGCGCTCCGTAGCAACGCTTCGCTGCTGGCGCTGCGCGGGTACCCGACCGGATCACTTCCTCCGCTGACGCTTCAGACGACGCCAGCCGCGCAGCGCGACCAGCTTTTCAAGGAGCGAGCGTACTGGCTGTTTCTTACGTCGCACCGACTGGGTGACATGCGCCGACTGATCCGTGACTACGGATTGGCACCGGAATCTGTCTTCCCGACCGGAATTTATGTACACAACGGTGGTACCTACGGCACCGACGTCAACTCTCCGGTTCCGCAGGCAGAGCAGAACAATCCGAACTACGTTGCAGGATCCTGCAAACAGAATCAGGCATAGCGAACTTCGGTAATAAGTGCGAAATACGGGCAGGCCGCCGGATCGGCGACCTGCCCGTATTTCGTTTTGTCCAACTCGATTAACCGAAGCCAACCCGACCTCGTCGTGGAGCTGCTACTGTGGGTCGGAAGCGTTATGCGTGTGAATGTAGATCACGCCAGCTGACGCGTTGGTGCCCTGTATTCCGGTGCCGCGAATTCCACTGAAGATCTCGATACTCGCAATCGCACTCGCCGGAACGTCAGCAAGTCCACGGACGTCGGTAAGCCGAGCGCCATCGATGATGATCATCGGTGTGTTCGCATCGGCCAGGGAAAGCGAGCTTGCGCCGCGTTGCGTGGTTATCTGAACGGGCCGTCCGGAACGATCTTCGGCATACGTATAACGTCGGACTCTGTGCTTCAGGACCTCCCACACGTTGACGTCAGACGAGCGAACGATGTCGGCTGCCGTAATGATCGTGGGGTCGTCGTCGGGGGGAGACAGGGACCGATTTGTCGTGCCGCATGCGGTCATGGTAGCGAGCATCGCGGCGTAAACCGAAACACCAACACGCTGATGATAGTTCATTGCGTAGCCTCGCTGAGGATTGGAGATGTTGCGGCCCATTGGTCGATCCCGATCAGGGACGTGACATGGAAGCTATTCTACTACCTTCCTCATTACATGGAATGTACTACGCCGACTGGCGACCGGCACACGTATGTAGGGTGCTCCCGAGTATCATTGTGCGCGGCGTCAGCGACGCGGCTACGCCGCACCCGGACAGGTGCGGTTCCTAAATTTTACGAGTCCATGACAACCGGCCCCCGAACCAACGTCGAGCCGCGATCAATGCCAACCGAGAATGCCAGGTAAATGCAATGGTGAACCCGAACGACATTCGCGAATCACCCACAAAACGCGGTACCGTCGCGTCCCTCGTGATCGATGCGTCACCCGAGCGCGCCTTCCAAGCCTTCAGTGATCCTTCACGCCTGGCGCGCTGGTGGGGTCCGAATGGCTTCACAAATACAATCACAGAATTCGATCTTCGCCCCGGCGGCACGTGGTCCTTCGTCATGCACGGCCCCGACGGCACCGACTACCCGATGAAGCACGTCTTCATCGAAGTGAAAGAGCCGGAGCGCATCGTCTTCACGCATCTGGATCAACACTTACCAGATATCAAATACGATCACCACTTCGACATGACCATCACGTTCTCGGCGTACGGTACGGCGACGATCGTTGGCTGGAGTCAGATTTTTGATTCAGAAGCAGAATGGAAGCGGGTGGCCGAGTTTGTGATTCCCGCGACTGCGCAGAACCTCGATCGGCTTGCTGCGGAGGTTCTCAACACGCAGCCGCGCGATTTGTCGAAGTAACGCGAACGCGAGTGGACCACGCGTTATGCGATAACCGCGAGCTGCAACTTGGAATTCGCTATTCGCCCGACTCCCCGCTCCCGCAACATCCTCGCCCGTTCTCCTGAACCGACGGACACGGCACCGATCCGTACGAACAGTAGACGCAACAGTCGCCCGGCTTGGCTCTGATCAGTGCGCCGCAACCTGCGCATTCGTAAAAGAACACACACGTATCCGTCGGCATCTCATGCGTCTCCGCATGCGAGCACTCAGGACACGTCAGTACCGACGAACTCAGTACCTCCAAGTCTTCAGATCCGCACCAGCTGGCGCGTACTTCTCCATGTGAGATGTCATCTTCGGAATCAACTCCGCCATGCTTGGGCCCCAGCAATGCGGCGCCATTGGCTGAAACACAATCTCACCAGTCGGCGTCGGATTCGTCGCCTTGCTCAGAAATCCGTTGAGCATGCGTACGCCCATGTTCAGATAATACGTATCTGCGTCTCCAACGTACACGTTGATCTTGTTCGCGAGCTTGGGGCCGAGCGTTGGCCAGTTTGTTTCCAGAATGTTGCGCAGATCGTAGTTCTGCTTCCAGTACGCTGCAACTTTCCTGTCGATGACACCGGTCTTCTTGTCCCAGATCGGCGCGGGATAACCGTTTGACGCAACCGGTCCGTACGTGGCCTGCCAGATGTCCCACTGTCCACCGGAACGCGAATCGTCGCCGACTGCGAGCTCATACCAGTTCTCGTCCTTCATCATTGTTGTGATATTGCCATCCGGCTTGCGTGAATCGGGACGTTCCAGTTTCATCCAGCTACCACCGTCGACCCAGTACGCATTCGCATCATCATAGATGTTGACGATCTGATGATACCGGAAGTCGACACCATCCGGGCACAGCGACCACGTTCCACCATACGTGTCGGGATACATGACCTGATGCGCGAGTGAGATCCAGCCACCAGTCGATCCGCCAGTCAGCAGACGAGCCCATGACTCGCGCTTGACACGAAACTTCGTCTCGACTTCGGGCAGCAACTCCTTCTGGATCGCGTCACCGTACGGGCCGTTGTTCTCCGAGTTCACACCGTACGAGTCGTCGTAATACGGCGACGGATGCTGCAGTGTAACAAGAATCACCCTCGGCGTTCCATCCGCGAGCCAGTACCTGGTGAAGTTCGCACCGGCACCAGTCGTTCGTCCAAATCCAGCCGGCGCGGCGAGCGAAAAGTGACCTTCGTCATACACGACTGGATACTTGACGTCAGGATGCTTGGCGTAATCGCGCGGAAGAAGCACAGTCGCACCCAGATAGATCGGATGACCCCACCATTTGGATAGTATCGTGCTCTGAATCCTGATGTGCTTGACGTTCTCGTCATCGACAGGTGTCGGAATTGGAGGGATCACCTTGTCGGCAACCAGCGAGATCGGCTTGGTGGACTTGGGGTCGAATGAAACGACAACCGGATCGCCGTACATGTTGCCCGGTGATTTCTTCCAGTTCTGCCCTTCCCACTGATCCATGTGCAACCACACAGTGTGCCCATCAGTGCGCGCGAATTTTGTGTACACATTCACAAATGGTTCGACGCGATATTTGCCTGCCGGAAGATTCTTGAGGCTCTGTATCGGATGACCGAACGCGCTTGCGTCGATGATCGCGTGTTCGCCGGGAGCAAGATTATCGACGTTTTTCCCAAAGAGCGGATCGCCCGTCTCGCCAGTTCGCTGAATCGGCGTGCCGCTGGTATCCGCGAGTCGACTGATCGCGACGTACACGCGTCCGGTTACGGGGCCCGAGTGTGCGGATGTCGGAAACGAGATCTCGAACTGCGGACCGTTATGGGATTCTGCGCTCTGCGCGCATGCGGAAGCCGAAATGAGCAAGCCGACAGCGGCGAAGGCACTGGCGCAGCGCGTCAGGGTCGGGAACGGTAGGCGAGGAATCTTGTGCATTCGCAAATCTGGACCTGGGTTTGCGGGTGCGCTACCGGAAAAAGAAACTCGTTCCGACGAACCAGACGGCGCCAGCGATAAGTAGTACGATAGCCCCTGCAGCAATACGCCTGTGCATCGCCTTCATCTCTTTCGCCATGTCACTCCTCCATCGAGGTTGAGCTACACGGCACACCGCGACGAGGGTAGCGGGTGCCGACAGTGGGTATAATAGTCGTGACTCCAGTACAGCCACGATAGGCCGCGAACCTTGCGGCGACTCCACAGGAGCGCGTTCTTTAGGCTTCTTCATTCACCAATGATCCAGGCCTGTCCGTGAGCGCTGACGCGCAGCTATGTCCTACCTGCCAAACTCCACTGCCGGAAACAGCACATTTCTGCCTCAATTGCGGCACCCCGACACCGACGGAGCCGGGTGTTCCAGCGCGCACCATGCCAACGGGCACCATCGAAGTATCACGGGTGCGCGCCGCACTGGCCGATCACTACCGGATCGAGCACGTCCTGGGCGAAGGTGGCATGGCGACGGTGTACCTCGCCGAGGACCTGAAGCACCACAGAAAGGTCGCGGTCAAGGTGATGCGACCGGAGCTCGCACAGACGCTCGGCTCGGATCGGTTCCTGCGCGAGGTCGAGATCGCGGCGAAACTGTCGCATCCCAACATTCTGCCCGTGTACGACTCGGGCGAAGCGAAGGGGATTCTCTACTACGTAATGCCGTTGGTCGAGGGTGAATCGCTTCCGGCGCGGCTCGCTCGGGAGAAGCAGTTGCCGGTTGCCGACGCGTTGCGCATCGCGCGGGAAGTCGCCGACGCACTCGCCTACGCACATGCTCGCGGCATCGTCCATCGCGATATCAAGCCGGCCAACATCCTGATGAACGCGGGCCATGCGATGGTCGCCGACTTCGGCATCGCGCGCGCGGCGGAAAGCGGCGGACAGGCGCTGACGCAGACCGGTCTGGCGGTAGGCACCCCCCAATACATGAGCCCAGAGCAGTCGAGCGGCGCCACTGTCGATGGACGCAGCGACATCTATGCACTCGGCTGCGTCCTTTACGAAATGCTCGCCGGCGAACCGCCCTTTACGGGGCCAACCGCGCAGGCAGTGATCGCGCGTAGCATCACCGAAACTCCGCGCCCGCTGCAACAGACACGCGCCACACTCGCGCCAGCAATAAGCTCGGTCGTGTTTATCGCGCTCGCCAAGGCACCCGCCGATCGGTACGCCACGGCAACCGATATGGCCACTGCACTCACGGCGGCCGAAGACCAATCGCGTTACGCGAGCGGCAGCGGTGCGCCAGTTGTGGCTGGCCAGCAGAAAGCCACGCGCACTTGGACCCCGTGGGCCATCGCGGCCGTTGTGCTGCTGGCGGCAGGCGTCGGAGGCTGGCGCTACTTCGCCAGCAAGGGCGACGCATCTGCCGGCGCCGCCAAGAGTGTAGCCGTACTCCCGTTCGTCAACCAGGGACCCGCGGGCGAAGCGTATTTTGCCGACGGCATCGTCGACGAACTACGCAATAAGCTGGCGCAGCTCAGCCAACTGACTGTCACCGCCTCGGCGAGCGCCGATCAGTACCGTAACACGACGAAGACCGGATCGCAGATCGCACATGAACTCGGCGTCGATCAGGTCCTCACCGGCAAGGTGAGCTGGGGCCAGGGCAGCGATGGGAAGCGTCAGGTGCACGTTGTCACTGAGCTCGTCAACGGGAAAACGGGCGACGTGACGTGGCGCAACACCTTCGACGCCGACAGCGCGCACGCCTTCGATGTTCAGGGTCAGATCGCGACCAGCGTGGCGGCGGCACTCGGCACCGTGGTCCAGAAAGACGACGCCAAGGCGCTGGCAGGTCGGCCGACGAAGAACGCCGAAGCATATGACTTCTACCTCAAGGGTCGGGCGATAACCGGAAGCTCAGCGTCGGACGCTCGTGCCGCAGCAAATTTCTATGAACAGGCGGTCGCGCTCGACTCGAATTTCTTCCGCGCCTGGGGCGCCCTCAGTAACAGTCTCTCGACGCTGTACTTCAACGGTACCCGTGACCCGGCGGTCGCCCGGCGATCGAAAGAGGCACTGGATAAAGTCCTTCGCCTGGGCAGTGATTCCTCCTACGCGCACATGGTGGCGACGAATTACTACACCAGTGTCACGGGCGACCGGGCAGCGGCACGCCGAGAAACGGATCGGGCGCTGGCATTGGACTCGAACAACGTCGGAGCGCTGACCACATCGGCGGCTAGTGATCTTGCGGCTGGCCGGTACCAATCGACGTTCGAGAAGCTGAGCCGCGCACGCAAGATCGATCCGCGCGCCACCGGCCCGCTCACCAATCTCCTTCAAGCGCAAATCTACCTTGGTCGGTATGACGAGGCCGCCGCGACGGGCCAGGACGTACTCGCCTTGGAGCCGACCGGGTACACCACAATGGAATGGGTGGTATTCAGCCATCTGGCGAGCGGCGACATCGCCGGCGCGCGCCAGGTGGTGCAGAAACTGTTGCAACGCATGCCAGCCAC
>CAJDVC010000052.1_pt1 | contig 20994 bp, 16 predicted proteins | sample 7391211 | NCBI WGS metagenome assembly CAJDVC01 (sample SAMEA7055683, study PRJEB34461) | soil metagenome | biome: terrestrial ecosystem; feature: Peninsula; material: soil | place: Antarctica | collected 2016 | reverse complement strand
TGCGCGAAGCGATAGAAGCCAAGGACTGGGCACTTGCCAGGACGGAGATTACGCGCGTTTCTGCTGCGTTGAGTGCAGAAGCTGCACTTGTTACACAGGCGGCAGCGGAGCTCGCGAACTAGCATCATCCGCGAAACGGCAAAATAGCGTGGTCATGTCTTGCGCGAGATCGTGATCGCCGTACATTCGAAGCGCTTGGTGGACGGAGTGTCGTAGGCAGCCGACATGGCAAATAATACAGCAGCTGTCAGCATCGGGAAGAGTTGCCGCAGAGGTAATCGTGTCCACTCGGAATCTCTCGACTCTTTGATCCGCTATCGGCCGCAGAACGGGGTTGGCCATGGGGCCATACGCAGAGAGGGCGGCCAGTCGGCCGCCCTCTCTGTTTCACCTGCACAAGCACTCAGGTCACGCAACCGTTGCGCGCTTGCCCCGCACACGAGCAAATCCGAACAATCCGGTCAGCCCGCTTCCGAGCAGTAATAGCTCGCCCGGCTCCGGGACCGTGGATTCCTGTCCCGAGAATAGTGCGTTGAATCCCAACTGAGCTCCCTCACCGCTGGACCAGTTATCCGGCGTTGTGATGTCGCCGCCATCAGCCGATGTAAATGCATATACCAATTCACCGCCTGTGTAAGCGGCATTCGAGCCAGCGAACTGGTTGAAGCCATTGCCATCTCCGTTCTGCGCAACACCGGAGGTAGTTAGAAACGCTACGTACACATCGCCGGGTGTCACCGACATGCCGACGTTGAAGATGTTCTCCGCGTACGTCGACGATCCATTGCCGGCAGTCACCGAACTCGTGCCGAGCAGGTTTGCACCAGTCGGCGCGGAACCTGACCAGGCCATGAGGTAGGGCTGGAACGCGAGGTTGGCACCACCGCCGCCGTCGAGCTCATCGTTCGCGAGATAGAACGAGAAGCTGTTGAGGAAGGTATCGCCGTCGGGTACGGTGAATGTCTGCCCGACCGTCGGAACACCGTTCGCTCCAAATCCGGCAAAAGCTCCCGCGCTCGTGAAGTCCGGTGCGTTGGTTACCGGTGTCTGAGCGGCTCCGATGCTGCTGATCGTCAGCGCGAGTACGCCGACTTTGAAAATGATCGTCTTCATTGATGTAATCCGGTTTTGAATATGTGAAAGATGCTGGTTACGGGTTGACCGTAACGGCTACCGTGGAAGTCGCGCTCGAACCATACTTGTCCGTCACCGTATAACTGATGGTGTAGTTGCCGCTGGCGGCGTATGTGTGTGTCCTGCTGTACTGCGTAACGCCGTTGGGATACGCGAGCGTGTTGATCTTGTACGAAGTGCCGTCACCCCAGTTCCACGTCATCGCCCACGGTGCGTCGGTGCGACCATCAGGATCGGTGAAGGTCGCTGCAAAGGTCGCAGCCTGACCGGCAGTAACAGTCGGAGTGCTCGTGGTGATTGTCGGGACCGGTGGACGATCATTCGCCTTCACGATCTTTGCGATGCTGTCTGGCAGCATCGTGAGAAGACTGTATCCAGTTGAGCGCTGGATCGCGTTGACGGTGGTGACGTATGGCTCCCACGTGCCGGACGCCGAGGCGGCGTTCGGCATGTTGACAGCAATGACACGTATGGCGGATGTGCTCGATACCGAGTTCACCGCTTCTGCATCCGGGAGGATGACGGCGATCTTCCAGACAGAATCAGGAACGGCGATGCGACCCAGGCTGTTCATGAAGCCGAAGCCATCCACACCAGCGCCACTGCGATTCTTCGTGAAGATTCCACCGGCAACGATGTAGATCTCCGCATTTCCGACGGCCTGTGTACGAAGATAGTTCTCCAGATCACCCCAGGCGCCAGCGTTCATCGTCTGGTTTTGCGGGAGCATATTCGACAGGAAGTACGTCGGCGCATTATCGCCGGGCGTATCGGCCCAGTCTGCGGAAGGAGACATGTGACCGCGCGACCAGACACCGCCGTTGATCCAGTCGTTGGTGGTATATGCTGTGTAGCCGAGTCTGGTGAGCGCGGTATCTGCGGTGAAGCAATTGCAGCGCGGCGCGCCTCCAGTGTGTGTTGCGTCGAGGTTCCAGCTTACCCAGTTGGGGTCGCCGCGATTCGGATTGTACGAGATGGTATACTGGCGGCGCGCTATGATGATGTCGTCACTCGGATCGCCATCGACGGGAACGCCAAGATCTGTGTTGTGTCCGACGCGTGCGCTGGTGCCAACCACTGCAACCACTGTAGTAACCGTCGTTGAGCCAGACGAGGTGTTGTCACTCTTTGCGGTCGCAGTGATAGTCGCCGTGCCCGCCGAAGCCGCGGTGATGACACCGGTATTCGCATCGATGCCTACTACGCTCGCGTCTGAGCTGGACCAGGTGACGGAAGAGCTCGTGACGTCGTTGCCTTCAGCGTCCTTGCTCCCGGAATTGACGAACAGCTGAGACTGGAAACCCACCGGGAGTGAACCACTCAGCGCCTGGACAGAGACACTGCCTACAGTGACCTTCGCGGTGCCAGCACCGTATGCACCGCTTGGCGCGGTTGCAGTGATGGTCGCAGATCCAGCGCTCTTTGCGGTGACGACGCCGGTGGATGCGTCGACGGTTGCGATTGCAGTATTCGAGCTGCTCCACACGTACGTCGTTGTAATTGTTACGTTGTTAGCGTCTTTGGCCGTCGCGGTGAATGTCTTGACATCACCGGCCTTGAATGACCAGGTCAAAGGCGAGACCGCCACGGACGCAGCCACACCGGCAGCTGGCGGCGTAACGCCGGAATTATGTGGGTTCGGCGCGCCAGTCTGAAAGTCATCGCCATTCTGATCAGTGTCTTGCGAGCCTGAATTTTTTCTGAAGATTGCAACTGTGTTGCTGGGCGCGGCCGCACGCGCTGCGCCCTCGTAGCAGTTTGCCGAAGTACCGAAGCCGACAAAATCCCGGATCGTGGACACGTCCACCGGACACGTTCCGGTGAGTGTTCCGGTGGCAGTTGCCGAACCGGAGAGCGCTGTCGTGGATTGAACAAGCGCGACCTTTGCACCCGTTGCGCTCATGGGAATGGCGCCAGTCACGTCTGGTGTCGGCAGCGTGTCTGTTCCATTTGCACCGGCCGCTTCCTGGATCAGGTAGTAGTGGCCCGATGGAATCGTTCCTGTAAGGTTGGTCACCTGCCAGGAGGTGCCAGCGCTGCTCGCGTACTGTACGGACCAGCCGTCGAGCACGACGTCAGCAGTACTCGAGTTGTACAGTTCAATAAAGTCGTTCTTTAGAGTAGCGCCGGAGTTTCCGCCTCCCCCGTAGATCTGACTGATTGCGACGGTGCCGCTGGCTGACACCGGGCCGAAGTCGGCAGACGGTCGAGTCGCAGTTGCTGGATTGAGTACGCCATCAGATGCGCAGCCTGCAAGAGCAACGGCGCACGCGGCGATTCGGTAGAACCGGAAGCTTTTCAGGAGCATCGGACCAGGTGAGGGAGGAGTGTGAGGCGAGAGCCACCCAAAACAGAACGCGCACCTGGGTGCGCGTCGCTTGGGATCGAGGAAGACGAAGCTGGCCGCGCAGTAACCGTGCCGGGCTTCATGCCATCGCCAACGTCAAAACAGCCGGCAGTGCACCACAGGAAATTCTCCCATGAACGACGCATACTAGCGCTGTTCCTTGCGCGCGGTACCATACTCGCGCGGATCGGACAACAGCCCCGATTTGGCTGTCAACCCGTAGCATGAGCACTACAAACCGTTGTTTGTACGCCACACCGTTGAAGGCAAGGCGGGGGCGTTGATCGGTCAGGCGAACCGGGCTCTGGCCACCATGTACAGCAGCGGTCCAGCCAGCACTCCAACCAACGAACCGATCAGCGCTGGGAGGGCATATGTACCGTCACGTACGCCGAGTGCGACTACTAATAGAAGGATGGCAACGGGAAAGCTTGCCAACGCTACGACGCCTGCGGTACCTACCGGGATCCTGAAGTGGCCACGCAGCTCCGGCTGGCGCACCCTGAGCTGTACAAGCGCCGCAAATTCGAGGAATAGCGCGAGCGAGTAAAGAACCACGTCGGCGACGACGAGTTCTCCAAAAGGTGCAAGTGCAAAGATTGAATAGCACACTGCACTCACGAGCACTGCATTCCGAGGTACATCATGCTTGTTGAGCCGCGCCATGCTCGGCGGCATCAATCCGTCGAGCGCCATCGCGAATGGAATGCGCGAGTACGACATGAGCAGCGCGTTGAACAATGCGACGGCACTGATGACCCCTCCAACAGCAATCAGTGCAGCGACAATTCTGCCGGCATCGCCACCCACGGCGATGCGCGCGATATCCGGCCAGCCACCGTCACGCCAGTCACTGAACCTCGTTGCGCCGAGTGCCGCAACGAGCGGAATGAGATAGGCAGCTACGACGAGGGGGAGCGCTCTCCAGAGTGCGCGGGGGAAGCTGCGTGAGGCATCCGTAATTTCTCCTTCGATGGTCGATGCATTGTCCCATCCTACATAGTTCCACAATGCGATGGAAAGACCAACCCCCAGGCTCGGCACGATCTTGCCGCCAGGCGCGAGCATCGGTTGCCAGGGCGCGTGGAAGACATGAGGAATGGCTCCGATCGTGAGAAGCGCAAATGCGGCGAGCACGAAGACGCCCGCCGCCATTGATACTTTGCCGACGCGCGTGACACCGCGCAGATTGAGCAGCGTTGCACCCCAGATCATCGCAAGCGCAATTGCCCAGCGTGTCGATCGCGACAGATCGGGAAGGAAGTAGGCGAGATACGTATTGAGCAGAACCGGGTAGATCGCCATGTCCACGAGCGAGTAAAGCCAGGTCCACCAACCGTTCTGGAACGCCCAGAACTTCCCGAACGCTCTGAGGACCCAGCGGTAGTAGCCACCTTCTTCCGGAACCGCGCTCGCCAGCTCACCGACGATAAGGACTTCCGGCACCGACCAGAACAGCGGGACGGCAGCGAGGATGATGATCGCGAGCCCGGCGCCGCTCGAGGCAACCAGCTCTTCCAGTGAGTACGCGCCGCCCGAGACGTTGAAGAACATCACGAAGACCAGCGGCAGCGTGGAAAGGGATCGGCGGAGCTTCAGGGGGCCTTAAGGGGTGCGGGGGGTGTTGGGGGGGACCGGGGGCAAATCTACGCTGGGACCGGCGCCAATGCCGACGTCCACGTGGGGATCGAACGCCGAATGCCAGGCCCGGTCGTCGCTGTCGGTGGGATCGCCGGCGTCGTAGGGCGCGGATTTATCCGCGCCCTACGGTGACGACGCGATTTGGCCACCGGCACGACGTGACGCGCGACGCACATCATCCCACGCGCGGGCCGGGTTTGCAATCACGTAATTGCGCGCTCGTCTCAATCCATCCTGGTTATGGATGACTCGGTCATGGAAGCTGGTCTGCCAAATTGGCGTTTGACACGGCGACGCGAGGCACGCAATCGTCCGCGTCGCACGCTGTTTGGTCCAGCCCACAACTTGGCCAATGGTGCTTGATGGAGAATCGTTCTGCAGGCGGAGTATCACCGCGTGTACATGGTCTGGCATCACAACAAACGCATCTACAAACACGCCGCGGAATCGTTCGGGAACCAATAGCCACGATTCGTGGACAATGCGACCCGATCATCGTGACGAAATACGCCCCCGGTCGCGAATAGTCGTACGACCGCCAACGCGGGTGTTTCCGAACAGGGAGATTGTGCATCACGAAACGATGCGTAATCGACGGGAATCCGGGTGCATCCGTGATCATCGTGACGAAATACGCCCCCGGTCGCGAATAGTCGTACGACCGCCAACGCGGGTGTTTCCGAACAGGGAGATTGTGCATCACGAAACGATGCGTGACCGACCGAAATCCGGATGCATCCGTCGTCGGCCAATCGAATCATATCGCGCGCGTTAACGGCCCGCGTAGGGCGCGGATTTATCCGCGCCGCTCCCTCCATTCGCGATCGAACCCCAATTCCCCGTTCGTATTACGTATTGATACGCCCCGGCCCCGATCGGCATCGATCCCGATTGCGCGGATCGATTGCCGTGCGACGCAATTGTTGGGCACCGTTGGGGACGGCGCGGACGGATCCGCATGCAAATCGGCCAATCGGCGCGCATTGGGGACGGCGCAAACGGATCCGCATGCAAATCGATCACCCGGCGCGCATTGCGGGCGGCACGGACGGATCCGCATGCAAATCGGCCAATCGGCGCGCATTGGGGACGGCGCGGATAAATCCGCGCCCTACGGCGGCATCACGCGGCGGCATCACGCGGCGGCATCACGCGGCGGCATCACGCGGCGGCATCATGCGGCGGCATCATGCGGCGGCGTCACGCGGCGGCGTCGCGCGGCGGCGTCACGCGGCGGCGTCGCGCCGAACGCGTTATCGCACGATCGGTAATTCCACAAAACTCGCGTTGCCGGATTCGTGATAAATTTTCTGCGTCGCCTTCCGATAATCGCCGGCTTTCGCCCAGAATATGTTCGGGACAAATGTCTGCGGGTTGCGGTCGTATAGCGGGAACCAGCTCGACTGGATCTGGATCATGATCCGGTGGCCGGGCAGGAATACATGGTTCGCAGTTGGCAGCGCAAACTTGTACAGCAATGGCTTGTCGGCAGTTATTGCTTTCGGCGTGGCGAAGCTTTCGCGGTAGCGACCGCGGAATATGTCCATGGAGATCGGAAGCTGGTACCCGCCCATCTTCGGATCGCCGGCGACTTCGTCGGGGTAAACGTCGATCACCTTCACCACCCAGTCGGCATCGGTGCCGCTCGTCGATGCTATAATATTTGCGATGGGCTCGCCGCTGATCTTGAGTGGCGCGGTGAGAACGTCGGACTCGTACGCGAGCACATCGGTGCGTCCTGATGCTTCACGCTGATCATCGACGAGCCATTGTTCCCAGGTGAGTGGTAAGACGTAGCCGGTGGGCTGGCTCGGGCGCGCGCGAAACGGAACAGGCTTGGCCGGATCAGAGGTGTATTCGTCGTACGTGGTGCCGCCGGATGCTGGTGCTGTGAAACCGGTTTTGAAGTTCGATTCGAGATACAATGGTGTTGGATGAATTGTGCACCCACTGGCGCAGCCGGACGGCCAGGACGTCAGCCGCTCCCATTGGTTGGTTCCGGTTACGTACGCATTAACGGGCGCGACACTGTCCGGCGGTGCACCGTCCTTGAGATAGTGTGCGAGGAACGGTCCCAGAATGTGTTTCTGGAAATACAACGACGTGTTGCTGTTGAAATTGATCGCGCCGAGTGAGCTACCGTCCTGAATCTCCTGACCGTGGTACCAGGGCCCGAAGGTGAGGAAGACCTTGTTGTCGGTGTCTTTTGGCTTGATCGCCTTGTAGACCGCGATCGCGCCGTAGATGTCCTCCTGGTCCCAGAGACTCGCGACGAGCATCACGGGAATTTTTATTGGCTGTGCGGCAAGAATCTTGTCCATCGCCTGTTGCGACCACCAAGAGTCGTAGCTCGGATGCGCAAGAATCTTGTTCCAGAAACCGACCTGCTCGAGGCCGTGAGCCTTGCCAAGGTCGCCCGCCGAGCCGCCGTCGAGATACAGATCGTAATCATCGAAGTGGTCGGTCCACCATTTGGCCGAGTTGTCGCGAGTGGCTTCCTGCTCCAGGATGTACGGCATGTTCTGTTGGCGGAACGCGCCGTTGTGGAACCAGTCATCGCCCATCCAACCATCGACCATGGGGTTCATGGGAACGGAGACTTTGAGGGCCGGATGCGGATTGACGAGCGCCATCAAGGGCTCGAATCCGTCGTATGAGATGCCGAGTATGCCGACGTTGCCGTTGGTCTCGGGGATGTTCTTGATCAGCCAGTCGATGCTGTCGTACGTATCCGTGGATTCATCGACCTTGGTAGGATTGAGCGGGCCGATGAGCGGGCGATTCATGACGTAATCGCCTTCGGAGCCGTACTTGCCGCGGATATCCTGAACGACGCGTATGTAGCCGCCGGGAATAATGACGTCGAGCGCGTTGTCGTAGCCCGCCAGAGTAGGAGCGAGATGCGCGCTGTTGGCATAGGTAGTAGTGGCAGTGGCGTCGTAGGGTGTACGCGTCATCAGAATCGGAGCGCGGCGCGCGCCTTTTGGAACGAGAATTACGGTGTGAAGTCGCACCCCATCGCGCATGGGGATCATGACGTCACGCCGGACGTAATCGAAGGACGAGGTAGCCGGCGTGAAATGGGCGGGTGTCTCGCTCGGCAGCGTCGAAGTCTGCGCGGCAGCCGGTGATGCAAGCAGGATTGGCGCAACGAGCGCACCGGTGAGCAATACCAGCCTGAGACGGCTTGGAAGCGTGTCCATGGTTCACTCTCGAAGGAGGGGCGACTGCCGCAAATGTACATGTTCCGGGATGATACCGGTATCCGCCATGCGGGGATCGGCGATGCTGGGGCCCGCGACACGAGCCCCACCGTCGAGCCGGTCAATCTCCGCTCATGGGAGATCCGTTCGAGGCCGGGCGGCGTATAAGTTACAGAGGGAGGAAGCTGTTCATGACCCACCAAAATCGATCGCCGTTTCACCCCGGAATTCTGGCAGGCGCACTCGCGGTTGTTGCCCTGTTTGCGTGTGAACGATTCTCGCCATCGAGTGCGTATGGCGACGAGGCGGACACGTCCACGTTCGTGGCAAACGCACATACGTTCGAGCTGGCCAGCGCAAGCGGCAAGTATGTCAATCCCAGCGAGTCGGTTTTGCGCGATCGGCTAACTCGGCTGCAGTATGACGTGACGCAGAATGCAGCCACCGAAACGCCGTTTCACAACCGGTACTGGGACAACCATGCCGCCGGGATTTACGTGGACATCGTATCTGGTGAACCGTTGTTCAGTTCGACGGACAAGTTCGATTCCGGCACAGGATGGCCGAGTTTCACCAAGCCGCTCGAACCGGATGTGGTCACACGTCGCAGCGACAGCATGATGGGCTTCCCGCGCATCGAGATTCGCTCAGCGCATGCAGATTCGCATCTCGGTCACATCTTCAATGACGGCCCTCTACCGCTCGGAACGCGGTACTGCATGAACTCGGCGTCGCTGCGATTCGTGCCCATGGCGCAGCTCGAGTCGGAGGGATACGGAAAATATCTTCCGCTGTTTCAGTCAGACAGTATCGGGAAACCCTAGTTCAGCGTATGGCCTGCGGATTTTTCCATTCAATGACAGCAGCGTGACCAAGGCTTTCAGGATCGTGTCGCAGGTAGTCTGACACGACACCGAGCACTGAGTAGCCGCGACGCAACTGGAATGTCAGCGTGCGATCCACAAGGTCACCGCGCACAACGGCAGCGGTGTATGCTTCGGCGGACATCTTGTCAGCATACTTGTGATAGTCGCGCAAGCGCGCGCCGGCTCTGATACGCCAGAGCCCGAGGCGTTGCGCGAGATCGGAGCGCGCACTGTAGAGTAGCGTCCCCGCGCCCTTGCTCTGGAACGCAGGGTGAATCATGATCTCTGCGCCATAGAGGGTGTGGCCCTCGGGATCATGATTAGTGAACGTGCCGCCGTCGGTGAAATCGCGCCACGCTGTGTCAAGCTGATAATCATCCCACAGTACTATCAGACTTGCAGACATGCCGATTACCGCTTTTGTGTCCCCGCGTACAACAACAAACTGACCGTCCGGAAAAACAGTTCTGTGACTCTCCAATTGCGCCGTTGTCCAGGAAGGTGAGTTCCTGTAGACCTCTGACGATAACGCGATTATCTCACTGTCGTCCTCCGCCTTGGCGAGACGCACGCGAAGTGGAACCCGATCAGGCTTGAGCGGCATTACAGTACTTTCGTCTCTATATACGCAGTTGCTGCTGCCGTCTGCGCATTATCCAGAAGCGGCAGAACTGTACCGCGTGTCCGCGATTCGAGGATGGTGGTGAGATTCAGCTCTCCAATCACGATCATTTCCTGATTCGTGTTTCCCTCTGCAAGTATCCCATCTCGCGAGAATGGAAAGTCGCTCGGAGTCAGGATGCTCGCCTGTCCATAGTTGAGGTGCACCGCCGGCACCATCGGTAGAGAACCGACAGTGCATGCGTGAACGACATACATCTGATTTTCGATCGCTCGCGCATGCGCACAATATCTTACGCGAAGGAATCCCTGCCTGTCGTCGGTGCAGCTTGGAACGACCAGCAGATGGACACCCTGGCGTGCGGCCGCTCGCGCGACTTCCGGAAACTCTACGTCGTAACAAATTGCGACCGCCATCGGTCCGAATTCGGTTTTGAAGACGGTGATCCCTGATGATGGAGAGACATCCCATTCATTCGCTTCAAACCGCGTCATGTGAAGCTTGCCCTGGGTGCCGTAGTCGCCGGACGGTCCAAAGACGTGCGAAGTGTTGTGTACGGTATGTCCGTCCGCCGCCAAGACCGGTGTCGTTCCCGCAACTATGTAGATATGATACTGATGCGCAAGGGACGACATGAGCTCGATATAGCGCGGAGCCTGAGCTGCGAGTGCGCGAATCTGCTCGGGCATCGGCCGTTTTATATCGCCGAGCGTGAGCAGCTGTACGGTAAAGTATTCTGGAAAGACGACAAGCTGGCAGTCGTAATCCTTTGCCGTCTCCACGAGCGAACTTACCTGCTCTGCGAACTCCTCGAAGGCACGAACGGGGCGAATAAGGTACTGGAGTGTTCCAACGCGAATACGATCCATCAGAGACTTCTCCGATTCAGGGCAAATGTGAGCAATAGTACCATCTCTTGCAACATTTCAGCCGGAATCGTTTCAGCTCCATGATTCGAACATCCAACCACTCCGACTCGCACGCTTTAATCGCTAATCGGAGCGCCGGATGCTGCACACGATCTACTGAGCTGGCTGACTCGATGGTGGGACCATTCCAAGCATGCGCATGTATGTCACCATGTTCCCGTAGTGCTCATTGTCGTGGGTCGCATTGAGGATCAACACGCCGCCTTTGGTAAGCTTTTGACCAAACATCTCGACCGCGCCACCAAGCTGTGACGACGGTACCTGATAAGCACGCGCACAGTACGCATTTGATGCATCAAGTGCGGCGACCAGCTCTGCCTTCGACATTGTGCGCTTCTCGAAGTCATCTTCCTTGGGGACGGCTTCGCCGAGCACCGCTGCGCAAAACATCTGCTGCGATCCTGCAACGTGAGCGACGAGTTGGCCGAAGCTTCGTACGGTCGCGACCGGCTTGTACGTGTACGACGACTCCGGCACCGCTGCTGCGGAGCGGGAGAGATACTTGCTCACAGTGACCCACTGGTCGCGAACTTCGGAATCGGCCGAGCGTGTCGGGGCACTGGCCTGGGCCAGCAACGGGGGTGCGGCAACCAGGGCCAGCAGTAGTACAGGGCGGAATAGCATTGTCATCTCGGGGTTTGGAGGTGTCTTGCCTACCCCGAATGTCGCTCCTGTCCATCGGGGACACAAGAAACAATAAACTCTGCGGCCCAGGCCGGCCTACGCTGGCTGGCGGCTGCGGCTTTATACCATAGATTCGTCCAGCGTAGTCTTCCCGAATATTGGCGATCGCATGGCTGACATTTTTGACCGGCTGCAGGCGACCTTGTCCGGCACGTACGTGCTCGAACGCGAGCTCGGCGGTGGCGGCATGTCGAAGGTCTTCCTCGCCGATGAGCTGCGGCTTGGCAGGAAGGTCGTCGTCAAGGTCCTTTCGCCTGAACTGGCCGCAGGGATAAGTGCAGAGCGCTTCGAACGCGAGATCCGCCTGGCCGCCTCGCTGCAGCAGGCGAACATCGTACCGCTGCTCTCGACCGGCGACACCGACGGGCTTCCGTTTTACACAATGCCGTTCGTGGAAGGCGAGTCGCTGCGCGCGCGACTCGCGCATCAGCCGGGCCTTCAGATTCTGGATATCGTCCGGATACTCGGCGACGTATCGCGCGCGCTCCAGTATGCGCACGAACGCGGCGTCGTGCATCGCGACATCAAGCCTGACAACGTACTCCTTTCCGGTGGCACGGCGGTCGTCACCGACTTTGGAATCGCGAAAGCCTTGAGTGCGTCGCGCACGGCCGGCGCGGGCGCAACACTGACACAACTCGGCACGTCGATGGGCACGCCGGCATACATGGCGCCGGAACAGGCAGTTGGCGATCCGGATACCGATGCGCGCGCAGACATCTACGCGCTCGGCTGTATGGCTTACGAGCTGCTCGCTGGACATCCGCCGTTCCACGATCGCACACCGCAACGCGTTCTCGCGGCGCAGATCAGCGAAACTCCCAAGCCGATCTCGTCGCTCAGACCGGATGCGCCGGCGCCGCTTTGCGATCTCGTGATGCGGTGTCTCGCCAAGGATGCAGATGATCGCCCACAGAGTGCTGCAGAGGTCATCGTCTCCCTCAACGTCGCCACGAGCGGGTGGGGAGCGCCCGCGCTTCCACCGGTACTGCTGCAGGGGCCCGGCGCATTTCGTCGCGCACTCATCGGCTACGCCGTGGCCGTCATCATTGTTGCGATTGTGGTGAGAGCGGCGACGATCACAATAGGCCTCCCGGACTGGGTCATGCCTGGCGCGCTCGCAGTGATGGCGCTCGGATTGCCTGTGATTTTGTTCACCGGCTACGTACAGCGTGTGACACGTCGCGCACTCACGACAACACCAGCTATCACCGCAGGTGGCGGCCACCAGGTGGAGCACGGAACGATGGCGACCATCGCGCTACGCGCGAGTCCACACGTTTCGTGGCAGCGTACGACGCGTGGTGGTGTGTACGCACTCGGCGTATTTGGCGCGCTTGTAGTTGGGTACATGGTGATGCGTGCCTTCGGAATCGGACCCGTCGGATCATTGCTCGCTGAAGGACGGCTCTCGCAACGCGACCCCGTTCTCGTGGCTGACTTCACGACCAGTCACACCGATTCGAGCGTCGGTCACGTAGTCGCCGAGGGTGTACGCCAGAATCTGAGCCAGTCCAATTCGATAACACTGTTCAGCCCGGCGAGCGTCGCGGCCGCGTTGACGCGAATGCAACTCCCGACAACCACACCACTGACGCCGACGGTGGCGCGGCAATTGGCGTCGCGCGAGGGGATCAAAGCGATCGTGAGCGGCGATGTTACCGGACTCGGTAACGGATTTGTCATTGCGCTGCGGCTTGTTTCGGCGGATTCCGGGGATGTGCTGGCGTCGTATCAGACAACTGTGGACGGTCCGTCACAGCTCGTATCAGGTGTGGACGACGTGACGCGCAAGCTGCGCGGCAAGATTGGCGAGTCGCTCAAGAATGTGCAGGACAGCCCTCCGCTCGAACAGGTGACGACCGCTTCGTACGAAGCGCTCAAGGCCTACACTGAAGGCACGCGAATATTTGACGATCAACAGGACTACCAGAAAGCGATCCCGCTGCTCCGACAGGCGGTCGCCATTGATACAGGCTTCGCAATGGCGTGGCGCAAGCTCGCTATGGCGTATAGCAATGGCGCTTATCCGGCATCCGCGATTAATTCCGCCATGTCGAAGGCGTTCCAGCTGCGGTCGCGTCTTACGGACAAGGAACGGTACCTTACGGAAGGGACCTATTACGGCACCGGCGTCCACATGAATCGGCCCAAAAGCATCGCCGCGTACCAGGCGTTGATTGCAACGGGTGATTCGACGCAGGCAGAGAACAATCTGGGTGTGGAGTACATGTCGCTCCGGAAATTTCCCCAAGCTGAAACTGCGTATCGGGCGGCCTTTCGGTTGAATCCAGCGAGTTCACTCTTCACAACGAATCTCGCATTTATATTGGCCCAGCAGGGGAAAAATGCGGCCGCTGACTCTGTGCTCGCGGTCGCGCGGCCGAAATTCCCGTCCAGTCCTGGTGTGTTCCAAGCGATTGTAATGACGAAGTACACGGCCGGGAAAATATCGGCGGCTGAGCGAATTGCCGACAGCGTCGACCGTGCGACTGCGAACACCGGTGTGCGGGAGACGATGCGGCAATTACGAATGCAATTCGCCGTCATTCATGGTAGAGTAGCGGATGCACAACGGTTGTACGATGAGGCCACCGCGATGCAGCGTGACGCCGGCCTCTCCACCAACCCGGCTCTCACAGACTCGCTATCGTTTGCAATGCTGGACTGGTGGTTTCGTGGAGACCGCGATCGTGCAACGAAGCGGTTGGACGCGGCGGTCGCGGCGCTGCCAATCACGAACATTCAGGCGGCCGATCGCCCGTACGGCACCCTTGGCGCTTCTTACGCAATGCTGGGACGCACCGATCGAGCACGGGCAGTGTTAGCTCAAATTGCGCAGATCAGCGACACTGCCGCGCGACTCAGTCACGGGCCGGACGTACACTGGATTCAGGGCGAGATTGCTCTCGCCGAGAATCGGGGACTCGAAGCCGTTACCGAATTCGAGCGCGCGGATAGCCTTCCAGACGGACCAGTTGGCGAAGATCCAAGCAATGTTCTGTTCCAGACCGGCCGAGCATACGACCGGGCAAACCAACCTGATTCAGCCATCGCGAGATTTGAACAATACCTCCGCACACCGTCTGTCGACCGGCTGGCCGACGACGTGACGGCGCTGCCGATTGTTCAGCGTCGACTGGGCGAGTTGTACCAGGCCAAGGGCGACCGGACGCGCGCGATTGCACACTACACAGCTTTTGCGGATCTCTGGAAGAATGCCGACCCCGATCTCCAGCCGCAGGTTGCTGACGCGAGGAAGCAGATCGCGTTGTTGTCGGCGAAATAGAGGAGTCCGCTGGTTCGCTGCAGCAGTAATTGTAGTGCAGCTAATTGCTAGCGCCTTCCGCTCCGACGGCGCTTTCGTCCCACGCCTTGCGTAGCGTGTCGAGCATTAGTTCCGACTGTTGCGCACCCGATATGCCATATCGTTCGTCAATTGCATAGAACGGGACGCCAGTGATACGGAAGTGTCGCGCGCGTTCTTCGTCCGCGCGCACAGCGTCCGCGAACCGGACTCCTTCCAACATGCTGCGCGTCGCATCCCCGTCGAGCCCGACTTCAACCGCGAGACCCACTAAAGTGTCAATGTCTGCAACCGACGCTCCGTCCGTCAGATATGCCGCGAACAGCCGCTCGACCATCTCCGCGGCGCGACCTTCCTCTGCGGCGAAGTGAATCAATCTGTGCGCGTCGAAAGTGTTGGCAACCTGCACGCGATCGAAGCGCAGCTCGAGCCCTTCCTTCTTCCCTGCCGACGCCGTGTTGGCACCCATCGCGCGTGCTTCGTCGATCGAGACGCCATACTTGCTGGCCAGGTGTTCCGCGGCTGGTAGCCCGGGGGTTCTGGGAGCTGCAGGATCAAGCTCGAAGCTCCGCCATACGATATCAACATGGTCGCGGCCCGAAAAGCTCTCCAGGGCGCGCGCGAACCGCCGCTTTCCGATGTAGCACCAGGGGCACGCGATATCCGACCAGATCTCGACCTTCATTGTGGGCTCTCCGAAATTCAGGCGACGCCTTCGCTGAACAGATTATCTTGCAGCGAGGGGCCTGACACTCAAGTTACTACGTGATATGAAGATCGCGACTTACAACGTGAATGGCGTCAACGGTCACCTTCCATCGCTGCTGCGCTGGCTCGGCGAGAGCGCGCCTGACGTCGCGTGCCTGCAGGAATTGAAAGCGCCTCAGGAAAAGTTTCCGGAGGCCGCTATCAGAGCCGTAGGATATTATCCGATCTGGCATGGACAGAAGAGCTGGAATGGAGTTGCAATTCTTGCGCGCGGTAGCGAGCCCACGGAAATACGGCGCGCATTGCCCGGTGATCCCGAAGATCTGCACAGTCGATACATCGAGGCCGTCGTCGACGGTGTACTCATCGGATGTCTGTATCTCCCGAATGGAAATCCTGCTCCGGGCCCCAAGCTCGAGTACAAGCTCAAGTGGCTCGCGCGTCTGACGGAGCATGCGAAGGAACTCGTCTCACGCGATGAGCCAGTCGTTCTTGCTGGCGACTACAATGTGATCCCCACTGATCTCGACGTTTACAATCCGGAACGCTGGAAGACGGATGCGCTGTTTCTTCCGGAAGTCCGCGATGCATTTCACAGTCTCGTTGCGCAAGGCTGGACCGACGCGCTACGGACACTGAATCCTGGCGAAAAGATCTACACCTTCTGGGATTATTTCCGAAATGCATGGGGGCGCAATGCTGGACTGCGCATTGATCACTTGCTGCTCAATCCTTCGGCCGCAGCGCGTCTCACTGGCGCAGGTGTTGACCGGGACGTGCGCGGATGGGAGAAGCCGAGCGATCACGCGCCTACTTGGGTGAAGATGTCGGACGGATAGGAATCTGCGCGCCGCATAAGACTCGGACCAGGAGACGGCGTTCCCGGGCAATCGTAATCTTGCGCAACGTTTGGAAACGCACATCTTAGACATGCGGCGATATCCCCTGTACCGGTATCTCCATATGGCGCTACAGCGAAGGTGGTTGTTCTGGCAGGTGGCCGTTCCACTACTCGGTCCGGCGGTAATCTCCGCGATCTTTATCCTGCTGTGGATGTCCGGCAATCCCGGGTTCAAGCCGAGTATTTCGCTGATCCTGGATATCAGTCCGTGGGCGCTGGTCTTCTACACATTGACGCTGCTGGGCGCGACGCTCAACGAGCTCTGGCCGAACGTGTCGCAGCACCAGATGCTCGGCGGATCGATGGGAGTGACCGCATTTGCGGTGGGCGTGTACGCCGCCTTCATCGTGATCTGGCGGCACAATGCCACCTGGCAGCCGGGCGGGCCCGTTTACGTCGTTACCGGTGTACTACTTGCTGTGTCCGTGTTTCTCTCACACGCAGGCTACGCAGCCCGAGGTACCGGAAGATGAGCCCGACTACAGAAGAAACCGAAGTACCAGTGGCCAAGTCCGAGACAGCTTCGCAGAGCCTGGGAACAGGAGCAGCTGGTGGAGCCGCGATCGGATCTGTCGTTGCGCTGGGCTTCGCCGCTGGGAACGTTGTATTTCCGCTGGTTGGCGGAGCTGTCGGGGCAGCCGGCGGAGCGTTGCTCGGCTACTTCATACACAAACGTGCCGAGAAGAACAGCGAGGTCTGCACCGTCAAGAAGTAGAACGCCGGCTTACTTGATGGCATTGATCGTCGCGCTGCGGAAAACGGCCGTACGCGTGATTGGACAGTAGCACGGGTGGTTCGTAAGTTTACGACGCCCGTTCGAGCGTTCGGAGACGCTGACGGATCCAAATGTTTGCGGGGCCGACAACCTCACCTGTCCGCAGCCGAGAACCATTGCTGATTACAACGTTGTGAGTCCCCGATGACGGCAATCGGGCTCCGCGAACAACTTCAGTCCACGCTCGGCGCCAGCTTCTCCATCGAGCGCGAGCTTGGCGGCGGCGGGATGTCGCGCGTATTCGTCGCGCGCGATGTTACGCTCGGCCGCGATATCGTGGTGAAAGTCATCGCTCCAGAAAGCGCCGAGAGTTTGAGCGCCGAGCGATTCGCGCGGGAAGTGAAGCTCGCGGCGCGCTTGCAGCAAGCGAACATAGTACCAGTCCTCACCGCAGGAACTTCGGGAAATCTTCCCTACTACACGATGCCCTTCGTGCGCGGAGAGTCACTACGCGCACGACTGGCCACCGGCTTGCCACCCAGTATTCCCGAGGCAGTAAGCATCCTGCGCGACGTAGCACGCGCGTTGGCATACGCACACGCGGAGCACGTCGTGCATCGCGACATCAAGCCTGAGAACATTCTGCTCTCAGGTGGCGCGGCTGTAGTCACCGATTTCGGGATCGCGAAAGCGATCGATGCATCGCGCACTCTGGACGGCGGCTCGACCACCGGTATCACGATGGCGGGCGTTTCGCTCGGAACACCGGCGTACATGGCACCAGAGCAGGCGCTCGGTGATCCTGGTACTGATCAGCGCGCGGACATCTACGCCTGGGGCGTCGTCGCCTGGGAACTGCTCGGCGGCGCGCATCCATTCGCAACGCGTACGACGATGCAGGCTCTCATCACCGCGCACGTTACGGAACAAGCTCCATCTCTTTCGGAGCGGCGACCGGAGGTTCCGGCCGCACTTGCTGCACTCGTCATGCGATGCCTGGCAAAGGATCCAGCAGAACGTCCGACATCGGCCAACGAGCTACTCGCTGAGATGGAGTCCGCGAACACTTCTCGCGAGGCGATCACGCCGCCAAAGCCTGTACCGGAACACCGCACCAGGCGGATTTCACTATTTGCGGGCGCAGCGGTCGTCGTCGCGCTCGCCGTCGGAGCAGCGACCTGGCATTTTCGCAACGTCAGGCCAGCAGCATCAAGCGACAAGTCGCTTGCGATACTCCCCTTTACACCAATGGGCGGCGATACCGCCAACACCTACCTGGCCGAAGGCATCGCCGACGAGGTCAGCAACACACTCTCGCAGATTCCAGGCTTGCGACTCGCCGGGCGCACGTCATCTGCCCGATTCGGACGGAAGAACGCAACGCCGCAGGAAGTAGGCGCCGCATTGCATGTCGGAACGGTTCTGGATGGTACAGTCCGGCGTGAAGGCGATCAGATTCGTGTGAACGCGGAACTCTCAAATGCAAGCGACGGGACAGTCGCGTGGCACGAGAACTATCAGCGGCCTGCAAAAGACATCTTCGCGGTACAGGACGACATCGCCCGGGCGATCGCCGGCCAGTTGCAGGTCACCCTCAGCGGAGCTGGTGCGCGGTCGCTTGCTGCGAGCGGAACGCGCGACGTGACTGCGTACGATCTGTACCTCAAGGGAATGTATCTGTACCGGCGCCGCGGACCTGGGTTGGCGGATGCGATTTCGACGCTTGATCACGCAACTGCGCAGGATTCCACCTTTGCGCGCGCGTGGGCCGCACTCGCCAATGCTCTGACGGTATCGCCGTCTTACCTCACGTCGCACGCGGGCGACGTTCTGCCGCGCGCGCGCGCCGCTGCCGAGCGCGCGATACGGTTGGACTCGACGCTGTCGGAAGGATATCAGGCGCTCGGATACATCGACGCGGAGCAGTTTCACTGGAAGGATGCGGAATCCGAGTTGCGTCGAGCAATCGCGCTCGATCCCAACAATGCGGACGCACGCTACAGACTCGGCTACACCCTCTTCAACCAGGGTCGCATAGCCGAGGCAATACCGCAATTCCGCAGCGCGGAAGCTCGAGATCCGTTGTATTTTCTGCCCGCCGCCTATCTTGGCTGGGCCGAAGTCCGCACGGGAGAGATCCCCGAAGGGACCGCCGAGCTGCGTCGCGCACTCGCGCTCGAGCCGCAAAGCATCACCGCGCTCTGCATGCTTGCACTCGCGTATGATCGCGCCGGTATGGCCGATTCCGCGCGGTCGTACGCGCACCGTATTCTTGCTACATCGTCGCAGCCCGCGCGCGTCGGTGAGGCGGCATATGTGCTTGCCAGGAACGGCGACAGGCACGGCGCCGAACTGCTGACGCGGCAGCTGGAAGCGACACCGGAGAATGCCTGGACTCGCTGGACCGGACTCGATCTCGCGTACAACGGACTGGGAGACACCGCCCGCGCCAGTGCAGCGCTGGACCATGCGGCTGCTGGCGATGGTGACGAGTGGCCGACGTACGGCGTTACCTACGCCAGGGAGCTCGTACCGAGTCCGCACATCATGGCGATACTGCACCGGTACAATCTCGATCCGGCGTACGTGCTGATCCGACATGATACGGCGCGGATTGCGAAATGACACCGTCATCGACACGTGATGCCGTTTGTGGCTGGCGAGTCGCTGCGTGTGCGTCTCGCTGGCGGAGTGCCGCTCGGCGTTTCGGCGTCGATGAAGGTGCTTGCGGATGTCGCACACGCGCTCGATTACGCGCACCGCCGCGGTGTGATTCATCGCGACATCAAACCCGAGAACATACTTCTCTCGAACGGCATCGCGGTCGTTACCGACTTCGGCATCGCGAAGGCGATCGACGCGGCTAAGACCACGTCGAGAAACACGCTTACGCAGATCGGCACGTCAATTGGAACGCCGGCTTGAATGGCACCCGACCAGGCGACGGGAGATCTCGCGACGTACCACCGCGCGGACATCCACGCATGGGGCGTTGTTGCGTACGAGTTGCTGTCGTGAGGCACGCCGTCAGGTCGCGATTGCTGGAGTACGTCGCAGCGTTGGCTCGAATGGGAATCGGCGATCACGAAGAGGCAATTCGGTCGACGCGGCGATCTATGCTGAAGCGCTCCAGGAGATTCTGCACTGATACCGCGCGATGCGAATCTGAATCGCGGTCACGGTGCCTTTCTTCGCTACTGTTCGCGGCTGGCGCGAGCAGCGAGTGCTCCGGTAATAGCGCGAACAGTTTCGCGCCTGATGACATCGCCCAGCCCGGCCTGCACAGTCTCGGCCGTCAGTCGCTGTGCGCAACGGAATGCACTCTGCTCTTCGACGAGCAATCCGCTCTCGCACAACGCATTGCACAGCATGCACGTGTGACAGGAGCTCGACGTCGCAGGGCGATGCGGCAAGTGCGATGGTTATGAGAATCTGTCGCTCATCCTCCGCCAGCGTCTCGAAACGCGCAGCAACTGGCCGACGGAGCGCGTCGAGGTCAACAAGACGGACTGTCAGCGACTCACCGGCCGGGATCTGTACGTCCCAGACACCGGCACTCCATCTCAGCGCGCCAGCAGTATGCAATGCGCCAAGCAACGCGACCGTGAAGAGCGGAATCCCCTCACTTTCGGCGTGTGCGCACTCTGTGAGCGCGGACGCGCGCCGTTCCGCGCCTGCCGTGTTGTCAAGCCGGCCGAGCGCGTCGACGATACCGCGCACGCCGCGCGCACTGATGCGTTTTGGTTCAACGACTCGCGCGCCCTGCACACGGGCGAGCGACCGCGCCAGTTGCGCGCCCGGCGAGTCGCGCCCCGTGATCCCGGCTGTCGTTGTCGCACACCACAGCACAGGAGTGGCGCGCGTGCGCTCAACCAGCGCGTGCAGCAGCCCTGTACTCTCTGCATCGCACCACGGCAAATCGTCGAGCATCACGAGT
>CAJDVC010000053.1_pt1 | contig 21216 bp, 20 predicted proteins | sample 7391211 | NCBI WGS metagenome assembly CAJDVC01 (sample SAMEA7055683, study PRJEB34461) | soil metagenome | biome: terrestrial ecosystem; feature: Peninsula; material: soil | place: Antarctica | collected 2016 | reverse complement strand
CATCAGCGAAGCCCGTGCAACAAAAAGACAGGTGCCCGCCAATCCCACTGGCGGGCACCTTGTGAATTGCAAGTACAAGCTCGTTACGGTGTCGCGCTGAGCGCCGTCCCGTACTTCGCATTGATCGCTGCAATCAAATCACCCACCAGTGCCCGATTCGCCACCACAGTTGGGTGAATTCCGTCAAGCGAAATGCAGGGCCCGAAGGGCTGGGTTGCGTTTGCCAGGTTGGGGACGGTGCTTATGCATCCGGCCGCCTTGAGCGACTGCAGCAACGCGTTGGGATCGTAATACGCCCAGCCGTTGGCACTTGCCTGGCTCTGGATGAACGTGTTGTACGATGCAACACTCGCTGCGAGACTCGCCTGTTCTGTCGCGTCCAGAATGAAGATGTTACCGACGGGAGTTCCCGGAATCGAATTGGGTGCACATCCAACCACGCGTGGGTGCGCCCCGGAGCGCATCTGTCCCAGGATCTGTATCGAAACGAGCGCCTGATTGCCGGGAGCGACAAGACAGTTGGGGAGCACCGTAGTGGTTCCGCCCGCGAACTGATCGAAGCCGCCCTTGAAGGCAGGATTCTGCAGCGCCGCGACCGGGAAGAGGGCGGGCATGGCACCGACATTCGCGACGCCGATCAGCACGGCGCCTTGCAGCGTTGGCATTGCTTTCAACGCGGCTACGAGTGCACTGTAGCTCGTCTGGAAATCGGCGGACGACGTCACACCGGTCGTAATTCCAGGCGTCGGGACGAGCAATCCCGAGACCGCCGCCGAAAGCACATCGTTGTTACCGATCCACGCCGAAACGAAAGTCGGGTTGGCATCCGCCGCCTTCGCGACTTGTGTCTTGCCCCCGAGTATGAACGTTGTGAGTGCGTTGGATGCGGTCGTGCTCACACTGGTCGGGTCAGCCGCAAGAGCACCGGGCACAGCCACATTGTTTAGCGCTACAGCGATCGAACTCGCCGTTCGCAGCGCGCACGTTGCAGAGGTGCCAGCATCCAGCCGCGCCTGCGTCTGGAAGTTGACGATTGGCGGTGGGCAGCCGGGGTTGACGAGGGACGCATACGCGTATCGCGTATTCATCGTCTTTGCCAGCAGGGACGGGTAACTGAGTCGCTGAGTGCTGTCGTTGATTCCGCCGGACTGGTAGCCGGCCGTGAGGCTGTTGCCGATGGCAACGTAGCTGGTGAAGAGTGCGTTGACCGGGACTGGCGGAGGTACGACGTCTGTCGGTCCATTGTCCGCGCAAGCTGCTGCCAGCATCGCAATCGTCGCGATGGCGATCGCGCGGATCGTATTGGTGGATCTGATCATCGGATTCACGCGCGGTTAGAATTTGATGTTGAGGGCGGCCGAAATGACGTCGGCCGAGAGTGAATACGCGCCCGTATTGAGCTGCGAGACATCCTGCGATGCACTCGAACGCTCGACTATCCGGCCTCGGCGACCTGGTGTGTTCACGTGCAGGTATCCGATGTCAAACTTGTACATCCTGGCAACCGGAATCTCGACACCAGCGGAGAAGTTGCGCCTGTTCATGTCAGGCAGCAGAGGTGTTACAGTCACGTCTGGAGCGGGAGTCTCCGCGTAGCTGTAACCGATGCGGCCGACCCACGATTGAAATTGGTGCTCCGCACCGAATCTGTATGACCAGGAATCGTCGTAGTTCTCCAGTAGCTCGCGACTACTGCCAGCGGCGGGTCCGTCGAATGTCACGGGCAGAGTCTTGAAGGAAGACCATCCTAACCGGGCGAGATCAACCGACAGCTTTGTCCCTGTGAATCCGTTGTAACCGAATCCGCCCTGCATCTGCCACGGGTGGACGATTTGCGAAGAACCGGTCTGATTGACCAGTGCACCACCGGGTGCGAACTGCGCTGCCAGAATCGCATCGAGGGGAACAGGCGTCGCGGGATTGATCGGGTTGTTTACGGGCAGCGTAAGGTTGGTCGGGACCTGCTTGAATTTTGCTTCGGCGTCGCGGTAGTTGAACGTGAGTTGCGACAGGAAACGTGCACCGATCGACCAGTCACCAAATTTGCCGTGCACTCCGATGTTGTATCCGACTGCATTCGACGTCCCGCGAAAGTCCACACGACCAAATTCAGTCTCGGAGGCGATCCCGAGCATGCCGAATGTCACTCCTGGCTGCACGAACTGTTGCGAGAGGTCGAGCGCCTGTTTCAGATCTACCGTTGAGTGACCGAATACAGGACCGCCTCCGATTGACCAGTGCTCGTTCGCCTGGAACGCGATGTTAGGTTGGAAGTAGATCGTCTCCAGCGATGCTCGGAGAGCCGAAAAGCGACCCGGGAAGTCGTCATGCCATTGGGACGTGAGCCCGTAGGGTACATAAACGCCGAATCCGACGGACGCCCTACCTATGCGCATTGCGGCGAATCCAGCCGGAACGACAGTCGGCGATATATTGCTGCCGTAGCTTCGACCGGTGGAATCCTGCCGGAAGGCGCCTCGAACGGCGATATCGCTTGCCCCGATGCTGATGGACTTGCCTTCGAGGTCCGCCGCAGCCGCGGGATTCCAGAATATTGTGGAAGCATCTGCGCAGGGTGAGCCCGTCACTGCGAAGCCGCGGGAGAGCGCACAGGTGCCGATTTCATTAAGTCCGAAGCCCTGGGCTGCCAGGGGGCCGAATGGTAAACAGACGGCTATTGCGCCGAGCCAGAGCCCTCGGCTAGCTGAAGACTGGATACGCCTCATGACTGCCTCACATACTGCGAGTTGGAGTCCGACTCCGCCGTGTGGCGGGTCGTTTCGAGCTATCCTGTTCGTGTAAACCGTAAAGCTACGCCTCAAGCAATAGAGGGACCATCGGGATATCGTTTACCGTAAAGACAGGGATTCCCTGACAACGGGCCAGTCTGGCGGGCGGGGGATCGAGTGCCAATCCCCGACTCGGATTGACTAAAGCACGGGGGGTGCCTAACTTAGGAGGCTGTCGCATTTCGCTTTCGATTATCTCCCAAATGAAGACTTTCTCCGCCACACCGACTGATATCCACCACGATTGGTACATCGTGGATGCGGAAGGCATGGTGCTTGGACGGCTCGCCACGGAAGTGGCACGAGTCATCCGTGGTAAGCACAAGCCGACTTTTACCCCCCATATGGATGGGGGCGACCACGTCATTGTGATCAATGCCTCGAAGGTCAAGGTCACTGGTCGCAAGGCGGAGCAGAAGCGCTATTTCAGACACACCGGTTATATGGGTCATGAGCGCTTCACCACTTTCGAGGACATGCTCGGGAAGCACCCCGAGCGCGTTATCGAGCATGCCGTGAATGGCATGCTTCCGAAGACTGCTCTCGCGCGTACACACATGCGGACAAAGCTCCGCGTTTACCCGGGTGCGTCACACCCGCACAAGGCACAGCAGCCCAAGCTGCTGACCATCACCACCAAGTAAGCATGCCTGCAGAAGGAACCATCCACACGATCGGTCGGCGCAAGGAAGCTGTCTGCCGCGTATACATCAAGGCTGGCTCGGGCAAGTGGCTCGTGAACGGCCGTACGCTGGGCGACTACTTTCCGCGTCCAGCTCACGTTTCGACCATACAGCAGCCGTTTACCGCGACCGACATGCTCGGCCAGTATGACGTGACTGCCAACATCGATGGCGGCGGGTTGTCCGGCCAGGCGGGAGCTCTCAGACTCGCGATCGCACGGGCGCTCGTGAAGCAGGACGAGTCGCTCAAGCCGAAGCTTCGCAGTCTCGGATTCCTCACTCGCGATGCTCGCGTCGTTGAGCGCAAGAAGCCGGGTCGTCCAAAGGCGCGCAAGCGCTTCCAATTCTCCAAGCGTTAGACCGTGTCGGGGCGACGCATGCGTTGCCCTTACCCGCTCGCTCCACTTTAGTACCGCCGACTCCACTTAGTACGGGCGACGCATACGTCGCCCCAACACATCCTCCCCGAGTTTCAACGGGTGCTGGCTTCGGCCAGTCGTTGCGACGCTGACGGGAGGAGACGACATCAACCACGCAAGGAATACTCAGAATGGCACAGCCTAATCTCGAGCAGCTGCTCGAAGCCGGCGTTCACTTCGGCCACCAGACGCGCCGTTGGAACCCGAAGATGCGCAGATTTATTTTCGCCGAGCGCAACGGCATTCACATCATCGATCTTCAGAAGACCCTCCGCCAGCTCGAGTTGGCGCAGAATCTCGTGCGTGAAGTAGTCGCGCGCGGAGATCAGGTCCTCTTCGTTTGCACAAAGCGCCAGCTCGTTCCGATCGTCAAGTCGGAAGCCGAGCGTTGCGGCGCCATGTTCGTGACCGAGCGCTGGCTCGGCGGCCTCCTCACCAACTTTCAGACCGCCAAGAAGCAGCTCCGCAAGCTCAAGGATCTCGAAGCAGGAATCGAGGGTGGCGGAGACTTCGCGAACTACACCAAAAAAGAGCAACTGATGATGACGCGTCAGCGCGACAAGCTTGCCAAGAACCTCTCTGGCATCAAGTCGATGACGCGTATACCGGGACTCATGTACGTGATCGACTCCAAGAAGGAGCGCATCGCTGTCGCAGAGGCTAACAAGCTCGGAATTCCGATCGTCGCCCTCGTCGATACAAACGCAGACCCGGATCTCATCACCGTACCAGTCGCAAGCAATGATGACGCGATCCGCGCGGTGGAGCTGATGACTGCTTCTATCGCAGATGCCATCATCGAAGCTCGTCGTGAAGCGCCTGTTCATACTGAAGTCGAAGAGTCCGAGTCGTACACGTACAGCTCTGATCGTGGAGCGGAGCCGGAAGCAGGCGACGAACGCCGTCGCCGCCGGCGCCCACGGCGTCGTCGTGCAAATCAGGAAGCCATCGCGGCCAGGCTCAAGGGAGCTCCGGGCGCCGAGGGCGATGCTGGTGCTGCAGCGGACGATGCCGGCGAGAGCGGAGACGGCGACAGCAGCGCAGGTCCGGCCGCAGAATAACTGCGACCAATCAGCCTCGAACGCCGCCGCGGATTACCTCGGCGGCGTTCGTTTGACAGATACCGATAATTACCTACCGATAATCACCTACCGAAGGTTAAAGATGTTTACTGCTAAAGACGTACAGACCCTCCGCCAGCGGACTGGCGCGGGCATGATGGAATGCAAGAAAGCGCTCGAGGAGATGTCGGGCGACATGGAGAAGGCTGTCGATCACCTCCGGAAGAAGGGAATCGCCAAGGCGGAAAAGCGTACGGGCAAACAGACGAGCGAAGGCCTGATCGCGAGTTACATTCACCACAACGGCAAGGTCGGCGTCATGGTGGAGATCAATTGCGAGACTGACTTTGTTGCGCGCACTGATGACTTCAAGGAGCTCGGCCGCGAAATTGCGCTTCATATTGCAAGTGCCGCCCCGGTGGCTGTTGACAAGGATGGCGTTTCGCAGGAAGTCGTCGAGCGCGAACGCGCTATCTTCGAAGAGCAGGCCAAGGCAAGCGGCAAGCCGGATGCCATCGTCCAGAAGATGGTCGAGGGAAAGGTTGAGTCCTATTACAAGGAAGTCGTGTTGCTATCGCAGCCGTATGTTCGCGAACCGAAGAAGACAATCGGCGATCTTGTAAAGGAAGCGTCCGCCAAGCTGGGCGAGCATATCCAGGTACGCCGCTTCACGCGCTACCAACTCGGAGAGGAGTAAACGCGATTGACCGAACCCAAGTTACGCCGCATTCTGCTCAAACTCTCCGGCGAAGCACTCGCTGGAGAGAAGGGCTTTGGTTTTGATTTCGACGTGATCTCCGGCTATGCCAACGAGATCAAGAATGTGGTTGACGCTGGGGTCGCCGTCGGTCTCGTGATCGGCGGCGGTAACATTGTCCGAGGTGCGCAGATTTCGCGCATGGGCATGGATCGTGTCGCCGCTGATTACATGGGAATGTTGAGCACTGTTGTCAACTCTCTTGCGATGCAGGATGTGCTCGAACGCATTGGTGTCGACACGCGAGTAATGACAGCGATCCGGATGGAAGAGATCGCCGAGCCGTACATACGCCGCCGTGCGCTGCGTCACTTCGAGAAAGGTCGCGCGGTGATCTTTGCAGCCGGGACCGGCAATCCATATTTCTCGACCGACACCGCCGCTGCGCTGCGCGCCATCCAGATGCGCGCCGATGTGATCATCAAGGCCACGAGCGTTGACGGAGTGTATTCGGCCGATCCCAAGCGCGATCCGAATGCCGTACTGTACGAAACAATCTCATACAGCGATGTAATGCAGCGGGAACTCGGCGTAATGGATCAGACCGCCGTGACGCTGTGCAAGGAAAACAGCCTTCCTCTCATAGTACTGAACATCAACCATCCGGGCGCGGTGATGAAAGCCGTTCGCGGTGAACCAGTGGGGACGCGCGTATCATGATGACAATTCCGGAGATTTTGAAGGATTCACGTGCCGCGATGGACAAGGCCATAGAGAACTCCAAGCGCGAATTCAGCTCCATCCGTTCGGGCAAGGCGTCGCCAAACATGCTCGACACTGTTCGTGTTGATGTCTATGGCCAGCAGATGCAGCTCAACCAGGTCGCCAGCGTCAGTTCACCGGATCCGCGCTCTCTCATCGTGACTCCATACGATAAAGGGCAACTCAAGGCGATCGAGAAGGCCATTCGCGAGTCGGATCTGGGACTCGATCCGAGCACTCAAGGTGGCTTGATTCGCGTTCCACTCCCGTCGATGAACGAGCAGCGTCGCAAGGAACTCGTGAAGATCGTTTCCAAGCTGGCCGAGGACGGTCGCATCGGGATTCGACATTCACGCACGGATGGACGTGATAAGCTGAAGAAACTCGACAAGGTTTCTGAGGACGAGGTCAAGGTCGCCGAAAAGGATCTCCAGAAGGCCCACGATGACCACATGGCTCAGCTTGAGTCGCTGTTGAAAGCGAAAGAAGCGGAAATCATGGAAGTCTGACGCAGCACGTGTCAGAACTTTCCAAGCGGATACTTTTTTCGATCATCGCGGCACCAGCCGGGATATTTCTCGTCTATCTCGGCGGTCCGTTCCTCGCGACACTGCTTTCTGCGATTGCCGCCCTCAGTGCGTGGGAATTCTGTCGAATGGCACGTGCAGTGGGTACTGAGCCATTCGATGCAGCAGCTATAGTTGCATCCGCCGCAGTTCCGCTCGTTGTGTACGGTGTGCATCTCAGGTTGCTTGCGCCGACAGTGACACACGGTATAATCGCCGTCCTCGCAGTTATCGCGTTTACTGTATTCCGACGCGGAGTGGACAGACGTCCGATGGCGGCGGCGGCGACGACGATCATGTGCGTGCTTTACGTGAGCCTCGTGGCTTACGTGCTTGATCTGCGATACAACGACTACGTTGTCTCAGCACTTGGCGGGACCGTTCTCGCAATGTTCCCGATACTTCTTGTCTGGGCTACAGACGTCGGTGCATACATGTTCGGCCGGATGTTCGGATCACTCAAGCTGATGCCCAGCGTGAGCCCCGGAAAGACGGTTCAGGGCGCCCTCGGCGGGCTTGTCCTCGCCGTTGTGATTGCGTGGTTATATGTGAGCTATGTGCTGCATCCCTACGCTCAGCTTTCACTCAGGCCACTCGCGACTATCGCGTTTGCAATTTGCGTGAGTGCGGTGGCGCAGATCGGGGATCTCGCCGAGTCGCTGCTGAAGCGAGAGGCCGGATTCAAGGACAGCTCCACGATCATTCCCGGACATGGCGGAGTGCTGGATCGGTTCGACAGTTTACTGTTTGCACTCCCTGTAGCAGCGCTCTTGTTGCACTCGTTGCTGATCGCGGTGCCGGTGTGAAACCGCAGGGAGTTGCTGTTCTTGGGTCAACTGGATCGATCGGTACGGCCACGCTCAGAGTTATCGCGCGCCATCCCGGACGTTTCAGGATTACGGCGCTTACGGCGTCGTCCAATGCCGCGCTCCTCAGGCAGCAGGCGGCGTCGATCCGGCCAGAGTACCTCGGGATCGCAAATCCGAATGGTGATAGCGATCCTGGTTGGGCCACCGGGACGGATTGCCTGATTGCGGCCGCGACGCGTGCGGATGTGGACATTGTCGTCAACGCAGTCGTCGGCGCAGCGGGACTTCCTGCGACGCTCGCGGCGCTTGAGGCGGGAAAACGTGTTGCGCTGGCAAACAAGGAATCGCTTGTCATGGGCGGTGACGCAGTCTTGCGAGCCTGCGCGCACGGCCGTGGTGAAATTGTTCCAGTTGATAGCGAGCACAGCGCGATACTGCAGTGCATTGGCAGGAGGACACGTGCCGAGGTGCGTCGCATCATACTTACCGCCTCCGGTGGCCCTTTCCGGGAATGGGACGCAGCGAGGATAGCCAGCGCTACAGTCGAGGACGCGTTGAACCATCCGACGTGGCGCATGGGTCGCAAGATCTCGATCGATAGCGCGACGCTCGCAAACAAGGCACTCGAAGTAATCGAAGCGCACTATCTCTTCGGTCTGCCATATGACCGCATCGATGTCGTGGTGCACCCACAGAGCATCGTGCACTCGTTCGTCGAGTTCATCGATGGCAGCGTGCTGGCGCAGGTGGGCTTTCCTGATATGGAACTTCCGATTCTCTATGCGCTCACGCATCCAGACCGCGTTGACGACGTACCGGCCCGTGTATTCGATCCGTCGAATGCTTCGCCGCTGACCTTTGAGCCAGTTGACCCGGAACGGTTTCCATCGTTCGCGTTGGGAGTGGCTGCCGGGATCAAGGATGGCTGTGCACCTGCCGTGTTCAATGCAGCCAACGAAGCGGCGGTCGCCTTATTTCTTTCCGGCAGGATCGAGTTTGGAGATATAGCCCGCGCGATTGCGTCGACGCTCACGGCAATTGATGGCCTACCAAGCAATTCCGTGGCCGATCTATCGGCTGCTGACCTTGCCGCGCGAAACCACGTTGTCGGGTTGTACAGACTGTAGATTTACAGTGGCACGCGGCAAATCAGTCCACGGAAACGGGCGAGAGACTCCTCCACATTCCAATGCCACCGAAAACAAAAGCGCACATCGACGATTGTCCGCTTGCGGCAGTCCTGTCCCAACGGCTGATAGAGTCAAGCGAGACGCTCACCAAGCGCTGGCTGGATCGAATTTCCGCGCGGATTTCGCTCGATGCGAGCCTCGTGTTCCCTTCGAAGGACCTGCTGGATCACGTGCCTCTCCTGATTGAGGGAATCGCGGCCTACGTTGCGAATCCCGCAGCCGTGATTTCGTCGGACATGGCAGTTGTGGCCAAGGCGCGGGAGCTTGGCGCACTTCGTCACGCACAGGGCTTCGACCAGTATCAGATCCTCAAGGAGTTCGAAATCCTGGGGGGAATGCTCCTGGGATTCCTCGGTGAAGTTGCAGATGAATCCGACGTTCCTTGTGAGCGGTCGGAACTGATGGGCTGCGCCCAGCGGGTGTACCAAGCTGTTTCGCTCATACTACAGGCAACATCCACGCAGTTTCTGCAACTCGTGACAGACAAAGTTGGCGAACGTGAGGCCCGCCTTCGCGCATTCAACCGGGCGCTGACACACGAGTTCCGCAATCGAATCGGCGCTTCGCTGGGGGCCGCACAGATTCTTGAGCTGTCCGGTCTCCCGGACGGAAAGCGTGAAGAACTCGCGGCGATCATCGTTCGCAACGTGCGAGGTATGCGCGGTGTGCTGGATAACCTTTTGGAGCTGTCCAGGGTCGATGCAGATTCTCGGCAACAGCGTCATGTACGCCTGCCCCAGGCTGCGGCGGAAGTGCGCAGGGAACTACGGGACATGGCGCAGGTTGACGGAGTTACACTGCGGTTGTCCGAACTACCGGACGTAGAAGTTGCCGCGGCCGCGGTAGAACTGTGTCTCACAAACCTTGTCTCGAATGCGATCAAGTATCGCAACCCCTCAACTGACAACCCCTGGGTCGAGATTCGGGGGCGTCTCGAAGCACCGACCGGCGAAGATAGTCAGATCGTTGTCGAAGTGGCCGATAACGGCATCGGCGTGCCCGTCGATCAGCGCGCACAGCTGTTCGAGCGGTTCTTCCGCGCCGATAACGGTTCATCCGAGATTGATGGCACAGGCCTGGGGCTCAGCATCGTGCGCGACGCTGTCGCTCAGCTGGGTGGCCACATCTGGGCGGACTTCCCGGAAGTCGGATCAGTATTTGCCTTTTCGCTCCCCTGTCGGCGGGACGTCGACGCCGCAAGCGGAGAGCCTCGTGGCGAGCCGTCTCCCGGCTAGATTCCAGCTGTACTGAAATCGTCGGTGCCCCATTGCCGGTCGTGCGTCAAACCCCCTATCCCAATTCATGCTAGTCTGGCTCGCCCCCGTATTTGTGCTCGGCCTCGTGGTGTTTGTACATGAGTTTGGACACTTCCTGGCCGCAAAAGCATTCGGCGTTTATGCGCCACGGTTCTCGATAGGTTTCGGGCCGGCGATCGCGAAGAAGCGGATCGGTGAAACCGAATACCGGATCGGGATACTGCCGATAGGTGGCTATGTTCGGATGGCGTCGCGACTCGACGAGACTGGAGCGGCCCTCGAGGGCGGCGGTGAGCTTCAACCGGAAGGGGAGAACCTCGATCCAAACCAGTTAGTCCCGTTCGGATCCAAGCCGGTCCCGGAAAATCGCTGGTTCGAGTCCAAATCGCTGACGGCGAGGCTGATCATCATGCTTGCCGGCGTGACCATGAACGTCCTTCTTGGCTTGGTCATAAACGTAAGCCTTGTAAAGATTTACGAGCGCGCTCCGACAACTCGCTTGAACGATGTCGTAGCCGGTAAGCCGGCGGCTGCAGGCGGCCTCCAGAAGGGTGACAGCATCGTCTCCGTGAATGGTGCGCCGGTTGCCGCCTGGGACGACTTCGTCGCTGTGATCAAGAACTCGAGCGGACGGGCGGTTTCGGTCGGGGTGCTTCGAGCCAGTACTCCAATGAGCGTGAGCGTCACTCCAGTCGCGGACACTGTCACCGATCCGAACACCGGTTTGACATCCCAGGAAGGCCGGATAGGCATCGCTGCTGGGCAGAGCGCGACTACGGTCGGAATGGGGCGCGCGATCGTCGACGGGAGCAAAGCGACGGTCGACATGGCCACCCTCGTATTCACATCGTTGCGGCGGATAGTTACTCGTAAAACATCGGTAACTGAGCTCGGCGGTCCCATTCTGATCGCAACGACATCGGTTCAGGCGGCACGTCAGGGCGGCTCCGTGCTCTTCTACCTGATCTCGCTGCTCAGCGTCAACCTTGCGGTTTTCAACCTGCTGCCGGTCCCGATTCTGGACGGTGGTCAGATCGTGGTGCAGGTTGTAGAGGCGGTACGCGGTCAGCCGCTGAGCGACCGGGCCCGCGAGAACGTGGCGCGAATCGGCCTCGCGCTGATCCTGACGTTATTCGTAATGGTGACGTTCAACGACATCAAACGCTTGATTGTCGGCGCCGTGTCCGGACACGCGAGCTAGAATGGCCCGACGGATGCGGGCCTTGAGCCGGATAGCGGATCCGGAGGATTCAGGTTGGAACCCGGGGTACCGGACCGGCTCCGGATGGCTTAGTTTTAAAGGCTTACCAAGAATTAGATGACCCGACGCGCAGATAGCGCGACACGCACACTCTGTTACATGGCTTTCGACAAGACTCCGACAATCGAGAAGTACCGCGCGAGTGAGACCGACACCGGCTCCTCCCGCGTCCAGGTGGCCGTCCTCACGGACCGCATCAATTACCTGAACGAACATTTCAAGACGCACAAGAAAGACCATCACAGCCGCCGCGGCTTGCTGAAGATGGTCGGTCGGCGTCGCCGCCTCCTCGATTACATGAAGCGGACAGAAGTTGAGGGGTATCGCCAGCTCATCGCCGAGCTTGGCCTCCGTTATTAACACGAAAGTTGAACGGGTAAACGCGCGTCGTGAGGATGACATCTACGTCATCCGTCATGCGCGCGTTTCGTGTTCCAGAGAGAAAATCTGAGAAATGATGAAACGTATTGAAAGGCAGTTCGCCGGCAGGACCCTGAGCATCGAAACGGGCCGCATGGCAAAACAGGCAGCGGGCTCCGCGCTTGTACAGTTTGGTGACACGATGGTTCTAGTCGCAGTCACTGTCAGCGACAACGAGAGCTCGCTCCCGTTCTTCCCGCTCACGGTCGAGTATCGTGACAAGGCATACGCCGCCGGCAAGATCCCCGGTGGCTTCATCAAGCGCGAGGGACGCCCGCACGACAGCGAAATCCTCTCTGCGCGAGTTATCGACCGGTCCATCCGACCGCTGTTCCCCGAGGGATTCAAGAACGAGACGCAAGTCTTCGTTTCCGTCATCTCTGCGGATCAGGAGAATGATGCAGATGTGCTCGCGCTCGTCGCGACGTCGTTTGCCCTGAACGCATCGAAGATTCCGTTCCTCGGTCCGATCGCCGCGGTGCGTGTTGGACGCGTGCAGGGCAAGTGGGTACTCAACCCGACCTTCCTGCAACTGCAGCACAGCGAAATGGACATCGTCGTAGCTGGCTCCGATGAGTCGATCGTCATGGTCGAAGGCGGCGCACTCGAAGTTGGTGAAGACGACATTCTCGACGCGATCACAATCGGTCATAAGGGCATCAAGGAACTCGTCGCGATGCAGGAAGAGTTGCTCGAGGGAGTTCGCCAGCCCAAGATGGAGTGGAACAAGCCGGAACTGCCCGCCGGACTATCCGCTGCGGTCAACAAGTTGGCCGAGGGCAAGATCGCTGCGGCAATCAATCAGGCCGACAAGCACACCCGTATCGAAGCCGTAGAAGCGGTCAAGAAAGCGGCGGTTGCCGATTTGCTTGGCGACTTCCCCGACAATCCCAAGGACATTGCCCACCTGGTTGGCGATCTCGAATACAAAGCACTTCGCACACAGGTACTCGATACCAAACATCGTGTTGATGGACGCACGACGACGGAAGTTCGGCAGATAACAATCGACACAACGGTTCTCCCGCGCGCACACGGTTCAGCGCTGTTCACGCGCGGCCAGACGCAGGCTCTCGTGTCGGTAACGCTTGGAACCGCGAATGACGTGCAGCGTCTCGATTCCATCGATGACGCTGGTGAGACGACAAAGTCGTTCATGCTGCACTACAATTTCCCACCGTTCTCGACTGGCGAGGTTCGCCCGATCCGTGGCACCAGCCGTCGTGAAATCGGACATGGTAATCTGGCCGAGCGCGCAGTCCAGGCAGTTCTGCCACCGTTCGACGAATTTCCCTACACGATCAGAATTGTTTCCGACGTTCTCGAGTCGAATGGTTCGTCGTCGATGGCAACGATCTGCGGCGGTTCGCTGGCTCTGTTCGACGCGGGGGTCCCCATCCGTTCTCCAGTCGCCGGCGTTGCGATGGGTCTCATCAAGGAAGGAAAGCGTTACGCGATCCTGACCGACATCCTCGGCACCGAGGATCACCTCGGCGACATGGATTTCAAGGTCGCGGGAACGGAGAAGGGAATCACGTCGATCCAGATGGACATCAAGATCCAGGGACTCGATCTCAAGATCATGAAGGAAGCGATGGCACAGGCGCGCGTCGGCCGGATGCACATACTCGGCGAGATGAACAAGGCGCTTCCCAACGTACGCCCGGATCTGTCGAAGTACGCGCCGCGCATTGTGACGGTTACGATCAATCCGGAGAAGATCGGAGAGTTGATCGGCCCCAAGGGCAAGACGATTCGCGGAATTCAGGAAGAGACTGGCGCCGAGATCAGCGTTGACGACAGCGGACTGGTTACGATCGCCGCGGTTGGCGGCGAGGCGATGGAACGCGCACGGCAGATGGTGCAGGCGATTACCGCCGAACCCGAGATCGGCGCGACATACGAAGGTACGGTCAAGAGTACGACCGCTTTCGGAGCTTTCGTCGAGATCATGCCAGGCACCGAAGGACTCGTTCACATCTCCGAGCTCAAGCACGGCCGCACCGAGAAGACGGAAGACGTCGTCAAGAAGGGAGACCGCGTGCGAGTCAAGGTTCTTGATCGTGACGAGCGCGGCCGTCTGCGGCTATCGATGAAGGCGCTGGAAACCGCGCCGGAAGGTGCATCGTCCAATGACGCATCATCTCACTCCGACGGCTCATCAACGAGTTCTGGCGACGAGCATCAGGATGGTGGCGAGCGGAGTGAGCGGCCGCGTCGGCCACGCAGCGGCGGGCGTGGGCGCAGGGATTAGTGTAATCGGGGCGGCCGTCAAGATGGGAGTCTCGCACATGCTGGAGCACATGGTCTTCAAGGGAACGGAGAACCGCAGCTCCAAGGAAATCAGTCTTGCGCTGGAGACGCTGGGTGGCTCGCTCGACGCATATACCGCACGCGAGCATACTTCGTATCAGGCACGTGTGCTGGACGAACACCTGCACACCGCAGCCGACGTCATCGGGGACCTGATTTTCCGCCCGACGTTACGCCAGGCCGATCTGAAGCTGGAACGGAAAGTTGTGCTGGAAGAGATTGCAATGGTCGACGACACCCCGGACGATCTTGTATTCGAAGTTCACAACGAGCGCCTGTTCGGCGACAACGGATACGGCTACCGCATTCTCGGCACTCGTGATACCGTCTCGTCGTTCACCACCGACGATCTCCGGGCGCTGCATTCTGCTGCTTACAGGCCGCAGAATATCGTTGTGGCAGCGGCGGGTTCTGTAGATCACGATGAGTTGCTATCCATACTCGGCGAAACGGGCTGGACAGACATCCCGGGCGCGCCCGGGGGTGGCTTCGCCGGTCCAGAGGTGGCCTTTGAAGCGCCTTCGTACACTCACGTCGAGCGCCCGGGCGCGCAGACTCAGCTTGTCTTCGGGAGCGCCGCGCCTGCCCATAATGACCCCGAGCGATACGCGTTCTGCCTTGTGAGCATGCTGCTGGGTGGGGGGATGAGTTCCCGGTTATTCCAGCACGTTCGCGAAGAGTTGGGGCTCGCGTACGCAGTCCATACATTTTCGTCGTTCTATTCGCGCGCGGGCATGCATGGAGTGTATGTTGGAACATCGCCAGACTCTGCCAACGAGGCAGCTGGTGCAGTAGTCGCGGAGTTGGCGCGGATCGCGGACCAGGGGATTCCCGCGGACGAGCTGGCGGCTGGCAAACAACAGTTGAAGGGTCAGATTACACTCTCTCTCGAGACGCCGGGTGCGAGGATGTATCGCGCTGCTGGCCTCGAGCTCTATGGCGAGCCTTTTCGCTCACTGGACGAGATGCTTTCGCTGGTGGATGAAATCGACGAACCGATGGTTTCGGAAGTTTGTGCGGCGTGTTTCGCGCCATCCAGGCAGACGGTCGTCAGCCTTGGACCTGCACCTCTAACAATTCTGTAGATACGGCCATGAAGATCGGAGTTCCGAAGGAAATCAAGACGAATGAGAACCGCGTCGCGCTGGTACCTGCTGGCGCTGAAGCCCTGGTTGCCGCCGGGCATTCTGTAATGATCGAGAAGGGCGCGGGAGAGGGAAGCGGATTCTCGGATGCGAACTATACGGCCGTCGGAGCGACTATCGGTTCCGATGCCGACATGGTCTGGCGCGAAGCCGAAATGATCATGAAGGTCAAGGAGCCAATCACGGTCGAGTGGCCGCGACTCAAAAAGGGCCAGGTGGTCTTCACCTATTTCCACTTTGCCGCTGACCAGACGCTCACGAAGGCGCATCAGGACAGCGGAGCGATCTGCATCGCGTACGAGACGGTCGAACTCCCCAATCGCGAGTTGCCGCTCCTGACGCCAATGTCTGAGGTCGCTGGTCGGATGGCCGTCCAGGAAGCTGCCAAGTACCTCGAGAAGTTGTACGGTGGTCGCGGAATGCTTCTGGGCGGAGTTCCCGGCGTTGCCCCAGCCAACGTAGTCGTCATCGGCGGCGGCGTGGTTGGCGTTAACGCCGCCAAGATGGCCGCCGGACTCGGCGCCAAGGTAACAGTGCTCGACGTGTCGCTGGAGCGTCTACGGTACCTCTCCGACGTTATGCCGGCCAACGTGACGTTCATTTACTCGAACAGACACAACATCCTAGAGCAGATCCAGTCCGCAGACGTCGTTGTCGGCGGGGTGCTGATTCCTGGAGCCAAGGCCCCAAAGCTGGTCCGCCGCGAGGACCTGAAGACGATGCAGCCTGGTTCTGTGATCGTGGATGTCGCGATCGATCAAGGCGGCTGTTTCGAGACAAGCCACGCCACAACGCACGAGAATCCAACGTATGTCGTGGATGGCGTAATCCATTACGCAGTCGCGAACATGCCCGGCGGCGTGCCGCGCACTTCCACGTTGGCGTTGACCAATGCTACCTTGCCTTACGCTCTCCTTCTGGCGAACAAAGGCTGGAAGCAGGCGCTGCGGGACAACGCCGCGTTGCGAAAGGGCCTTAATATCGTCGAGGGCAAGGTCACCTATCCTGGTGTGGCCGAAGCTTTCGGAATGCCGCTATCCGATCCGGACTCGTTCATCAGCTAGTTCGGCACCTCCCTCGTAACTTGCAGGAAGCACGCATGCGCTGGCCGTTTTTTAAAGGTGGATCACTGTTCCCGGCGACCGGGATCGCCGTTGACCTGGGCACCGCGAACACGCTCGTCTACGTCAAGGGCGAGGGTATCGTTCTCAACGAGCCGTCCGTCGTTGCGCTCGATCGCGAGACCAAGAAGATCAAGGGTGTAGGCCTTGAGGCCAAGCGTATGCTCGGCCGCACGCCAGAAAATGTGATTGCCGTGCGGCCCATGAAGGATGGCGTCATCGCGGACTTTGACGTGACCGAGAAGATGCTGCGCTATTTCCTGGCGCTCATCATTGAGAACCATGTGTTCCGGGTCAAGCCCCGGGTCATCGTCTGCGTGCCCTCCGGAATCACAGAGGTGGAAAAGCGCGCCGTCCGCGACTCCGCCCTGGGTGCCGGCGCCAAGGAAGTGATGATGGTCGCCGAGCCCATGGCTGCTGCCATCGGCGTTGGCCTCCCGGTAGACACGCCTACGGGCAACATGGTGATCGACATCGGTGGCGGAACTACGGAAATTGCCGTAATTGCGCTCTCCGGGATTGTTAGCGATACGTCCATCCGGACCGGCGGGGATGAACTGGATCAGGCGATTCTCCAGTTCATGCGCAAGAACCATAGTCTGCTCATCGGCGAGGCAACCGCGGAGCAGGTCAAGATTCAGATCGGATCCGCCCACCCGGTTGGCGACGAACGAGAGATGGATGTGAAGGGGCGCGACCTCGTTTCGGGAATTCCCAAGACGGTGCGCGTGCATTCCTCGGAGATTCGCGAGGCTGTTCAGGAACCAATCCAGCAGATCGTCGATGCGGTGCGGCGCGCGCTGGAAATCACGCCACCTGAACTTGCAGCTGACATTGTTGATCGTGGCATCGTGATGACGGGCGGTGGCGCCCTGATTCGCGGACTTGATGTACTGCTGGCACTGGAGACCGGCCTTTCAATTCATGTCGACGAGGATCCGCTCACATGTGTCGTTCGCGGCACCGGTCGGATACTCGATGACGAAGAAAAGTACTGGTCGGTTCTCTCCCCCTGAGGTAGCGGGTGGCACGACTCGGAAACTCGAATAACCGGCTCGATGGGACCGTGCTCATTGTGTGCGCGGTTTTGTCGATTATCGCACTCGTGCTGCCGACGCAGGTGCGTCAGCCAATTGCGAGCGGTCTGAGGAGGAGCATACTCGCTCCGTTCCTGTCGCTTCAAAAACGCGCAGAAGGTAGTCGGCGAGCGCTCGAAGGCCACGATGCGATAATCGAGCAGCGCGACTCGGTGTCCGTCCGCGCGATGTCGGTTCCGGCGCTTGCCGCTGAAAATACGCGCCTCCGCGACCTGCTGGGCCTCGGAAGCCGGCTGAAGTGGGGGTTTGTTCCAGCCGAGGCACTCCATGGCCGCGGCTCCCAGGACGAATTCGGAGTCACGCTGAGCGCTGGTTCGCGAGCTGGTGTCGTGAAACTCAGCCCGGTGGTCGCGCCGGAAGGTCTAGTGGGTGTGGTAGACAACGTCGATCCGTCCATCAGTCACGCAATGGTGTGGACTCATCCTGACTTCCGCGTCAGCGCGATGTCGGAGGACGCATCTGCTTTCGGAATAGTGCAGGCGCATCTCGAATCCGGTCCCGGTCGATATCTTCTTGAGATGCGTGGAGTTCCATTCCGCACTTCGATCCGCCGGGGCACATTGATCGTTAGTTCAGGGCTTGGCGGCGTTTATCCACGCGGTATTCCGATCGGTCGGGTGCTCGGCGAAACGAAGACTGCCGAGTCGTGGGCGCGCACGTATCTCATCCGTCCCGCGGTTTTTCCTGCCGACGTGTACGCTGTCATGATTCTTCGGCCTGACCGCGCAAGCGCGGGGGTGGACAACGTCTGGGCGGTTGGCGCGATCTCGGATTCGTCAGTACGCAAGATAGTAGTCGCCGGTGATTCTCTCGCGCGTTCCGCGGCACTCGCCGAGGCGATGGCACGTCAGGCAGCGCAGGATTCTGTAACGCGCGACAGCCTTCGCAAGGCAGGAGTTCCGGAATCATCGATAGTCCCGCCTGTTGTGCCAGCGCCACCGGTACGGCGTCCCGCGGTTCGGCAAGACACGACGCGCGTGGACACAACTCATAACGCAGCGGTAAAGCGCGCGCTACCATCGCGCGACAGTGCCGGAGTTTCGCACACACCATGACGAGACTCGCATGACTCTTTCCGGGACGGTTCGCGCGGTCATCACGTTCGCGGTGCTGGTGCTGTTGCACTTTACCCTTCGGCCGCTGCTTGGCTGGCGAGCACCGATCGATTTCCTGCTGCTTGCGGTGCTTACCGCGGCAGTCCGTGTGAGGCCGGCCGGTGCAGCTGCGATCGGGTTCATCGTCGGAATTGTAGCGGATTCGCTGGCGCCCGATTCACTTGGAGCTGGCGCGCTTGCGATGCTGCTCGTTGCGTACCTCGCTTCGTGGCTCAAGGCTGTCTTCTTTGCGGACAGCCTACCGCTCAATGCCATGTTCTTCTTTGCCGGAAAGTGGCTGTTCGATATCATCTATTTCATCGCTGAACGTCATCTGTCGGGCATCAGTCTCGTTCAACAACTATTCCTCTGGTCTCCGCTCTCAGCAGCGGCAACGGCCATTGCAGGCATTCTTGTGTTGCTCGTCATGCGTCCTTTGTTCGAGCCTTCGTCCGCGTGAGCGTTCACCCGAACGATATTGCGCGCCGGTCGCGCCTCGCGAGTCTTGCGCTTGGCGCGTTGATTCTCTCGCTGATGGTTGCGTTCTTCAACGCACAGGTGCTGCAGCATGATCGATACAAGTTGCAGTCCCAGGAGAACCGGCTGCGCGCGCTGCCATTGCCGGCACCGCGCGGAATCATCTACGACAGATACGGAAACATCATCGCAGAGAACCTGCCAGGATACTCCGTGTCCCTGGCACCGGTAAACGTCGACTCGCTCAAGTCGTCGCTTACACACCTTGCGAGCGTCATCGCGCTTACTCCTGATCAGATCAATGCAGCGATCCGGCGATTCCGTCGCGATCCCAACCGGCCGACCCTGATCATGTCGGACGCGTCGATGAGTGTCGTTTCCGTACTGGAAGAACATCGGATCAATTTTCCACGATTGATAATCCAGTCTGTTCCGAAGCGCTTTTACCCGGACGGACCCGCCGTTGCGTCCTTTGTCGGATACACGGGTGAAATCACGGACGCCGACCTGAATTCGCCGGCGTATGACGGATACAAACCCGGCCAGCTCATAGGAAAGGGGGGTATCGAGAAGCAGTACGAGAAATTGCTTCGCGGTACCGAAGGCGTTCGCTACGATGAAGTCGATGCACGCGGGCGCCAGGTCCGTCAGGCGACACCGAGGCTCGATCTCAATCCCGAACCAGCACCGCCACTGTACACGAATATTGATCTGGACTTGCAGCGTTACGTCGCCGGTGTGTTCGGCGATTCACTGGTCGGCGGCGCCATAGCCATCGATCCCCGAGACGGAGGCGTACTCGCGTTGTACAGTGCGCCAAGCTATGACGTCAATAAGTTCACCGGCGGTATTCCGGCTGACTACTGGAAGAGTTTGCTCTCCGACGAACGCAGACCGCTGGTGAACAAGGTTACGCAAGGTCGCTATCCCCCGGGCTCGACGTTCAAACTCGCGACAGCCGTCACAGGACTCGAGGATGGCGTCGTTACGATGGATGAGCACATGCCGGTTCCGTGCACCGGTGGATTTCAGTTTGGCAATCGGTATTTCAAGTGCTGGGACAAGAAGGGACACGGCTCGATCTCGCTCGGTCGCGCAATCGAGGTGTCGTGTGATGTCTACTTCTATCAGCTGGGCCTCAAGATCGGTCTGGCACGGATGATTGCCGGCGGCATTTCGCTCGGCCTCCGGGACAAGACTGGAATCGACCTGCCGGACGAGAAGCGTGCATTGTGGCCGTACGCCGTCGACTATTACAACAAGACCTACGGTGCCCGAGGATGGAGTAACGCGGTCACATTGAATCTGTCGATTGGCCAAGGTGAAAATTCGCAGACCGTTGTGAACATGGCGAAGTTCTATGCCGCGCTGGCGACGGATGGTAACGCTCCGACGCCGGAAATCGTGAAGCGCGCACCCGTAAAGACGAAGATCTTCAAGCTCTCGCAGGATCAGATGGATGGTCTGCGCACCGCGCTCGCCGGCGTCATCGGCCAGGGAACAGCGCAGTCGGCGCGAATTCAGGGGATAATGCTGGCAGGTAAGACTGGCACCGCACAGACCGGGCACTACGTGAACGGTGTCGAGCAGAACCACGCGTGGTTCGTAGGTTTTGCTCCAGCCGATAAGCCGACGATCGTGGTCGCCGTCATGCTCGAGTTCGGTGGCCACGGAGGTCGCGCGGCGCATGTTGCGTCATCAATCATATCGCACTATCTGAAGGTCTCACCGGTAACCGCTGTGCAGTCGGAGGGCTGATGTTTCGTAAGACGCTCGCGGATTACCCGCTCGCTGTTACGGCGATTGCTCTTTCGCTTTTCGGCGTTGCTATCGTCTATTCCGCTGGTCAGACAGACGTCCCGACTTATGTAGCTCCGCTCTGGAAGACGCAATTGATGTGGCTTTCGCTAGGCGTGCTCTGCGCGTGGGCGATTGGCAACTCGTCAGTGCGGCTCATTGAATGGGCAACGTGGCCGGCGTATCTGCTGACGCTCGTCACTCTGGCGTCGCTGTTGGTACTCGGCGCAGGCACCGGTGCGAAAGGACACATGCGCAG
>CAJDVC010000024.1_pt1 | contig 21489 bp, 22 predicted proteins | sample 7391211 | NCBI WGS metagenome assembly CAJDVC01 (sample SAMEA7055683, study PRJEB34461) | soil metagenome | biome: terrestrial ecosystem; feature: Peninsula; material: soil | place: Antarctica | collected 2016 | reverse complement strand
GACTTGACCTCTTCTGGCGTAGCTGAGCGTGCGTATACACTTCCCCGTCCGTATACGACATTGGCGAATGCGCGACTTGCGAGGTAGTTGGGATTTTCCTTTGCGCGTGTGAGTGCCGCCACCTGATTCGCCTTGATGCGAGTCAGAGCCTCCTCGGGGAATGATGGATGCATGAGCTGGTCTGCCATCAACGCGAGTGATCGGTCGAAGTTTGCAGTAATCGTGTAGAAACCAGTCGGGCTCACGCTGTTGCCCAGATCAGCGAATGCATTGGCGAGTTGATCGGCCGTCATCGACGTCGTGCCCTCCCGCAGCATCGACGTGAGCACAGTCGAAATTCCGGTCTTGCCCGCGGGCTCAAGTCGCGTTGGGACGTACACTATCGCCACGACGCTCACTACTGGCGACGTATGGTCCTCGAGCACGACAACCGGAACTCCGTTTGACAGTTTGCGCGATTGCGCCTTGGGAAATGTGAGAGGTTGCGCCGCTGGCACGGCTGGCGGCTTGGTGCGGTCGAGGGTCGATTGCGCGTTCAGCCCGGCCGGCTCGAATAGTCCGAGCGATAACAGACCGAGAGCGGCTACGAGTACGCGTTGGCGCATGTTAATTCCCTCCCTTGGAAGGCGCGGCTTCAGCTGCCGGTGTGACGTTTGTGTATGGCAAGGAAGGTTTTGAGATCTCATCGAGTTTGCCAGTTGGAACCATGCTGAGCACTATGCGGCCGGGTGTGAGATACTCCCGCACGACGCGCGCCACATCATTTGGGGTCACCGCGAGTGCTTCCTCGGTCTCCTTTACGTAGTGCAATGGATCATTGAAGAACGTCTGGCCTTCCGCAAGCACCTCGGCCTTTCCGAGTGCACTCTGAATTCCGATTACAGCCGACACTCTCTCGAAATTCTTGTACCGATCGACCTCCTTGGTATCCGGAGGCGATGATGCGAGCGACGCGAGCGTACTGTCGATCACATTCTCGATATCCGTGAGCGAAGTTCCGGGGCGCGGTGTGACGCTGATCGTGAATTTGCCGGCATTTTCTGAATCGTCATCGTTCTGCCCCGCAGACACGCGGGTAGCCAGCTGCCGATCAAAAACGAGCAACTTGGTCAACCTGCTCGTGCGATCCTGTGTGAGGATACGTGCAACGGCTGTCAGCGGAGCGTTGTCCGCATCGACGTTGCCAACTGTCGGCCAGGAAATTGTCAGCTGCGGAAGCTTGGCGCGCGGATCCTCCAGCACGAGGCGCTTTTCCGTGGGCAACATTACCTTGGCGACGACTGGTCGCGTGATGTCCGGGCCTCTCGGAATCGGCCCGAAATATTCGTCGATCAGTTTCTTCGTCGCTGCGGGATCGATATCACCAGTCACCACAAGCGTGGCGTTGGTCGGTGCGTAGTATCGCTTGAAGAAGTCCTTCACATCATCCAGCGACGCCGCAGAAAGGTCGGCCATTGAACCGATGACTGGCCACGAGTATGGATTGGATGCAGGGTACATCGCACGGCCAATCACTTCGTCCTCCGATCCGAACGGAACGTTGTCGACCCGTTGGCGTCGTTCGTTCTTCACGACCTCGCGCTGTGCATCCAGCTTTGCCTGATCGAGCGCAGGCAACAAGTAGCCCATTCGATCCGACTCGAGCCACAGTGCTGTCGCCAGCTCATTACTCGGCAGCGTCTCGAAGTAATTGGTTCTGTCGTTCCACGTCGAACCGTTCAGGTTTCCGCCAGCGTTCTCGACGGTCTTGAAGTGCACCCCGTACGGAATGTGCTGCGAGCCTTGGAACATGACATGCTCAAACAAGTGAGCGAAGCCGGTTCTTCCCGGTAGCTCGTTCTTGGACCCGACGTGATACCAGATGTCCACCGCCGCGACATGCGCAGAGTGATCAGGTGATAGAATCACGGTGAGTCCGTTCGGCATGACGTATCGCTCGACGGGGAGCCTGGGGATCGTGAACTGGCTCTGCGCTGTGGCACTGGTCGCGGGAAGCGCGACGCACAGTGACAACGCTAGCCAGCCACGTGTAAGCCATGGTTTATGGCGCATTCGGACGTGGGTAATGGTGATTAACGGGGATCTCGTCACCCTAAAGTGCAGGTCCTGCTACCGGTGCACAATAGGAAGTTGCACGGCTTACCGGTTGGCGGGTCGGGCCGAGTCCTGATTCCCCGGCGAGGGTGACGCAACCGTCCGGTTACGCACCCACAGCAAAACGCTCGAACGCCAGACGCTCGAGTTCGTCGCTGACCGCTGGGATCGTGAGCTCCTCAAGCACTTCCGCGGCGAATGCATACGTGAGCAACCGCAGGGCTATGTCGGGCCCAATCCCCCGGCTCTTCAGATAAAAGAGCGCCGTCGAATCCACCGGTCCCACTGTGGCACCGTGTGTACACTTCACGTCGTCCGCGTAGATCTCCAATTGCGGTTTTGTATCGACGCGAGCACGATCCGAAAGCAAAAGATTGGCGTTGCTCTGCTTTCCGTCCGTCTTCTGCGCTTCCGGGTGCACGTAAACCTTGCCATTGAACACGGCGTGCGAGTTTCCGTCCATCACGCCCTTGTAAAGCTCGTGACTGGTGCAGCTCTCCTTCGCGTGGATCACGCTCGTCTGATGATCGACCGTCTGATGGCCGTTCACCAGGTACAAGCCATCCAGTGAAACGTGTGATCCCTCACCGTCCAGCAGCGTAGCGATGTTGGTTCGCGAGAATTCTGCACCAGTGGCAAATGAGAATGCCTCATAAGCGCAAGACCGGCCCTGCGTGACGTACCATGATCCAACGTGAAATGCACTTATGCTCTCACGCTGAATCTTGTAATGCCTCAGCCGCGCACAATCGCCAACGTAAACCTCGGTCACCGCATTCGTGAAATAATTCGCATCACCGATCGAGACATAGCTCTCCATCACGGTCGCCTCGGCGTGATGGCCGAGCACGATCAGGTTGCGCGGAGAAACCAGCGTACCTTCCACAGAATCGTCGGAGACGAACAGCAGGTGGATGTGATGCGGTGCCGCGGTGTTCGGTGCGACATGCACGAGAGCACCGTCACCGGCGAACGCCGAGTTGAGCGCGGAGAACGCATGAGAGTGAGTTTCAGTGAGGCCGCCGACGTGACGCTCCAGAAGGCGTGCAGTCTCGTCTGATTCCAGCGCAGCGGATACCGGTCCCACGACTACGGTTTCTTCCGAGACGGACTGCGACAGCCGCGGTACGTAGTGCCCATTCAGGAACACGAGCGTCTGCCATTCACCTTCGAACATGTATGGTGCGATGTCATCCGCACTCAGCGTAGCCGAATCAGGATTCGCTGGCGCATACGCACGCTCGAGGAGCGGCGCCACGCTGGTGAAGTGCCAATCTTCGTCCTTGCTGGTGGGAAAGCCGAGCTGCGCGAATGATTCAATCGCGCCGCGACGTTGGGCTCCGATCCAGAGCGGCTCGTCACCGCGATCCAACGCTTCGAACGTCGACACGTACTCTGCAACACGTTCGTCGCGGGTCGCGTGCGGAATCGTCAGCGTAGCGTCATCCGCCGTTGCAATATCCGAATCGTTTGTCAGGACGGCGTCAGTCATGCTGCATCGAGCAGCCAGTCGTAGCCGCGCTCTTCAAGTTCGAGGGCGAGCTCCTTGCCACCGGAACGAACTATCCTGCCGTTGGCGAGAACGTGCACGTAGTCGGGAACGATGTAATTGAGGAGCCGCTGATAGTGAGTAACGACGATTGTCGCGTTGTCCGGACGACGCAGTGCATTCACGCCACCAGCGACGATCCTGAGCGCATCGATGTCGAGACCGGAATCGGTTTCGTCAAGTATTGCGAGCCTGGGTTGCAGCACTGCCATCTGCAGAATCTCGTTGCGCTTTTTTTCGCCGCCCGAGAAGCCGGCGTTCACCGACCTGTTGAGCATCGAAGAGTCCATCTCGACCAGTTTCATCCGATCTTCGATAATGTCGAGGAAGTCGAGTGGGTCGACTTCTTCCTCACCACGCGCCTTGCGAATCTCGTTGTACGCCGAGCGGAGGAAGTATGCGTTCGTGACGCCCGGAATTTCGACCGGATACTGGAATGCGAGGAATACACCCTTTTGCGCGCGTATTTCGGGGTCGAGTTCGAGCAGCTCCTCGCCGAGGAATTTGGCAGATCCGCCAAGTACCTCGTACGCGGGGTTGCCAGCGAGCACTTGCGCGAGTGTGGATTTGCCGGAGCCATTCGGGCCCATGACGGCATGTACCTCGCCGGCCTTGATGTTGAGATCGATTCCCTTGAGGATTTCGCGCTCAGCGATGCCGGCACGGAGGGCGGTTATATCGAGCATTTAGCTGTTTTTGATATGAGGGGCGATGCATGTCGGGGCGACGCATGCGTCGCCCTTACTGGATGAGGGACGATGCGTGGTCGTCATCCTACGCTTCCTTCCAGTGTGATACCGAGGAGTTGCTGCGCTTCGAGCGCGAACTCCATCGGAAGTTCCTGAAAGACTTCGCGGCAGAAGCCGCTGACGATCATGGATACTGCCTGTTCCGCGCTTATCCCGCGCTGCTTGCAGTAGAAGATCTGATCCTCGCCGATCTTGGACGTGCTGGCCTCGTGTTCGACTGTCGCGGTACGGTTTTCTACTTCGATGTACGGAAATGTGTGCGCACCGCAGCGGTTGCCGATCAGCATCGAATCGCACTGGGTGTAGTTGCGTGCGTTCTCAGCACGCGGCATGACCTTCACGCGACCGCGATAGCTGTTGTTGCCGTGACCCGCGGAAATTCCCTTGGAGACGATCGTCGACTTCGTGTTCTTGCCGATGTGGATCATCTTGGTGCCCGTATCCGCCTGCTGGTAGTTGTTCACCACCGCAACCGAATAGAACTCTCCCACCGAGTTGTCACCGACGAGCAGAACGCCGGGGTACTTCCATGTGATCGCGGAGCCAGTTTCAACCTGGGTCCACGAGATCTTGGAGTTTACCCCCGCTGCCTTGCCGCGCTTGGTGACGAAGTTGTAGATCCCGCCCTTGCCTTCCTCGTCGCCGGCGAACCAGTTCTGCACGGTGCTGTACTTGACCGAGGCATTGTCCAGCGCCACCAGCTCGACGACTGCAGCGTGCAGCTGATTCGTCGAGCGCTTGGGAGCCGTACAGCCCTCGAGATAGCTCACCGAAGAGCCCTCGTCGGCGATGATGAGCGTGCGCTCGAACTGGCCCGTGTCCGCGGCATTGATGCGGAAATAGGTGGACAGCTCCATCGGGCACTTCACGCCCTTGGGGACGTAGCAGAAAGAGCCATCGCTGAATACCGCGCTGTTCAACGCGGCGAAGAAATTGTCGCTGTACGGAACCACCGATCCCAGATACTTGCGGACAATCTCGGGATGCTCCTTCACCGCATCGCCGAATGAACAAAAGATCACGCCGTGGCTCGCGAGCTCCTCCTTCATCGTCGTCCCGACAGAAACCGAGTCGAAGATCGCGTCGACCGCGACGCCCGAGAGGAACTTCTGCTCGTTCAGCGAAATTCCGAGTTTCTCGTACGTGCGCACGAGCTCAGGATCGACGTCCTCGAGCGACTGCAGGGGCTTCACACTCGTCGGAGCCGACCAGTAGCGCGCAGCCTGATAGTCGATACGAGGATACTTGACGTTGCCCCAGTGCGGCTCCTTCATCGTCAGCCAGCGACGATATGCCTTGAGGCGCCAGTCGAGAAGCCACTCCGGCTCGTGCTTTTTGGCCGATATGATCCGGACGACTTCCTCGCTCAGACCGGGCGCGACAGTGTCGGACTCGATGTCACTTACAAAGCCGTATTGGTACTCACGGTTGACGAGGGACTCGATTGTGGTGCTCATTAATACGTCTAACTCCTTGGCGTTACTACACTTTCGCGTAGATTGAGGTAAAGGTAAGTGATTTTGTCGGCTTTTTGTAGATAACCCATGTCATACCGCTCTGATTTCCCGTTGCTGGTCGCCAATCCGGCGCTGCACTACCTCGATTCCGCCGCATCCGCCCAAAAACCGGGTGTGGTGCTCGACGCCATCCGGGATTTCTACGAAAACAGCTACGCCAACCCTCACCGCGGTGCCTACTCGCTTTCCAGTTTTGCTACGGAGCGGTATCATTTTGCTCGGCAACGGATAGCAAAATTCCTCGGGGCCGTAGATTTCGAGGCACTTATCTTCACGCGCGGGACCACAGAGGCTCTCAACCTCCTGGCGACCTCCCTCTCCGTCTCGAACATCCGTTCTGGAGACGAAATCGTCGTTACGGCGCTGGAGCATCACTCGAATTTCGTGACCTGGCAGCAGGCCGCTCTCGGAACCGGGGCACGATTCCGGATCTGTGAGATGACGCCCGAGGGGCATGTCGATCTGGACATGCTTGAAGGAATGCTGAACGACCGGACCCGGGTCGTAGCTTTCGGCCAGGTGTCAAACGCACTGGGGACCGTGAATCCGGTTTCCGAGATTGTGCAACTGGTCCGTGAGCGGAGCGACGCGACGATCATATGCGACGGTGCGCAGGGCGCGCCGCATTTACGAGTGAACTTCGACCAGTTGGGGGTCGATGCCTACGCCTTCAGCGGGCACAAGATGGGGGGTCCGATGGGGTTGGGCGGGCTCGTTGCCCGTCGAGAATTGCTCGAACGAATTCCGCCATATCAGTTTGGCGGCGACATGATCGAGTTTGTGGAAGACCAGTCGAGCACATGGGCACCGTTGCCGCACAAGTTCGAGGCCGGCACTCCAAACGCGGCCGGCGCAGTTGGGCTGGCCGCCGCGGTCGATTATCTGGACGCCATAGGAATGGACCGCGTCCAGGCGCACGAGAAGCATCTCGTCGCTCTCGCCCAGGCCAGGCTTGAGGCCCTGGGCAGCGTAACCATATACGGTCCACCGCCTTCGGAGAGGAGCGGGGTGCTGTCGTTCAATGTGGACGACGTACACGCCCATGACCTCGCCACGATCCTCGACACTACAGGCGTGTGTATCAGATCCGGACACCACTGCGCCCAACCACTCATGCGACGGCTTGGCGTGCCCGCCACTGCTCGGGCCTCGTTCTACATTTACAACGACGAGAGCGACGTGGATGCACTGGTCGCCGGAGTAACGCAGGCCTCAACAATATTTGCCGGAACGAATGCATGAAGTTGATCTGTGGAATTGTCGGTAGTCTGCGTCGGGGATCATTCAATCGTGGATTGATGAACGCTGCGATCGAGGTGGGTCGCGATGCGGGACTGGACATTCAGATCTTCGATCGAATCGGAGAAATACCGATCTACAACGCGGATCTCGACAAGCAGGACGCGTTGCCGGCGCCTGTGAATGCGCTCAAGAACGCGATCGGATCGGCCAGCGTGATCGGCGCGACTTGAGCGTTGGCGCGGAGTGAGCACTCCGCGCCAACGCTCAGAACCGGAACGATACGCCCACATGATAGGCGATGAAGTTTGCGGCTGACTGTCGCGGAGTAACGATTATCCCGTACTGGGAATTCGGATCATCCACGATGTCACCCTTCGTCAGATACGTTGCACTGTTGATCGAGTTGTAACGTGCGCCGAGGTCCATGCTCACGTAGTCGCCGGCAAAGCCCAGCGGAATGTTGAATCCGGCGCCTCCCGTATACAGCAGTGAGTTATCGCTGTAATTGGTAGTCTGCGCGATCTGATATGACTCGTCGTCGGTATTGAGAGAAGTCTGCGTGTAGAAATACGCGAAACCGATACCCGCATTGACGTAGGGTCGCACTCGGCCGATCGGGAGAGTGATCTGGGGACCAATGCTCGCGACGAAGATATTGTTGCTGGTCTTCTCCTGAACGATGATGCGACGTGCGCTCGCGCTGAAGGGGATATAGTGCGTCTCGTTGCCGTAGTTGATGAAGCCTGCATCGACGCGAAGTCCGATCACCGCCTCGGGATCGATCCCGATGAGGAAATGGCCAGCGCCGCCGAATCCCTGGCGCACATTCTGCCGAAAATCGCCAACAGGCGCTGCAAAATCAAAACCGCCGCCGGCTTCCATGCGCGGCGTTGCCCGGAGTACGAGCTGTCCATGCAGGACAGATGGAGCAGCAGATGTAGTAACGGTAATTGCGCACACCGCGAGTACAGTTCGATTAAGGAGATGTCTCATGATCGTGATACCGGGGGGTTCCGTTGACAGCCCACGGGAGGCGAACTGTCGTTCAGCGTTTTCTCCATATCAGTATTACACCGCAGGCATTCCCGCCGTATCGGGGCGGCTCCTCCAGCGGACCCTTGTAAATCTCGATTCCGGCAATCTGATTCGGCGGGATGTTGTCAATGGTCTCCGATGACTCCAGCATCTTCATGCCATCCAGGTATATCGTGGCTGAGCACCCTTCGCGCAGGAAGATCGAGTGACCACTTTTGGTAGGCATGACACGAACCCCCATAGTGCTGCCTAGCAGGTCACTGAGTGAGGTTGCCTGTCGCAGTGCAAGGTCGCTGGCCAGGTAGAAGTGACCGACACCGGACTTTCTGCGCCGATCGAACTCTTCCAGGTCCATCCGCGACTTGGGAATATTGCCGATGATAACCACGCGAGACAATTCCTGCAGTTTCGTGTCCAGTGTGATCTCGATTTTTTTCTCGGTTCCGGGCGCGAAGTCGATCGGTATGACATGTCCTTCGAGTCCGATCGCGTGCGCTTCGACGCTGAACGTACCGGCCGGCAGATCCTTGAGTACAAAACGGCCGTTGCTTCCAGTGATGGCGTCGAGGCCGGTACCCAGAACACTAATTCTTGCTCCTTGGAGCGGCTCGTGCTGGAGGCCAAGTACGAGGCCGGCGAGGCTCGCTGTTCCACGAAGCACGGTCGTCTCCTCACGTGCCGCGGGGGTCGCTGAATCGAGCACCACCGCATAGACGGAAGCGGAGTCTCCGAGCGAGAAGTCACGTCGCATCATCTGGCCGGGTGTTACATGGAGCATCACGGGGCCGGACTGCGTGCCCTCCAACTGGGCCCTCGCAAACAACGTGTCGCCGCCCGGCAGTCCGCACATTCGGTAGCCGCCGTCCACGTCGGTTTTTACAGGCACGGTGCGCTCCTGCGAAATGAGCTGTTGTTTGCGTAACAAAAGTTCGAGCCAATTGACAACGACTGTCGCACCTGCGACCGGTGCGCCGGAGGCAGCATCACGCACGACACCGGCGAGCCCTATCGTTGAATCCTTCGCAGCTTTACGTCCACACAGCGCAGCCATGACGCTCGACGGGCCTGGAATTGCCAGATCGACGACATTTGGAGGGCCTGCCGTAACGGTTACTGCACGAAGCGGTGACTGGATACCGAGTACATCAACCGATGGATGGAAAAAACCAGCGATATACTTGCCGGCCGGAAGCGAATCGATATGATACCTGCCCGACGAGTCAGCCTCCGCTGAGTACAGCTTTGACTTGGTCTCCGCGTCGACAAACTGCACCTGCGCACCGCGCAGATGTTCGCGCGCCACACTGTCGTAAACCGTGCCGGAGACCGAAGCAGTTGTCGCGCGCTCGGTGGTTTGCGCAGCCGCGGAGGAGACTGCGACTCCACAGATGAGCAACGAAACGGCACCGAACACTGCGCGCGTGATCAGCGCAATATTTACTCGCATCGTCAGTGCTTTCTCCATATCACAACCGCGTCACAGTTTTGAAATGGACGACAACGTGCGGTCCGTGATGCGGAAGATCCGAGTCGGCGCCGCGAACCCGTCCCACGAATGCGCCGAACGAATCCGAGACAGCTTGTTTACCACACAATGACACTATCAGGTGACTCGGGCTGGCGGTCGCCAGACTGGCAACGTACGGTGCACGAGTCGTCACCGTCACTGCAGGACACCCTGCGCAAGCGCTTCCGGCGAATGTGAAACGACCACGCCGAGCGCCAGCATCAGCCAAGGTGCGTGCTTAGCCATCAGCCCTTGCCTGATGCGCGCGGTAACCCTTCAATTGACCGTACCGCATAGCGTGGCATCCGATGTTCGACATGGACGTTGAGCGGCCGACGCCGGGAGCGTCGCGCCGGGGAGAAGATACACCGATTTTGGAAATCCGCTCGACTTATTTCGCGCGGAGCCGACGCTCGCAGACAGGTCAGATCGTTGACCCGCCTATATTTCAGGTGCAATGGCAGACGCATCACTGACCGCGCTTTATCAGGATATCATCCTGGATCACTACCGGCGCCCACGGAACAAGGGCACGCTGGAGCACGCGACTATTTCGGTCCCTATGAGAAACCCGCTCTGCGGTGACGAGATAACGCTGGAGTTGGAGATGGACGGCGACCAGCTATCGGACGTAAAGTTCACCGGCCGCGGTTGTTCCATCTCACAGGCGTCCACCAGCATGATGACCGAAATGGTAAAGGGCAAGCATGCGGCTGAGATCGAACATATTGGCGAACGCTTTCGCGCCATGGTCATGGGCGATGCATCCGCTGCAGGCGACGACGTACTCGACAAGGCGCGCGCACTCGCTGGCGTCGCGCGGTTCCCGGCACGTGTCAAGTGTGCACTCCTCGCATGGAATGCGCTGGAACGCGGACTTGCGCGATCAGCTCAACAAAAAGTCGCGGAAGCGCGCGACACGGAGACGTGATGTACGCAATTGCCATCATTCGATACAGGCGACCGCTCGAAGAAGTCGTGACCGTTACAGATAAGCATCGCGCGTATCTGCACTCGCTCTTCGAAGCGGGCACAGTGCTGGCTTCGGGCCCGCTCGATCCCAGAAGCGGCGGTGCGTTATTGCTTCGCGTTCCGGATTCATCAGTGCAGGCATCGCTTGACGCAGTGCGAGATAACGATCCGTATGTGAAAACCGGCATGGCGCAGTACGAGATTCTGCCGTGGGCGGCTTCGACCGGCAAGGAAAAACTCGACCAGCTGTAGATTTGCAGTTGTGTATCCCGCCGAAGCAGTCATCCCGCCGAACGTCGGGATCCATGGACTGCACTGCGAGAGCGGTACCCGTTTAGGTGACGTAAGCGACGATGGGATGGACCCCGACCTTCGGCGGGGTGACTTCTCGATGACTTCTAACGCGGTCTCGCTATCGCGCCGTCAGCCATCTCCAGACGCAGTGTCGCTGCCCGCGCATCCGTCTCGTCGTGCGTAACATGCAGCACTGTAAATCCCCACTCGGTCTGCAACGCCGCAAATTCGTCCAGCACTTTTGAGCGTCGGTCTGCATCAAGCGCAGAGAACGGTTCGTCGAGCAGCAGCACCCCAGGACGCGGCGCGAGCGCGCGGCAGAGAGCGACAACCTGTCGTTCGCCACCACTGAGCTTCGTCACCGTGCGCGCCATCAGATGCTCGATGCCGAATTGTCGCGTGAGACTCGACACTGTTTCCCTGTCACGCGCGCCATACCGGACATTTTCGCTCGCGTTCATATGGGGAAAGAGATAGCCGTGCTGCGGCACGAAGCCGATGCCGCGTGTCTCCGGCGGACTTCCTGTCACGTCGATCCCGCTAGCGCTTATACTGCCGCTCGTGGGGATGATCGCTCCGGCTATCAACTCGAGCAGCGTGGTCTTTCCCGATGCCGTCGGCCCTGTAAGCGCGGCGTGAACTCCTTGCGGCACAACGAACGAGATTCCGCGGATCGCGAAGTTGCCCACACGCACGCTGACGTCGCGACACTCGATCACGATACTGCCTCGCTGCTTCGATCATACTTGAGCGCGCGCAGCGCGATCAAGGGAACGATAGAGACGAGAACAAGCGTTGCCGCAATTGGAAGCGCCTGACGCAATCCGCCCGTCGTGAACCGGTCGTAGCTGAGCACGCTTACAACCTTGGGATTATAGGCGAGAATAACCACGGCCCCGAACTCGCTCACAGCGCGGGCCCACGTAACAATCGCCGCCGAAGCCAGACCGCGTCGAGCAAGTGGTAACGTCACTCGGCGAAACGCAGTCCATGGCGTGTCACCAAGCGTCCGCGCAACAAACTCGAACCGCTTATCCACGCGCGCAAAGGCTTCGCGCGCTGCACTTATGTAGAGAGGTGCCGATACGAACAGCATTGCCGCGACAATTCCAGCCGGAGTGCCGACCACTCTGAATCCCATGTTGAGCAATGCGCTGCCGAACGCCGTATCGCGGCTTACCAACAGCAGAATCGCGATACCGGCGACGGGGTGCGGAATAAGCAACGGAAGATCCACGATTGCCGCGATCACCGATCGGCCGCGAAACGAAACGCGCGAAAGAGCATATGCGATTGGCGATCCGCATAACACAGCGATAAGGGTGGCACTCGTTGCGGTAATGAACGTCGTTTCCAGCGCCGCGATGGTGTCCGGATCGCGTACGGCGTCGCCGACGCCCGCGGCGCCAAACGCTACAAGCAGAATTATTGGAACAGCAAGGAACAGGAGTAATAGCGCGCCGAGCAGCCATGCGGTCGCATGTGCGAGAGTCGAACGACGACCTGCGGCGCGCACCTGTCGCGCGCTACAGTGGCTTCGGCTTAGGAAGCGTTGGCGGCTGAGTCTGCGGCACAGCCTGAGGCTGTACCTGTTGTTGTATTTGAGGCTGAGTCATGGGCTGGCCAGGCATAGTCGTCGGTGCATTGGTACCCGGGACCGCAGGCAGTGTCACTTGAGCGCCGGAGTCCGGGACCTGAGGTGACACCGAGATCACAGGTGGCGCAGGAAGGGCAAGAATTGGAGAGTCGACCACAATCTTGCCACCCAGGTAGCCCGTGTATCCAACCGCGCAGATGGAAGCAAGCGCGCCAAGTCCCACGAGCAGCCTGAATCCCTTGGCTGGGACCTCAGCGGCAGAGGCTCGCACGAACGTGATGAGAGATATGAGCGCGAGCGCGCCAGTAATACCGACTACCCACAAGGTGATATCGGCGGACTGCGAGTGGCTGCGGATGGCGCCCGGTGCGATGTACCATGCCTTCCCGACTACGCCGGCTGCACGATGGCCAGTCCACACCGCGGGATAAATGAACACACCGGCCAGTGTGAGCGTGGAAAGAGCGTACATCCAGATTGTCCTTCGCTGGATCATCGCCGAGAGCAGGACGGCGATTGCGCCAATCACGACGAGGACTATCGGGAAGTGATTGAGAAAAGCGTGGAGCGTCGGCCAGGTCATTCTATCGATCCATTGAACAGGGTATTTGGTCTTACGCGTCGGAGGTCCAGCCCCGTATATTGAGCGGCTAATGACCCAAAACGCTATCGAAGTTCAGCATGTAACCAAACAATACGCTGGGCACGTTGCGGTACGCGATCTATCGCTGACTGTGCCCTCCGGCTCTGTGTATGCCCTGCTCGGCCCCAACGGTGCCGGCAAGACGACCACCGTTCGGATGGTTCTCAACATAATCAAGCCGGACACTGGAACGATAAACGTACTCGGCCGCCCCGCAACCGCAGCCGGCCTGAGCGACCGTATTGGCTACCTCCCAGAAGAGCGCGGACTGTACCGGAAGATGAAGGTCCGGGACGTGATCAGATTTCTCGCCGCGTTGAAGGGAGTACCAGCCCACGACGCCAACCAGCGCATCGACAGGTGGCTGGACCGGCTCTCGCTGCGAACTGACGAGCGCGACTGGGGCAATGCCAAGATCGAGGAATTGTCGAGGGGCATGCAGCAGAAGGCCCAGTTCATCGGTGCACTGGTACACGATCCCGACCTCGTCATTCTCGACGAGCCGTTCAGCGGACTCGATCCCGTGAACGCGCAGGCACTCAAGGATGCGGTGATGGATCTCAAGCGCAACAAGAAGACCGTGATCTTCAGCACCCATATCATCGAGAACGCAGAAGCGATGTGCGATTCGGTCTGTATAATCGCGCGCGGCGAGAAGGTTCTCGATGGGACGCTCGCGGAAGTCAAGAATCAGTATGGCGGGCCACCCGTGGAGAAGACAGTGATGGTGCAACCATCGCTGTACGACATTTTCCTTGAACGCGTTGGTGCAACAGGCGTCGAGCCGGGAATCCGTGGACATGGCTGATACCAGCTCGAAGTTGTGGGCCATCATTCGGCGCGAGTACGTCGAGCGTGTGCGTACGAAGTGGTTCATTTATTCAACGTTGTTTGCGCCGCTGATATTCGCGGGATTCGTATTCCTCCCGCTGCTTCTGATGAATCGCGATGCCAAGTCGGTAGCACCGCGAGTGCTCATCCTTGATGCAACGCAGCAGGGTCTGGGCACGCTCGTGGCGCGTTCCATGGCGGCGATGCAGGGGACGCAGGAAGAAGCATCGACCGCTGATGTTCGTGTCATCCACCCCGATGCAATGGCAGCATCGCGCGATTCGGCGACGAGCGAAGTAGCTCGTCGGCTCGCCTCTGGATTCATAGTGCTCGACTCCGCGACATTGCGCGGCGACACTGTGCAGTACGCGGGCCGCAAGGCGGATTCACGCAGTGATCGCGTCGCGTTGGCCTCTGCCGTCCGAGCGGGACTGGCAGCCCTGCACTTGAAGTCGAATGGTGTTTCGACTGCGTCGGTCGACAGCGTCATATCCGCGCCGTTGCCTGCACTGCACGCTGAAGCGATCAACGACGCAGGTCGCGATACGTCGACGCCTGCAAAAGCAATCGTGGCAACCTTCGTTGCCTTCTTCCTCTACATGACCATCCTGCTGTATGGGCAGAGCATGCTCAGCGGCGTTATCGAAGAGAAGATGTCGCGCGTTTCAGAGATCGTGATTTCGAGCGTGAAACCGGAAACGCTGCTCGCTGGCAAGATCGTTGGTGTTACCGCTGTCGGCCTCACGCAGCAGATTGTCTGGATCGGCGGTACGATCGCACTCATATCGGCGCGCGCGATGCTGTTCGGCGCACCTGCCGTGGCAAAAGCGCAGGCAGCGGGTGCAGCCGGCGGATTTGGATCCGCAGACATGCTCGCGGCCGTCGTTGCCACGCCATGGAGCTGGGTCATTGCGGTGCTTCTGTTTCTGTTGCTCGGCATTCTGTTCTACGGCTCGCTGTACGCCGCGGTCGGAGCAACTGTGGGAAGTGAGCAGGACGCCCGTCAGGCAGCGACACCGGTCATCATGCTGATTGTGCTGACTGCATTGCTCATCTCCCCGACGGTCGCAAATCCGAACAGCCAACTTGCACTGGTGACATCGCTATTACCATTCTCTTCGCCAATCATCATGCCGGTACGAATGGCGTTGAGCGATGTTCCAGCAATTCAGGTTGTCGGGAGCCTCTTGATCCTCGCAGCAAGTTGTCTGGGCGCGGTCTGGTTGGCCGGACGGATCTATCGCGTCGGGTTACTGATGTACGGCAAGCGACCAAGCTTTGCAGAGTTGCGGAGATGGATCTTCTCGTCCTGAAAACGACGCGAATCTGACGACATCATGTCTGGTCGGACGGCGCATCTCCTGCGGCAACGAGGATTTGCGCCGCCACCGCCAGGCTCAACGACTTGGGCTCGCGTCCGGTGACCTGGATCGTTGATGTATCTGCCGCTGCGTCACGCTGTTCAACGACGACAATTGCACCGGGCCGCAGTCCGTGCTGCTCCACGAACTGCAGGAACTCGATGTTCTGGTTCAGAACCCGTGTCACTCGCTGCCGAGCGCCGATGACACAGTCCGCGATACTGATCGAGGCAGGTTCGAACAGTTTTCCCTTGGCGTTCGGAATCGGATCGCCGTGCGGATCGACGGTTGGGTGACCAAGCAGGAGGTCGATCTTTTCGAGAACACGGTCCGAGATGGCGTGCTCGAGAAGGTCGGCCTCTTCGTGTACCACCGACCAGTCCACTCCGAGCACCTCGACCAGCAGCAGCTCCACCAATCGATGGCGCCTGAGTACGTGAAGCGCCAACTGCTCGCCCTTGGTAGAAAGCCGAACGCCCGCTCGGGATTCGTACTCCACCAGCCCCGAATCGCCCAGAGTCTTCATCATCGCGGTAGCCGTGCCGGGGACCACCCCCATGGCGGCCGCTAAACGCCCGATCGGCACGTTTCCGATCTCCCCATTGGCCTGATGCATTGCATACAGCGTCCTCAGGTAATTCTCTACGGTGCTGCTTGCCAAGTCAGGGGCTCCAATGGAGAAGGCTATTGACTACACTCACCACTACACTATAGGTTGTTTGGGTAGTCAAAATACATACTTTGGCACCCCAAAACAATAATCCCCGAAGTTCTTGAAAGCTTGATGAGCCAACCGAGTCAAATCCAGCGCGAAGAAATACCCGAAGACGCGACCGAAGCCGCGCTGGATGAAGTACCCGAAGATTCGGCCGAAGTCGAATCTGAACCGGAGATGCCTCACGACAGGAGTCATCTCTCGCTGGATGACATCCACAGCTCGATCGCGGTACCGCACTCCAGCGCCGGGTTCTTCAAGCAATGGCGCGCGTTCGCCGGCCCCGCCCTGCTGGTCAGCGTCGGCTACATGGATCCCGGCAACTGGGGCACCGACCTGCAGGCCGGCGCGCAGTTCAAGTACGGCCTCCTGTGGGTAGTAGCGCTTGCCAGTGTGATGGCGATTTTCATGCAGGTTCTGGCCGCGCGACTCGGTATCGTAACCGGCAAGGACCTGGCACAGGCGTGTCGCGACTGGTATCCGAAGTGGACACGCTATCCAAACTGGATCTCCTCCGAAATAGCCATAGGTGCATGTGATCTCGCCGAAGTGCTTGGAAGCGCGGTCGCAATAAACCTGCTCTTCCACATCCCGATATTCTGGGCTGTTCTCATCACCGGTTTTGATGTTCTGCTTGTACTGATACTGCAACGCTTCGGGCTGCGGACGATCGAGGCTGTCATCCTCCTGATGGTCGCGACGATCGCAGTTTGCTTCTTCCTCGAATTGTTTGTGCTTCCGCGCACCATTCCGAATTTTGCGGAGATGGGTCGCGCGATAATCACGCCGTCGCTCGCGCAGGCAGGAATGGCAACTGTCGCCATCGGCATAATCGGCGCGACCGTGATGCCGCACAATCTCTACCTGCACTCCGCCCTCGTTCAAACGCGCGTCCTTCGAAAGAATCGCACTGACGTTGCAACGGCAATCAAGTTCAACACGATCGATTCTGTTTTCGCGCTGGGAATTGCGTTCTTCATCAATGCGGCGATTCTTGTTCTCGCAGCCACGGTGTTCTTTGGTCAGACCAGCGTCGCAGTCGGCGGAGTTACGTACATGTTCAACGAGGCCACGGACTGGATTCGCGTGGCCTTTCTGACACTGACTCCACTGCTCGGAACCGTTGCTGCGAGCACACTGTTCGCCGTTGCGCTGTTGGCCAGCGGTCAGAGCAGCACGATCACGGGTACGATCGCGGGTCAGGTTGTGATGGAAGGCTTCACACATTGGCACGTGAGGCCGTGGGTCAGGCGGTTGATCACGCGCGGGCTTGCAATCGCACCAGCAATTGCGGTCATCGGCGTCCGTGGCACGGGAAGCGTCAACGATCTGCTGGTGCTCAGTCAGGTTATTCTCGCGCTGCAGCTCCCATTCGCGATGTTCCCGCTACTTCACTTCACCAGTCGCAAGAAGTTCATGGGGAGCTGGCGAAGCGGATGGTTCCTGCTGACCGCGGGATGGGCGACGGCGGTGCTAATTACTGTCATGGACATCTACGGGTTACCCGGGGCCTTGCACGACGTTGCCGTCATGTTTCAGCGGTAGTTTACTCGGGGCGACGCATGCGTCGCCCCGACATGCGCAATCGCCAGCAGGATAAACGGAGGGCCGGCTCATCGCCGGCCCTCCGTTTATCCAATCAAAGCTGACACAAACTCTACGCGCAGAACTGATCAAATGCGTGTGTCAGGTCCGTGGCGATCGCGTCCGCCGAACGTCCCTCGATCTGATGGCGTTCGAGCATGTACACGATCTTGCCGTCCTTGAGCAGCCCGATCTGCGGTGAAGACGGCGGGTAGCCGAGGAAGTAGCTGCGTGCGCGTTGCACAGCATCGACGTCCTGGCCCGCAAACACGGTTGTGAGAGCGTCCGGCTTCTTCGCATTGGTAATAGCCTTCGCTACTGCGGGACGGGCGTTACGCGCCGCACAGCCGCATACCGAATTCACGACCACGAGCGTGGTCCCCTTGGAATCCTTCAACTTCGCGTCCACCTCTGCGGCGGTACGCATCTCTTCAACACCAAGCCTCGTAAGCTCGGCGCGCATGGGAGTGACTAGTCGTTCATCGTACATGGTTGGTCCTCAGTGGTGATTACTAATGATAAGCTAGTCACCTGCACGCCGCTCCACACCCCCGGGGCCACCGGGTGGATTGTGCCCCTTCTTTCGCTCAGCGTGGATTTCCCGGCGCCGCACAAACTGCGCAACTCCACCAAGGACCAGCGCGAAAATGCAGATCATGGCGAAACTGGTTAAAAACGTCGTCGCAGTCATCGCGGGCCAATCTCCGAACACGGCGCGGCCGGTGCCCCAGCGCTCTCTGCCCGCGTATATGAGCAGCAGGCTCATCAGCGACTCGACCGTCGCTTCGAGCAGCGCAAACACGGGTGCTCGCCAGATCCACTGATGCAACGGATATGTCGCAAGGTGGATCGTAGCCAGCGCGAGGAGAATTACGGGGATGGCTATGAACGTGCCGACGAACGAATGCCAGTCCAACTGTTCGCCGTGAGCGTTGGCGATGACGTGCAATACTCGCACGACCACTCCAGCGATAATCGCCATCTCGACCACTGATGCGGCGATCCGGTGCCAGACGCTCCGGGGAGCGGGATGATACTCTGTTCCCGTCCCTACTTGATCCAATGTCCAATCCGCGACCAGCGGATGTCGGTGATGAACGGCATTGGCCGATCCGAATCATCCGCGTTGTACGAGTAATACACGAACATCGGCTCTCCGCGCACGTTATCTCGTGGGACGAATCCCCAATACCTGCTGTCCTTGGAGTCGTACCGGTTGTCGCCCATCATGAAAAAATGATTGGCTGGAACAACGATTGGACCCCAGTTGTCGTGGGCCGGTTCCGCTGGCGCTGCACCAAACCGGGAGGCCGACAGGGCAAAGCGATTCTGCCAGGCGAATAACGGGTCTGGATAGTCCGGCTGCGCCGGCACCTGTCGAGTGGGGTCGATCGCGGACGCGGGCCGGTCCGACTCGACGCCGTTCACAAATAGAACTGCGTGCCGCATGTAAAGCGTGTCACCGCCTACTCCTACCAGGCGCTTGACCAGCGTCGGCGTCGGGTCGGCGCCACGTGCAGCCTCGTCAGCCTGATACGGTGAGACGAACACGACAACATCCCCCCGTTTCGGGTCACGATAGCCGGGTATGCGACTGTCAGTGAACGGGACATGGGGTCCGTACACCATCTTGTTGACGAACAGCCAATCTCCAACCAGCAGCGTAGGGATCATGCTGCCCGATGGGATGCGATAAGCCTCAGCGACGAACGCACGGAACGCGAGAAAGATTGCGATGACTATCGCAAAACCCTTCACGTTCTCCCAGATCACATTGCCGGGCGACTGTTGCGCAAAGGGGCGCGCTTTTCCGGCGCGCCCCTTCTGTACTTCCTTCGACACTCTATTACCGCCTGATCAATCCTTGAGATGCTTGTTGACGAGCTTCGTCATATCGAACATCGACACCTGCTTCTTTCCGTTGAACACGGCCCTGAGGTTGTCGTCCGCATTGATCATGCGACGCTCCTTGGGGTCCTGCAGATTGTTCTTCTTGATATACACCCACAGCTTCTTGGTGATCTCGGTACGCGGCATCGGCTTGCTACCGACGACTGCGGCGAGCTCGGGGGAAGGCGTCATCGCCTTCATGAATGCGGCATTCGGCTTACGAGCTGCGGCCTTCTTGGCTGGAGCCTTTTTCTTGGCTGGAGCCTTCTTCGCGGCTGACTTTTTGGCAACTGCCTTCTTTGGCGCTGCCTTCTTCGCTGGGGCCTTCTTCTTGGCCGAGCTCTTCTTCTTCGCTGGCATACAATCTCCTGTGAGTGCGGAAATTCCGGACGCGGAGCAAGCTATATCGTAGAGTGCCGCGCGCAATAGGGGAGATGCTATTTCTCCCATGAAAATTCCGATTTTCTACCCGGACAATGCGATTTTATGCGTAAAACCACCGGCGGAAGCGCTCGAGACTGCTCTTTTTCGAGACACGCACACACAGCATCCCGCTTGCTACCAGCTTGCCGAACGCACTGCTACGCGACCACCAATCAGCACTGAATCAGGTCGTTCCCGCCACTGCACAGTCACCGAATCTCCCCGTATCGCTACCATGGGATCTCTGGCCGGAACGCTGCGCTGCGAAATTATCAATCTCTGTTCAAAGATGTGCCCCATAGTCTGCGAAAGCGCGAGTCCCACCATGTCGAGCTCGCCGCTCGGCTCTTCGTATGCGACCACAAGTTTGTCGCCTTTTCCCGCTACGGAGACGTCCGAAGGGCGGTCGCCGTACGCGACCGGGACGGGCGAATGAAAAATTCCATCACCGGTTCCGAGCGTTCGCGCATCCATGCTGTGCGTGAAGAAAACACCCGGTCCCTCCTGCGAAACGAGGAAATACGCCACGTCCACATAGTTGGTGCTGCTATCAGCGGCGATCGCGGGTGTCGGCCTCGTACAGCCAGTCCGTCCACGGTCCAGCGTATCTGCAGGTTGCACGATCTTCCACGTTTTTCCCTGATCCACTGAACGCCCAACCATCAGGATCGCGCTGCTGTCATCTCTGACCTGCCACCACGCACCGTAGATATCCGGACCGGATTTAACCGTACGCAGTGACCCGGGGCAGGCGCCATTCGGCACTGCCGCGGCTGGCTCGGTGAGCTGTAGAAGGGGGTTGCCGGGATAGGTCACGCTTCCCAGCGAAACGTCTCCTTGTGAGCAGCCTGATACGAGCGCCAGCGGCAAAACGAGAAATCCGAGTAGCGAAAAACGCATGTTGACCTTCGACCAGCGATGCCTGACAATCCGATGATGCATGACTTGCTAATTTACAAGTATGTCAGCATTCAACGGTAACAGACGAGTCCCTGTGCCGGCCAACGAGCCGGTCAAATCCTATGCTCCAGGCAATCCGGAGCGCATCGAACTGAAGGCGCGGCTGGCGGAAATCGCAGCTGAGCGCATCGAGATCCCGATCGTAATCGGCGGGAAGGAGTTCCGCAGCGGCAAGATGGCGCAGGCGGTGATGCCCCATGACCATGCGCACGTCCTCGCTGACTGGCACATGGCGACTCCGGAGATGGTGCAGCAGGCTGTCACTGCCTCCACCGAAGCGCGCAAGGAATGGAGTCGCTGGTCCTGGGGCGATCGCGCCGCAGTGTTCCTGAAGGCCGCAGAGTTGCTCACCACGACCCATCGCCAGACGCTGAATGCGTCAACGATGCTCGGTCAGTCCAAAACCGCTTTCCAGGCAGAAATCGATGCCGCCTGCGAGCTGATCGATTTCTGGCGCTTCAATCCGTATTACGCCGAGCAACTTTACGACCAGCAGCCGATCAGCGACCACACGATGTGGAACCAG
>CAJDVC010000075.1_pt1 | contig 21564 bp, 21 predicted proteins | sample 7391211 | NCBI WGS metagenome assembly CAJDVC01 (sample SAMEA7055683, study PRJEB34461) | soil metagenome | biome: terrestrial ecosystem; feature: Peninsula; material: soil | place: Antarctica | collected 2016 | reverse complement strand
TGGACATCCAGACTCGTCCTCACGGTTGGGTTAATGTGATTTTTACCACGCGCTCAGTTTCTGCTGCCGCCGTCCGGGTGACATGCCTCATCAACGACAACCGCACTCGCAAGGATCAGCACCGGATCTTCTCCATCGGTTACATCGACGCCGTACGTATCTGCGAGGGAAAACCATTTTTTCGAGACCGTTGCGACCGTAGTCTCACCTCTGCGGAATACATATTCGTGATCCGTGAAGTTCCCTTCGGCTTCCAGATCATCCGGACCCGGCACGTCAACGGTGAAGCGATGGTGCAGCAGCGCGAAGATGTGCTGCTTCACTACCGCAACGATCTGGCCGTTGCGACTGATCTCGTATGTCGGACCCCACGAGAAGACCTGCTGCTTGATGAACGCAAGTTCATGCCGCGTGGAATCCTGAAACGAAAGCTTGTTTCCGAAGCTGATCGCCTTTCCATCAACGAAATAGAGATCCTGGCCCGCTTCGTTCCTGATGTAATAATCATCGCCGAGCGAGAGCAGCTTCTGCTTCATGACAAAGCGCATTGCAGATCCTCAAGAATTTTGGTGGAGCATCAACGCGACTTATACCGCGTCGATCTCGTCGATGCGCCGCTGATGCCGACCGCCGTCGAACGGTGTGTTCAGCCATGCGTCAAGAATCTGAATCGCGAGTTCCTCGGACACCATTCGCTCGCCTACCGACAAGACATTCGCATTGTTGTGGTGCCGACCAAGCTGCGCGGAGTCGAGATTCCAGCACAGCGCTGCGCGGACTCCCTTTACACGATTCGCGACCATCGCCTCGCCGTTGCCTGAACCGCCAAGCACGATGCCGCGCTCTGTTTCTCCGCTGGCGACCGCCAATGCAACCGGCCTGCAGAAGAGTGGATAGTCCACCGGCTGCTCCGAATCGGTTCCGAAGTCCTTGACTTCGTGGCCTAATGCGGTGAGATGAGCCTTGAACATTTCCTTGTAACGGAAGCCGGCGTGATCCGATCCGATTGCTATGCGCATTTCAAGATGAGTAAATGTACGAGAAGATTAACTGACAGTTCTTAGAGCAGGATACTTTGCAAACGCCCAGGTGGAGTACACGAGCACGATTACGGCGCACCCCCCGAGTGTCCATTCCACGCCGACCGCCTTCGCGAGCGCACCCGAAAGAAACGACCCGATCGGTACGAGGCCAACAGAAACGAATATGTACGCCGACACCACTCGGCCGCGCAATTCGTCAGGCGCAATCGATTGAAGCAATCCGTTCGCAAGCGCACCGATCAACATCATCATGAACCCTACAACTACAAGTACTATCGCCGCTGCTGCCAGTGTGTGCATCAGCGAAAAGAGCACGATGCTGAGAGAGAAGGCGTATGTCGCCCACATGTACAGCTTGCCGCGCGGTATGCGCTGTCCGAGCGCGGCCAGCGAGAGTGCTCCCATCAGCGCACCAAGTCCAACGCATGCGAGCAATATGCCATAACCGCCAGCGCCTGTATTTAGTACGTTCCGCGCGACGACCGGCATCATGGCCAGAAATGGCAGGCCGAAAATCGCTGTCACCCCGACTACTCTTATCATCACACGGATTAGCGGTGCGCCACGCATGTACCGGAATCCTTCGAGCAGCCCTTCGACCGGTGACAGACCGGTATCCACGCGTCGATATGCGGGCACGTGAATCATGAACAGTCCCGCGAGTACCGCCAGATAGCTCAAGGCGTTGAGTCCGAAACACCACTTAGCACCCAGAGTGCCGATCACAATTGCCGCGATGGAAGGCCCAATCACGCGTGCGAGATTGAATCCCGCTGAGTTGAGCGCGATGGCGTCCACGAGATCCTCGCGACCTACCAGCTCGACAATGAAGCTCTGCCTCGCCGGGATCTCGAACGCACTTATCGTCCCGTTGATCGTAGCAAGGGTAATCAGCCAGTGGATCGTCAGATGATTAAAGGCAGTGAACCACCAGAGAGTCGACGCCTCCAGCAGCAACAACGTCTGTGCAATGCGTACCAGCTTGAGCTTGTCATTGCGATCGGCGACTACTCCGCCGTACAGAGAGAGCAGCAGGATCGGAAGCGCCGAGGCTCCGGCGACAATTCCTACCATGAGCGCGCTGTTCGAAAGTTGCAGGGCGAGCCACCCCTCGCCCACCGCCTGCATCCACGTCCCGATCAGCGAGAGCGTCTGACCGCCCCAGAATATCCGGAAATTGCGATGCGTGAGCGGGCGGAACGGGTTGGTCCGGGCGTGCATATCCACGCGGGAAATGTATTCGGTGCCGGGTGTATTATTCACACATGCGGTTCCATACTTACTCCAGATTCAGCCCGGAGATGGCCGACGCGGTCGATCTTCAGTCGCTTCTGGACAAGATGGCGGACTTCCTCCTGCAGTCCGGCTTCGCGGGCGGCGAGAACTACAATCCCTATTGGGGAATGACCGGCGAGGACGCCGACCGCTCACTGGACGCGCTCCGCCAGGCCATTCTCGACGCCATGGTCGAGAGCGGCCAGTTCACACCGGAGATGCTCGACGCCCTGCGCGGCAATGGCGACGATGAGGCTCAGGAGAAGCTGGCCAAGTTCCTCGACGAGTTGATCGAACGTCTCACAAGAGAAGGATACCTCAACCTCGAAGCTCCGCCGCAGATGCCGGCAGGCCATCAGCAGGTCGAGGGCAAGGGCAGTCTCTCACACGCCGCATCCAAGTCGGTCCAGTTCAATCTCACCGACAAGGGTGTCGACTTCCTCGGCTACAAGGCGCTCCGGCACATCATGAGCTCGCTGGGAAAGTCCAGCTTCGGAAGCCACGACACGCCATACCTCGCGACCGGCATCGAGTCCGACGGCTGGAGCAAGCAGTACGAGTTCGGCGATGTGCTCAATCTCGACGTAAATGAGACACTCAAGCGCTCAATGGCGCGGACCGGCTCGCTGGAGGTGCCCATGGATCTGGACTACGGCGACCTCATGGTGCATCAGGCGGAATACCGCTCATCCTGCGCCACGGTGCTGATGCTGGATACGTCGCATTCCATGATTCTGTACGGCGAGGACAGATTCACCCCAGCCAAGAAGGTGGCGCTTGCACTCACGCATCTCATCCGGACGCAGTTCCCGGGTGATACGATTCGCGTAGTCCTGTTCCACGATTCCGCCGAAGAGATTCCAATCTCCGCACTCGCACGTGCCCAGGTCGGTCCGTATCACACCAACACCGCAGAAGGCCTGAAACTCGCGCGACGAATTCTCATGTCGCAAAAGAAGGACATGCGCCAGATCGTGATGATTACCGACGGCAAGCCGAGCGCTCTGACACTTCCAAACGGTCAGATCTACAAGAACTCGATGGGCCTGGACATGAACGTAGTGTCCGAGACCCTGCGAGAAGTCGCCGACTGCCGCAGATCGGGGATTGTCATCAACACCTTCATGCTCGCGCACGATCGCGCACTGGTAGAATTCGTGAAACGCGTCTCCGCCATCGCGAAGGGGAAAGCCTACTTCACCAGCACGATGACGTTGGGACAGTTCATTCTCATGGACTTCCTGCGCAAGAAGACGCGAACAGTTTCGTAGTTCGCGTCAGCCCGTGAACAGGTAGGTGCAGCCGTGCTCCTGCGCACGCCCAATTGCGATCATCATTGCGGGCACGAGGATCACGCCGGGAAGCAGTGACGCAGTCAGGTCGCGCTCGATTTGCTTCGCATCGCCCCACTTTTTCTGATCGGCAAGTCCTTCCGCCATTCCACGCAGCATCGTGCGACACGACAGAATAACGACCCCCGCGGCGAACGCCTCGCGAACGCCGGGATTATCCTTGTCGCCGTTGATGAAGATATTGCGGGTAGCCTGTTTCTTTGTTGCCGGATCCGTTACGTCGAACTCTTTCGCGAAGCCGTACTTATCCCACGCGGCGTCATTGTAAGTGATCAGACCCGTCTTGCCATGCGCGGCCAGAACCGAGTTGGCATCTTCAGGCTTTACACCGTACTCCACCGGGTACGCGAGTTTGAACCGCGTGGCGTAGTCGAGTCCCTTGGACCATTTGTCGTGCGAATGAAACAGAGTGCGATGCTTGCCGGTAAGCGCAAGCAACCACGGCTCCGGTTCGTCGCCAGGTGCTGTGGCACCGGCTGACAAAGATCCGGCGCGCGACGTGTCCGGTAGCATTACGCTTGCTCCCACCAGAGCTGCGAGATGAGTTACGAAGGTCCTGCGACTTGGTTTGGAATTAAACATGGGAAGGATGAGTTGGGCTGAACTGCAAGCGATACGCTCGCAAAATCTAGCGTTCCACTCAACCGTTCGCCGGTTGGCCCGGGCGTTATCCTTCGAATGCGCACATCGGTCCGGTTCGGGCCGAAAGCAAGCCCGTACGGCCTGTATCGTGCGAGGATCGCAGTATCACCATAAAAAGGAGTTTCCATGCCTACACGCAAGGCAAGTGCAGTCTGGGAGAAGGGCCTGAAAGACGGCAACGGGTCATTCACGGGAGAGAGCGGCACGGTAAATGGCTCTTACTCATTCGGCTCGCGTTTCGAAAACGCGAAGGGATCCAATCCCGAAGAATTACTCGCGGCTGCAAATGCGGCCTGCTTTTCAATGGCTCTGGCCCTCGGCCTGGAGCAGAACGGGACGCCCTCGGAAAAAGTCGAAACCGAAGCCGCTTGCACCGTTGAAAAGGTCGCGGATGGCTTCAAGATCACGACCATGAACCTCATGGTCAAAGCCAGGGTCGCCGGCATCGACGATGCAACATTTCAAAAAATCGCCTCTGCGACGAAGGACGGCTGTCCCGTGTCAAAGGCGTTGAAGGGAAACGTCGCGATTACAATGACGGCAAAACTGAATTAGACCTGTTCGGATCTGTTCAAGCTGTCATGAAGACGACGCGCCGTTTATGAACGGCGCGTCGTCTTTTTCACATTACTTCTGCTTGCCGCCTACTTCGATCGTCTGGACGAACGGACGCTCGCCGTGGCCCGTGTAGATCTGGCGTGGTCGAGCGATCTTCTGCTCCTTGTCGAGCAGCATTTCTTCCCACTGAGACAGCCAACCGGCCATGCGCGCAATAGTGAACAGAACTGTGAAGTACTCCGTCGGGAAGCCCATCGACCGATAGATCAATCCGGTGTAGAAATCCACGTTCGGGTACAACTTGCGCGAGACGAAGTAATCGTCCTGCAGTGCGATTCGCTCGAGCTCAAGCGCGATCTCGAGACCGCGGTCCACGCCGGTGATCTTGAATACGCTGTCCGCGAGATGCTTCACAATCTTCGCGCGCGGGTCGTAGCTCTTGTACACACGGTGACCGAAGCCCATCAGCCTGCCGCTACCAGCCTTCACGCTTTCAATGAAAGCTGGAACGTTGCCGATAGTTCCGATCTCCTGAATCATGCGGAGTACCTGCTCGTTCGCGCCACCGTGCAGCGGGCCGAACAGTGCTGCAATTCCGGCCGACATCGCCGAGAATGGATCGACGTGCGATGACCCAACCGCGCGCACCGAGCTCGTGGAGCAGTTCTGCTCGTGATCGGCGTGAAGAATGAACAGAATCTCGAGAGCACGCACAAATGTCGGATTCGCCTCGTAGCGCGGCTCCGTCATACGGTTGATCATCGAGAGGAAATTCTCGACGTACGAGAGCGAGTTGTCGGGATATACGACCGGCAGACCTTTCGAGTGACGATACGAGAACGCAGCGATCGTCGGCGTCTTGGCCAGAAGCCGGATCACCGCGATGTTGCGCTGCTCCGGGTCAAAAATCTCACGCGCGCCAGGGTAGAAAGAAGACAGCGCAGCGACGGCGCTCTGAAGCATCGACATCGGGTGCGCATCGTATCTGAAGCCCTGCAGGAAGCTGCGGATGTTCTCGTGCACATACGTGTGATACGTGATGTCGTGCACAAATCCGTCGTATTCGGTCTGAGTCGGAAGCTCACCGTGCCGAAGCAACCACGCAACTTCAAGAAACGATGCCTTTTCGGCTAGCTGCTCGATTGGATAGCCGCGGTAGCGCAGAATCCCCTTGTCGCCGTCGATGAAGGTGATTGCACTGCGGCACGATGCAGTGTTCATGAAGGCAGGATCGTACGACAACAGACCGACGTCGTTTGGATCTGCTGTCTTTATCTGCCGAAGATCAATGCCCCTTATCGCCCCGTCATTGATGGCAATGTCGTAATTCTTGTTCGTCCGCTTGTCGGTGACGGAAAGCGTGCCAGCCGAGCTGTCTTGAGTTTTACCGGGTGAGGTCATCTTTGATGAACCGTTCTTTATGAGTATGGGTTTCAGGGCGAAATCTAGCGGATGCGATCAACATCTAAAACGTTGAGTTGATCAGCGATGGCCGGTGCTTCCGAAACCACCGTCACGATTGGTCGTACGCCGAACCTCGCCTTCCTCGAATTCCAGCACCTCGTATCTGGCGATAATCATCTGCGCAATTCGCTCGCCGTGCAAGATGAAGATGGGATGAGCACCGTCATTCTTCACCAGTACTCCCCATTCGCCATTGTAATCCGGATCGATCGTGCCAGGCGCATTCGCAATTACCAGCGAGGTCTTGAAACTGGTTCCACTCCGTGGCCGTATCTGGGCCTCGTAACCCGCCGGAAGGGTAGCGCGGAATCCGAGCGGTACTATCGCCCGTTCACCCGAAAGCAGCTCCAGAACCAGCCCGCCACTGTCGGGATCGGTCCTGGGTGTGCCCTCGTACTGGCGGCCACCCAGGCTCAGCTTCACTGCCGGTTCGCCCAGCAGGTACGCCTTGAGGTCGTAACCGGCGCTGTTTGCGGTGGCTCTTGCAGGCAACTCGACGGAATCGTGCAGCCGCTCAAAAAGGATAGCCTTGCGATCGTCGTTCATGCGGCCAATCTAGCCCTCGGCAACGTCGCTGTCGCTCGGACTCGACCCGCACCGGGCGCCGACGGGTCGCGGTCCGCCGCATAGGCTGTATTTTCATTTTATGAACGAGATTGACGCGCTCCTTACCGAAGAGCGAAAGTTCCCGCCCCCGCCCGAGTTCGCGGCCCACGCCGTGGTCAACGACCCGACGATCTATCGCCAAGCCACGACCGACCCGGAAGCCTACTGGGCTGGTGAAGCGGCACGACTCGACTGGATCCAGCCATGGACCAAAGTCCTCGACTGGAAACCGCCGCACTACGAGTGGTTCGTCAATGGCAAGCTCAACGCGGCCGCCAACTGCGTCGATCGCCACGCATTCGGCGAAAGACGAGACAAGCTCGCGCTGATATGGGAAGGCGAACCCGGCGATGAACGCAGGATCACCTACGCCCAGCTATACGACGAGGTCACCAGATTCGCCAACGTCCTGACCTCGCTTGGAATCACAAAGGGAGATCGCATCGCGATTTATCTCCCAATGATCCCCGAAGCAGCTGTCGCGATGCTGGCGTGCGCACGCATCGGCGCAATCCACTCGGTCGTATTCGGCGGATTCTCGCCCGATTCCCTGCGCGACCGCATCGTCGATGCCGCGGCAAAGGTGCTCATCACCGCTGACGGCGGATACCGCCGCGGCGGCGTAGTAGCCCTCAAGGCCAACGCCGACCGGGCACTCGAGGAAACACCATCGATCGAACATGTGGTCGTCGTGCAACGGAATCACAATCGCGCCATCAGTACTCCCGCCGAGCAGATCAATTGCTCCATGCAGAAGCCGCGCGACCTGTGGTGGCACGAATTGATGGAAAAATCGACCCCCGGCGGCGAGCCGGTGACGATGGACGCGGAGGATGTGCTTTACATCCTCTACACATCCGGCACGACCGGTAAACCGAAGGGAGTGGTTCACACGACGGGCGGTTATATGACCGCCGTCACGAGCACCACTCGCATGGTTTTCGACCTGCACGAGGACGACATCTACTGGTGTACAGCCGATGTGGGCTGGGTGACGGGGCACTCGTACATCGTGTACGGTCCGCTGGCGAACGGCGCCACGTGCGTCATGTACGAAGGCGCGCCCGACTTCCCGGACAAGGACCGTTTCTGGGCGCTGATTGCCAAGCACCGTATAACCATTCTTTACACTGCCCCGACGGCGATTCGTGCCTTCATGAAGTGGGGCGACCAATATCCGGCGCGACACGATCTCTCCTCACTCCGGCTACTCGGCTCCGTCGGGGAGCCGATCAATCCGGAGGCCTGGATGTGGTACTCCGAGCACATCGGTCACAAGAAATGCCCCATCGTTGACACTTGGTGGCAGACGGAGACCGGAGCGATCGTGATCTCCCCGCTCCCAGGCATCACGGCGACAACGCCCGGCAGCGCGACCCGTCCACTGCCCGGCTGTAGCGCTGACCTACTAGATTCGAACGCTCGTTCGATACCTGTCGGAGGAGGCTTTCTGGCTCTCACCAAGCCGATTCCGTCGATGCTCCGTACCATCTGGGGCGACGACGCTCGATACCGGGAGACCTATTTCTCCAAGTGGCCGGGCCGGCCTGACCTGTATTTCCCAGGTGACGGCGCCAAACGCGACACTGAGGGCTATTACTGGATTCTGGGTCGAGTCGACGACGTTCTGAACGTCGCCGGCCACCGTATCGGGACGATGGAAGTAGAATCGGCACTGGTGGAGCATCCAGCCGTGGCGGAAGCAGCGGTCGTCGGAAAGACTCACGAACTCAAGGGCCAGGCCCTTGCCGCCTTCGTGACCGTCCGCGCAACCCACACCGGCTCGCTCGAACTGGCAGCCGAGCTGAAGCAATTCGTGACTGACAAGATCGGAGCTATCGCGAGGCCGGACGACATAATTTTTGCCGCAGATCTCCCAAAGACCCGCTCCGGCAAGATCATGCGCCGTTTATTGCGTGATGTGGCCGAGGGCAGGGCGTTGGGCGACACGACGACCCTGGCCGACCCGGCTGTTGTCGAGGGTCTCAAGATTCAATACGAATCCCTGGAGTCATGATTTTTCGATCACTGTTCCCCGAGTCGTTATTTGGCCGGCGTTTGCACCCAAATGCCGAGCGTCGGCTCCGTCTGGCGCAGGCGCGGGCGGATGAAACGATAATTCGCGCGCACGTGGACAACGCACTGATGTTCGTTGACACACTTGCCGAGGATCTGTCGTTTGATCGCGCAATCGACACGTACATACGCGTCATGTCGCTTCCCGAACCGCTCGCGAGCGCTGTTGCAACGCGAGCGCTGGTGACGCTGGGTCGCGATCTCGTTCCATTCCGCAGACGCGCGCGCGAGGATGGCGAGGAAGATGTGGAAGTGAAGCCTCGCGTGCGACTGGACGACGCGGCTGCACGACAGCGCGCAATACGTCGAGTGTAGCGCGCGAGCGTTACACTCGACTCAATCGATCAAACGGTCTGGCGCGCGCGCCGATGTGCCATTACGTCGGCCACGCTGACCAGAAAGATCAGCGTGACGATCACTGCAGACGACACGCAGTACTTGCAGATTGCCTCGATCACGTACAACTCCAGGTACGTGAGCCACGCAGAGAACGCGACTCCCACAAACGACATCGCGGCCAACAGGTACGATAGCTCGGCGCGCTCCGCATACCGAGCCGACGTCCCGACCAGCGCAACCAGGAACGTGGCGACGTAGAACGCGAGTCCCCACGCTGCGACCGGTGCGCCAACGAAAATCGACCAGCTGCTGGTATTGACGCGCTCGCAGCCGCCAAGACCGCACGCCAGATGGCCGATCGCACCCATCTTGTACATCGTCAGGTACAGAGCAACAAAGGCTCCGACAAGTGCCAGTGCTGCTATCGTCATCCGGCGCATTGTAATGCTTGCTACTTGGCCGTGGGTGACTTCGGAGCTGCCGCAGCGGCCGCAGTGGCCGCGTCAACCGCTGACTTGATCACGTCATACGGCAGCGCACCGGGCATCTTCGTACCGTTGATGAAAAACGTCGGCGTCTGATTCACCGCGCGCTTGAATCCTTCTGCAGCATTCGCATCAACGCGCGCCTGGTACTTCCTGGAGTCGTAGCACTTTTCAAATTGCGCTGTGTTCAGCCCGATCTTGCTGGCGTAACCCATGAAGATCGATTTCGGGTTATCCGTAACCTGTGTCGCACCATCGGGGTTGAGACCCCATGAATCCTGACCCGCATACAACTGATCGTGCATCTCCCAGAACTTGCCCTGCTCGTCCGCGCAGGCAGCCGCGTTTGATGCAAACTGGGTATTGTGGTGCATTGGAAGTGGAAAATCGTAGTACTTGTAATAAGCGAGACCGGCCGCAACAATTTGCTTCCGCACATCGGGTTCGGTGACGGTAGCGTAGTTGCCGCAAACGGGGCATTCAAAGTCGGCAAATTCCTCGATGACGACCGGCGCGTTGGGGTTCCCCATCACATATGGCTTGGGCGGACCCGCGTTCTTGTAGTTCGCCTGCAGCGAGTCGTAAGCGGCCTGTGCGGTCGCGCCACCTTCGCCCGCTGAGGGATTTTTCATCAGGTATGCGATCGCGGCGCCACCTACGACGACGATTGCGATAAGGACGCCAATGAAGACGCTTCGCTGAGACGACGGCTTTGCTGCCGCGTTTTTTGCATTCCGGGGAGGTTTATTATTCGCCATACCGTGAATTTATCTCCAGATGCAAGATCCTTCTCCACGGTTTCGGGACCTGCACCTTCCTCTGGCGGAATGTTGCGCCGGTCCTCGCCGAAGCGGGCCACACGGCTTACGCGGTGGATCTGTTCGGCCATGGCGAATCCGACCGTTCGCCCGAGGCCGATTTTGGTATCGCCGCCCAGGCCGAGTATCTGGACGCGGCAATGACTGCCCTGCGGCTCGCGCATGCTACAATCGTGGGCCTGGACCTCGGCGGAAACGTCGCCCTGCGGCTGGCTGTGACCCGGCCGGAGCGCGTAGACAGACTCGTGCTAATCAATGTGCCAGCCTTCGACGAGATTCCAGCCGGTGATATCGCCGCCCTCCAGCGAAGTACGGCCAGATTCGCCTTCAAAGTCACTCGCGGAGTGCTCGGAGCCGCACCATTGCTCCAGACGGTTCTCGAAGGAAGTGTCGCCAAGCCGGACCAGATGCCGACCCGTCTTCTCGCCCGGTACCTTGCCCCTTTCGCTGGTCGGGACGGCGTTAATCACCTTCTCACTCTGGGCGCGTCCATCAGGAAGTCAGATGTCGAGGACCTCGCCCTCTCGGGAATCAGAGCACCCACCCTTGTTTTGCGCGGTGATCACGACGGCTGGGTGGGCCGCGATGTTGCCAGCCGGCTTGCCGCGGCCATCCCGGGAGCGACGCTCACGCGGATTCCCGGCGTCGCCCGTTTGATCCCGGAAGAAGCGCCTGACTTCCTGGCGGAAGAGCTGCTCAAATTCATAGGCGAATTGGGCGCGAATTCAGCAAATATGGCTGCAGCGTCCCCTACTAAATGACCGGCGGATCTATTAGTTTACGGTGTTGTAGTAGTGGCACTTTTCTTAACCGGGCGTAATGAACAAGAAGCAGAATTCACCGAGATATCAGGCGCACTCTGCGCCAACGACACAGAAGTCGCCGTTGGACGAGGCGCGGGACGAGCTCTTTCAGCACATCATGCGGTGCGGCGTTATTGGCGCCGAACTGGAGCACCAGGCGGAGTGGTTTGATGCAACGATCACTTACTTCGCTGGACGCTACCCAGAGCTGACGAAGCTTGAGCTTACGCAGCTCCGCACGTTGGGTGAGAGATTCGCCCAACCGCTGAAGACAAAGCAAGCTGTTTGACGAACGGGCGCCCGAGGGCGCCCGTTGAGTTTTCCAGCCGTCATCCCCGCGAAAGCGGAGATCCATGTTGCCCTACTTGTGCTTCGGGCTTCCCGTAAAGCGCATCGTTACGCCCAGCCGAACTCCGCCACCAAATCCGAGCTCGACTCCCGGTGCGATAGATCCGGTGCTTGGCCCGTTCGCGCCGATAAACCCCAGCAGATATGTGCGTGTTCCTGGACCGCCGCCATCGCCGCGTACAGTCACACCGCCGCCGACGTACGGCTCCCACTCGAGCTGGTGATATGGATCCAGTGAGAACGTTCCAAAGCCGTCGACGCGGCCGCTGAAACCGGTCGAGCTGATGCCGGCGCCCACATCAGCACCGAGGTTGAAATAATTGCTGAACGGGAAGGCTATCCCCGCACCTGCCTGAAGCGCGGTCGGTTTCCCGCCTAGAACGTCGAGACGAAGTGACGGGATATACGATACCGCCACGGCAACCTGCTGCTCCTGCGCCGAAAGCTCCAGTGAGGAGACAGCGGTCGCGGAAAGTATCAATGCGGCAACAAGGGCCGCGCGCTTAATCATCACTTTTTCGTTTCCTCTTGCGTGAATTGGTCAATGGCGAGAACAGATCGCTTGCGGCGAACTCGGACGGCTGACTATCGGACCCGCGCGCGCCACAGTGCCAATGTATAGTCGAAAATCGACATTGCCGACACCACTCCGATCGCGATGATCAATCCATCTGTCGCATTTGGCTTGACCAGCACCGTGATCAGGGTCACCAGTTGGAGCACCGTCACCGCCTTGCCGAGCAGGCGCGCACGAAATGTTACAGGTCGCAGCCACGGAATGATCCGCGCGACGATGAATCCAATCGCCGTGGCGATGTCGCGTGAGATGAATATGAAAAACTGTCCGGTGCCGAGCAGCCCGCCGAACAGATATGCCGAAATCGCCGCGAGAACAAAAAGCCGATCCGCTATCGGATCAAGCAGAGCACCGACGGCGCTGCGTTGATTTGCCAGCCTGGCGACAAGTCCATCCAGGAAGTCCGTCAGAGCAGCCGCACAGATCAGCGTGATTCGCGTCGGCGTGGCGCTGATAAGCACGAACGCGACCGCCAGTGCAACTCGCGATAGCGAGATCACATTCGGTACGTTCCACAACCGAGTGCTCCGGTTCATGGCGAATTATACCGCAGGCGAAGGTTGCAAGCAGCACCGCCGCCCCATAGCTTCGGCGCGATGCCATCGACATACCGCCTGCTCCTGATAGGCTACTTCGGGATCGGTGCCGCAATAGTCGCCTGGAACATCGCGACCGCCAGCCGAATCCTCCAGAGCCGCCGGAAGCTATCCATCTCCATCCTGGCGACGGGATTCGGTGCCCTGCTCCTCATACCAGGCCTCCTGGTCGCGATTTCCGACGCGTCGCTGGTTTACGGTCGCGCGATCCAGCCGCTGGCGTTGCTGTGGCCGATAGTGACGGTCCTGTTCGTCATACAGGCCTTCGCCACGCTGTCCCGCGGGCGAGTGAGCGCGATTCTCGGTGTTCCCATTCTGACGTACGACGTACTCGTGGCGATGGTCGCGATATGCAGACATCTGAATGCAATTGGAATCGCTCCGCCATACTTCTCGCTGGTACTCTCAGCCGCGCAGTCGGATGCGCTTGGTGTCGTTGCAGGTTCCGCAGCGTTGTCACGAGCGACATGGTTGCTCGTTCCAATGTTCGCGCCAGCGCTACCATCGCGATCGCGACTGCGCATTGCTATACGGCATGTACTTGTACTCGGAATAAGCATCGCGTCCGCACTCGTACTGATCGAGCTCCCCGGCGCCAGCGCGACGATCAGCAGCTACTCCCGCTATGCTGACGACGCACTCACAGCACGCAGCGGTTCCGACTTCCAGTTCGGCCTGAAGATCTTTCCTGATCTGCGCTCGCCACCGCCAGCGGTCTCGATCAGGAACGACTTCCAGCTGGCAGACTCTCTTGGAGTCCAGGTTCTATCGATAGTCGTCGACCCCGAAGCCGCACGCGGCAAGGCGCTCGATTCACTCTCGCATTCTCTGGACAACATTCGCGATGACAGCACCGTTTTGATCGTTACACTCGGGTATCCGCGTGGCGCACGCGAAAGCTTCGACCAGTCGCCATCGGAGTATGTCACGCAACGACTGGCCGATGTGAACAGGCTGGCGCGTGCATTAAAACCAAACATCCTTGTCCCCGCCTATGAGCCGTACGGCGAAGGTGCACGGGAACTCGGCACAGTGTCACCGACATTCTGGATCGATTTTATTTCCCGCGCGGCAACTATCACTCACCACGTAAATCCGAATATCCGCATCGCGGTATCGGCTGCGAGTTTTGGTTCGCGGGATAGCGTCGTTTATACGTGGGCCGCACTCCGCAGCTCACCGGTCGATGTGCTTGGATTCTCGCTCATGCCGGGCTTCGACGGCGCTACATCGCTCGACACGCACATGCACATCGCGCAACGCTGGCTTCGTGCAACAGCGCGACCCAAACCTCACTGGATATTCGCCGCGGGCGGATATCCAGTCGCGCACGGAGAGGCGAGTCAGTTACTCGCGCTACGTGGCGTGCTGGCCTGGGCGACTTCGCAACCTTCCGTGCATGGTGTGATTTTCACCGATGCAGGCGATTACGATGCTCAACGCGGATTGCGCGCGCCCGACGGTCGCCTTCGTCCCGCGCTCGGCGAATTCCAGCGAGCGATCTCCGCGGAGCGCGATTCAGGAACTCAGTGAGACGACTCGGAGGGCGCTGACACACCACGCACCATCCCTTCTACCATGCGCTCCGGTTCGAAATACTGCTGGGCCACGCGCTGGATGTCAGCCGCTTCGACGGCCTGGATCCGCGCCTCGATCTCGGTCAGATCAGACAATCCCGCACCGAACATCCACGCGTTGACGACATCGCCAAGTATCGCGCCGCCACTCTCCTGTCGGATATCGTTCATCCCAAGCATGTAGCGCTTGCCGCGCGCAAGCTCCTCTTCGGTTACAGGAGTGGACCGCAGCATGTCAAACTGCTCCACAAGGGCGCGACGTGCTTCAGCCTCCCGTTCCGGGGCGGTAGCGATGTATGCCATGAACGAGCCTGATAGACAATGCTCGGAGCCGAACGCGTGCACTGTGTACGCGAGCGATCTTCGGTCACGCAACTCATCAAAAAATCGCCCCCCGAGCCCGCTCGTGATGGAGCCCAGCACCCGGGTGACAAACCGATCCGCATCAGTACGACTGGGTGCCGGGAATCCCAGTACCAGCGCGGTCTGCGTTTTCTCACGCACAACGATTCGCTCGCTGGCCTTGTCCGGCCAGTGCGGCACCGACAGCGGCTCGCGGTCGGCGAACGTGAGTTCTGTAAAACGGCTCGCGATCGTCCTTGCCGTTTCGTCACAGTCGACGTCGCCTGTCAACGCAATTACGAACGGAGCGCGGAGAAGCGCGGACCGGTACCAATCACGGATATCCGACGTCACCAGTCCCTGCAATGATTCTTCCGTTCCGCCTGCGGGAATCGAATACGGATGGCTTGGATAGGCTGCCTCATTTGCCAACCACATTGGAAATCGAAACATGTCGTCGCGCTTGCGTGCAGCATCGGCCACCATTGCCGATCTCTCGGTTTCCAGTGCATTGTCTTCGAGTGTCGCGTGTTGAACGACGTCGGCAAGCAGTGCGATTGCCGCTTGCAGATTCGCCGGCGGCACCGACAGCGTCCACCCGAATGACTCGGAACCTACAGAAGCGCCGATGCTTCCCCCAAGCCGCTCCGACTCTTCAGCAACCTGAAGCGACGTTCGCGTCGACGTTCCGCGCGCCGCCGTACGAGCCGCCAGTGCGCTTATGCCGGCCCGTTCCCTTGGCTCATATGCCGCACCACATGCCGCGAATACGCCAATGTGCGTGATCGGTGCATTTTCCCGCTTACGGATAAGAACAGGAATCCCCGACGGCAGCTGATATACCTTTACTCGCGCTTCCTCTCGCAGCAGCGTCACGCTCACAGCGGCCGCTGCCTTGTCAGTCTCGCGTTGCGTGGAAAGATCCAGCGGTGCAACATCTCCACTGGACAACAGCAACTTGAACGCAGCCGCGTCTTCCGCCACTTGCGGTGCGCTACGAGGACGATACACGACTGCCGCAGCAGTGTCCTCCAGCAAGTACCGACGCGCAACGGAAACAACGGCCGCCGCATCGGTTCTCATGAATGCATCGTAGTACTGCTGTCCCTTCTCCCAACCTCCAAGCGATTCCCATTCCGCGAGGTATGCAGCCTGACCTTCCGTACTTTCCAGGTTGCGCGCCCATCGCGACATGAAGAGCTGCTTCGCGCGATCGATCTCATCCGCCGAAACGTCGCCGGTCCGGAGTGCAGCTACCTGCACCCACATCGCGCGCGCCGCTGCTGCCGCTGTCGCTGGATCACCCTCGGAAGACACAACGAATACACCGACTTCTGCCGGAGAGTAGTTGTACGTACCAACCGCCCCGGCCAGTTTGCGATCGCGTACAGCGCGATACAGACGCGACGCACGACCGCTCCCGAGAACGGCGGCAGCAAGATCGAGCGCGGGCACGTCCGGGTGCAGATTCGGCACGCCGGTCCAGCCGATCTCGATATGCGTCTGTTCGACATCGCCATTCAGTTCCGCATAGCGAAACCCCGAGTGGCTCGGCTCCGATGGTCCCGGTGTGCGCGTCGGAACTCCTGCCGGCAATCCACCGTAAAGCTGCCTTACACGTTCGATCGTCGTTCCCGGATCCACGTCACCGGCGATCGACAATATCGTGTTCGATGGAGTGTAGAAATTGCGATAGAACCCTGCAACATCGTCGCGAGTGAATTTGCGCAGCTCATCCGGTCGTCCGATGCGCCAACGTCTAATGCGATGTTCGTCATGCAAAAGCGCATAGAGCGTCTCGGTCGCGACAGCATCCGCGTTGTCCTCCTTTCGCATCGCCTCCTGAATGATTACTTCAAGTTCCTTTGCAAGTGCGTCGGATTCAATTGCTGAATTTGCGTACGCATCCGCCTGTACCGCGAGCCCCTCTTCAAAACCACGGGACGGAAGCACGGCGTAGTAGCTCGTATGATCGTAGATCGTATGAGCATTCAGATATCCCCCTGCCGCCTTTGTAGCCTTTGCCACCTCGCCGACCCCATACCGCGCGGTACCCTTGAAGTACATGTGCTCCAACACGTGCGCGATGCCGACGACATTGTCCGTTTCGTCAAAATAACCAGCCCGGACATAAGTATTCACCGCTACGACTGGCGCGGCCGGATTCCGGTAAACAAGAACTGTGAGCCCGTTGTCCAGTACAATGCGTGTAACGGCAGCAGGATTTATGAACATCGTCATGATTCGATTCGGTGGAACGCAGAAAAAAAATCGACCGCATTTGGACTGCGGTCGACAAAGGTTGTAAACCCTGAGAGCGAGTGGCAGGTCAGGATCAAGGCGCTACGGGTCCCGGAGTCAGCGGCGTAGTGCATGACGACCAGGTACCATTACCAGCACGAGCCAGAAACTTCTGCGCTTCCGGCGCGCGGTTGAGGTTCATCAGCGCACAACCGAGATATCCCTGCGCTGCACTGTCGTTCGGATTCAACTGTATAGCGCGGATGAGGAAATTCCGTGCGAGTGACGGATTCCGGCTCGCGAGCAGAAAGATCCCCATCTCCCGCTGAGCCGGTTCGTAGCCTGGTTCGATGCGGATTGCGGTGACGAGCTCCTGTCGCGCAGTGCTCATATCGGGCGGCGTATCCGTCCGCGCCAGGCGCGACAGAAATACGTGTGGCGCCGCTTTGTCGGGGTAGTCGGAAACCAGCTGACCAAATGCCTGTCGCGCAGCTTCCGTGCGACCGGTACTCATCAAACTGATAGCGTTCGCCATGTCCCCGTCGAACTTCTTCCCTTTCTGCATCATGTAAGCTGCAAAGGCCACACCGATCACCAGCAGTACAACCAGAATCCCAACCACGATCGGAGCTCGGGAGCGTCGAGCAGCAGCAACCGGTCCCGAAGCGGATCGGGCCAGGACACTCGCGGGATCCGCCGCAGCTGGCGTTGCGCCTGCGACATTTGACGTGGATGCGCCGGGGCCTCCGGGTGCGAATGTCGACGCCGGCGTGCCACCTGTAGTCGTCGTCGTTGCAGCCGGCCGAGCCGTCGAGTCCGCTACAACGCGGACCAGTTCGTTATATCCCGAGCGTGCGAAACCGATGTCGGTCAACGTCGGTTTATAAGCAACATCCTCGGAGCGACTTCGCGCATCCCAGAAACTCGCCAGCGTGTTGGCCTGTTCGAGGTTGAGTTCGCCTCGCTGACGCACTTCACGCACAAGCTCCTGTCCGGACAGCGTTGAGCCGCCGAGCATTGCGCGCATCGCTGCCTCACTCGCAACCCAGAGTTCGAGAATGTCTGCAGCCGCGTCCTCAGGACCGCGGATCTGATCGAGCCGACCATAAACTTCACGACCCTTGCTCAGCGCCGCCTGTGCGGCGGCGCGGTCAGACGGCGTCACCTTGCGATACGGAGCAGTCCTGCCGTCGCGCTCCCCTTGATGAAGCTCTCAGGGTCACGCCACGGAATCTCGACTCCCGTCTTGCCATAGCCTCGACGGGCTTCAGTTGCCATGTATTGGTCGATAGGAAGACCCGCCGCCTTCTGATCTCGCATCTGCTGCACGATTTCCTCCCAGGTGCCCTGGTACGTATGCCCTCCACTTTCGATCATGTGGTGAGTCACTGGCAACTCCTGGACCTCCGCGACCGCGGACTCCGCTCCAGCCTTCTCCCCATCTACGAGCGAGGTGAGCATCGCACCAAACATCTCAATCTGGTCCCTCGCCACCTGCTGGTCCCGCTCCATCGCCTTCGCCTCGAGTTCGGCCAGCATCTCGTCGATATCGTCCGGCTCACCGGCCAGCTCTCGAACCCGTTCTTCCCAAGGCTTCAACTCGGGATCGCCGTCCACCAGCTTGAAAATCGACTTTTTCAGTTCTATAAGGCGCCAGATCCCCAGTTCGTCCCAGTGATCGTCCGGATTGGACTTGTCCAGATGATACAGCGCAGCCTCGTAGTCGCCGCGATCGTACAGAATATTGCCCAGATAGACGCGGGCCTCAACATGGTCCGAATCCAGCCTGAGGGCGGCTCTGAGGGTGACTATCGCGGCCTCGTCTTCCCCGAGCCTGTGCTGGGCATAGCCCACGCAGGACACCGCCTCCGCGCTTTCAGGGGCATTCTGGACAGCAATCTCGAAGAACTCCCTGGCCGGCTCGATCATCCCCTCGCGGAACAGCGCGCGGCCGATCTGAAGCATCAGGTCCAGATCGTCGGCATAGCCAAGCTCCAGCGAACGCCTGAAGCAATGCAGCGCGGCATCCCGCTGGCCAAATTTGAGCAGGGTTTCACCGACGCCAGCAAGGGCGTCCTCGTGATCGGGGTCCAGCACCAGCGCCTCTTCAAAGGCACGGCGAGCCCAGGCGAATTCCTCGCGGGCGTGGTGGGCGTATCCCACGCCGATGTGAAGCTCCACAGCGCTGGGGTACAGTGTGAGACCTTCGCGAAGTACCGCTAATGCTTGATCGTACTCACCCTCGTTATAAAGTTGGTGCGCGCGTTCGTCATATTCTTCGGACGAAAGGAATGGGTTGGGCATCCTGGACACCTCCATTCGATCGGATAAAGTGCTGTCAAATTCTACTCGGCAAAGTACACTTTGTTCAAGAACTTGACACTACAAATATTGAGCAAGGACCACTCTGGCAACATCCGCGACCTTTTAATGCTTCTTAATGCTTCGGACCGCCGCCTGCCAAACCACACAGGCGCATCGGGGTATTATATTGTGAAGTCTCGGCCCGATCGCTCCTGTGATAACAGAGTTGTCGGGCCGATTTGCGTTTCTCAAGTAACTGTCGCGGCGCGCGCCGCCTGCGCGAACTGAGCCCAGTCACCCGAAGCAATGCACTCGTCGATGGCACCGATGCACGCTTCGAGCTCCTCGTCCCGAGTGTAGAAATGCGGCCCAATTCGGATGCCTGCCCCGACGCGATAGTCCACGATGATGTCTCGTGACAACAGGTACTGCGCCACCTCATGACCGTGCGGGACGTCGAACGCAACAGTACCCCCGCGATCAGCTGACCTGCGAGGCGCGTGGACTGGGTAACCACGCGCGTCTGCCGCCCCAATCAACCATTCTGTTTGACGAATGGACTTTGCGCGAATGGCGTCAATGCCAGCGCGGAGAAGAATCTCCGGACCAGCCGTCGCGGCAAACAGCGCAGGGATGGCGGGAGTTCCTGTCAGCCAGCGTTCTATCCCCTCCGCATAATCCATCTCTTGCTCGAACGCGAATGGGTGAACATGCGCCTGCCAGCCCGTAAGCGCAGGTTCCAGCGATGCGCGAACGCTCGGAGACACGTAGAGGAACGCCGCGCCAGGTCCGCCGCAAAGCCACTTCAACACGCCGCCAGTCATGAAATCAACGCCAGACTCTGCGACGTTCACAGGAATTACACCCACAGAATGGTACCCGTCGAGCGAAACCAGCGCGCCTGCTCCGTGCGCATGCGCACATATGGCGTCTGCATCCATAATAAATGCTGACTTGAACAGCACGTGCGACACGCAGACAAGGCGAACCCGCTCGTCGATCGCGGCGAGTAACCGATCCCTGTCGATCGTCAAGCCGTCATCAGACGGCACCACAACTACACGGCCGCCAAGACGGCGAACGAGTTCCGCGTACGCATAGCGGACCGATGGAAAATCAAGTTCCGTCATTACAACCGTGTCGCGCGGACCGCTGAAATCCATCGCCGATAGAACAATTGATTGGGCGATGCTGACATTGGGTTGCATTGATACGGAGCGCGGCTCCGCACCAATGAGCGGGGCGATGACGTCACCCACACTCACCGGCATCTCCCACCAGCCCTTGGCCCACGCCCGCACCCCAAGCTCCGACCAGTCGCGCGTGTACTCTGCCATCCTGTCCGCAACCGCACGCGGCATCGCGCCGAGCGAATTGGAGACCAGGTAGTTGGATCGCGCAAGTATTGGAAACTCGTCACGAAACGCGAGCAGTCCGTCGCTCATGCTTTCACCCACGCTATTTCTCGCTCAGCGACTTTTCGCGAGCTGCGCGGAATTCCGCGTTCGCGTTCCATGTTGGAACCGTCGATGCATTGGCGAGCTGTACGCCGAAACGGTACGCAATCGTTGCGAGTTGAGCCGTGCCGGTGAGTGGCCATTTCGGATCGTATTCATCAGAAGGCTGATGATAACGATTCGTGACAAAATCCTCCTGATGCGCCTTGCCCCAACCGGCTGGCTTTCCGACAAAATCTGTGCCCGCACCGATGGTCGCTGAAGGAATCCCGACGCGCGCGAGCGAGAAGTGATCAGAACGATAGAAAGAGCCGGCTTCCGGATGCTCGTCCGGAGAAATCCGCATGCTGTCAGGCTTGATCATCGCTGCAATGTCGGGGCCGAGCGAACTCTTGGTATCGCCCATGACTGTAAGGTCACGCACCGGGCCATCGGGATTGGCTTCGTCGATATTCAGGTCTGCAATTATGTCGCGAGCAGGAACCGGTGGGTGCTCGCCAAAGTACTGCGAACCCAACAAGCCCGCTTCCTCTGCAGTGACGAACACGAACATGCGCGATCGTTTGGTCTTCACGGGTTCAAGCGCGGCGGCATGCGCAATCGCCAGGACCGCAGCCACACCAGACGCGTTGTCGTATGCACCGTTGTAGATGGAGTCTCC